>Ga0209347_1001125_pt1 | contig 48993 bp, 38 predicted proteins | sample AutmiccommuBRH23_FD_187382 | JGI IMG/M metagenome (GOLD analysis project Ga0209347, IMG submission 187382) | Deep subsurface microbial communities from Mt. Terri, Switzerland - Autotrophic microbial communities BRH/23 (SPAdes) (version 2) | ecosystem: Environmental > Aquatic > Deep subsurface >... | reverse complement strand
CCGTCCGCCGCTAAGATAATATTGAGCAAGCTCTTTATTATCTCCGCTCGACTTGCATGTATTAGGCACGCCGCCAGCGTTCGTCCTGAGCCAGGATCAAACTCTCCAATAAAAGTTTGTCTAGCTCCATTAAAAAGAATGCAACTCCGTTGAATATACAACGACGCAAATGAAGATCGTTGTGCTCGAAGAGTGCTCTTGTTTTAAAAATTGACTGCTCCACTAAAAATAAATGTAGCACCGACGAGTAACCAACGAAGATCGCTGTGCTCGTAGAGTGCTCCACTTTTTCAAGTGTTGCGCTTGGCTTTTTACACTGTTTAGTTTTCAATGAGCAAGCTTTGTTGCTTGTTTCTGTGTTCTTGTGTCGTTTAGCGACAAGTTATATCTTATCATGTATTATGTTAACTTGTCAACAACTTTTTTTCTTTTTTCTCTCCGCTTTATTTCCCTCTATTCGAGTTCTTCTTGCGAAGCGACAAAAAATATCTTAACACATCTCGTTAGCCTGTGTCAATATATTTTTTTGCTTATTTTTTCTCACCGCCCTCTTGAGCGACTTTATTAATTTAACACATTTCGACACCTTTCGTCAATATTCTTTTTTAGTTAATATTCCTGATCATGAATAAATAAAATCTCAAAATTCAAGTAACCAACATAAAAAAAAGACAGGTAGTATTGCTTACAATCGCAATAACCCTGTCTTTTATCTTCTGTCTCAACAAAACTCCATCTGAAGAAGTCTCACTTAGTGTTTGTCTAAATATAGAGGAACTACACTAACCAAATGAAGTAGGCAAGGAAAATGAAGAACAATCCATACATCACCGGATGAACCTCTTTCGCTTTTCCTTTGGCTATTTTTAGGATTGGATAAGTGATAAAACCTAAGGCAATACCTGTTGCAATACTGTATGTTAATGGCATTAATATAATGGTAATAAAGGCCGGAAACGCTTCGTCCATTTCATCCCATTTAATATTTAACAGATTGGAAGCCATCAGAACACCAACAATTATTAAAGCAGGTGCAGTAACCTGAGGAGTAACAACTCCTAATAAAGGAGAGAAAACTAAAGCTAAGACGAAGAATGCACCAGTTACTACCGAAGTAAAGCCTGTTCTCCCGCCCGCTGCTACACCAGCTGAGGATTCAATATATGAGGTAGTTGTCGAGGTTCCCAGTACCGCTCCAGACATTGTTGCAATCGCATCAGAAGTTAAGGCTCTGTTTGCACGGACTAATTTATTATCTACTAATAATCCTGCTTTAGAAGCCACTGCCATTACTGTTCCTGCTGTATCAAAAAAATCAACAAATAAGAATGTAAAGATTACAATCAGCATTTGTCCGGTAAAAATTTGGCTGAAATCTAATTGGGCAAATGTCGGTGCGATACTTGGCACACTGCCTACAATACCACTTATTCCTGAAGGAACAGGCACAAGTCCAAAAAACATCCCGACAATAGCTGTTACGATCATTCCATAAAAGACTCCGCCGTTAATTTTGCGCATTAAGAAAATAGCAGTCACCAGCAATCCGAAAACAGTTAAAAGAGTATTGCCTGATTGGATATTACCTAACTGCGGTAAAGCAATTTGTGTATCAACAACAATAAGTCCAGATTCCTTAAGTCCGATAAACGCTATAAAAAGACCAATACCGGCACCCACAGCCATTTTTAGACCTTGAGGAATAGCATTAATGATTGTTTCGCGAACCTTAGTTAATGTAAGTATAAAGAAAATAAGTCCAGAGACAAAAACACCGGCTAAAGCTACTTTCCAGTCAATTCCCATACCAAGAACAACTGCATAAGTAAAGAAAGCATTTAATCCCATACCTGGCGCTTGAGCAATCGGATAATTAGCATAAAGACCCATAATCAATGTTCCGATAGCTGCTGCAAGTGCTGTAGCTACAAACACAGCTCCCTTGTCCATTCCTGTATCACCCAAAATCGCCGGGTTAACAAAAAGAATATAAGCCATGGACAAAAACGTAGTAAGTCCGGCTAAAAATTCACGACTGAAAGTTGTTTTTCTTTCTTCAAAGCCAAAGTAATTACCAATTTGCTTCACTTGTTCTTCCTCCAATATAATAATATTTGTGCCCTCAAAAAAAGCCTAAAAAAGAAAAAATATAAAAGCCTAGGTAGTCACGTCTACCTAGGCTTTTATAAAGACACGTAAAAACAAGGACAAGTTAGCCTATATTTTACGCGTAGTTAAGCAATTTACGGTCGCCTAGTAGAGACCCTTAAGCCAATCCTTAAGGTTATACGCTTTTTATATTTGCACAGGCTTAGTTTATCAAGAATCACAATTTACGTCAAGATTAAATACGAACATTTTTTATAAAAAAATACATTTTGTTCGGCTTTACTTCTCTTTTCCTCGCCCACAGCTAGTCTGCCCTGCAGATATGTTCTCAATTCATCAGCAGGGCGCTCCATTATTTATTCCCACTCGATTGTTGAAGGCGGCTTTGAAGTTATATCCAAAACAATTCTGTTAACTCCATCAACCTCATTAACTATTCTGGTGGAGATCTTTTCTAAGACTTCATAAGGGATTCTTGCCCAATCAGCCGTCATTCCGTCGATAGAGGTTACTGCTCTAATCCCTATCGTGTAAGCATAGGTTCTAACGTCGCCCATCACCCCGACACTTTTAATGTCAGGCAAAACCGTGAAATATTGCCATATTTCTCGATCTAAACCAGCCTTGCCGATTTCGTCGCGAAGTATAAAATCGGCTTCCCGAACTATTCGCAGTTTCTCATCCGTTACTTCCCCTAAGACTCTAATTGCCAACCCCGGACCAGGGAAAGGCTGTCGCCAAACAATTTCATCAGGTATTCCTAACTCTGTGCCGACTTTTCTAACTTCATCCTTAAACAAAGCATTTAATGGTTCAATTAACTCGAAGTCAATATCTTCAGGCAATCCGCCCACATTATGATGAGATTTAATTGTTTGCGCAGTTTTTGTTCCACTCTCAATTATATCTGTGTATAAGGTGCCTTGGGCTAGAAAAGCAAAATCTCCTAGAGCAGCTGACTCTTCTTCAAAAACTCTAATGAATTCATTGCCAATAATCTTCCGCTTTTGTTCAGGATCACTAACATTATTTAACTTAGTTAAGAACCGTTCCTTAGCATCGATTTTTATTACGTTCATGTTGAATTTATTGGAGAAGGTCTCCATGACACTTTCTGCTTCACCCTGTCTAAGCAGACCATGATCGACAAACATACAGGTCAATTGATCCCCAATAGCTTTATGAATTAAGACGGCAACAACCGATGAATCCACTCCGCCACTAAGGGCGCAAAGCACTTTCTGATTGCCAACAAGTTGTTTAATCTCTGCTGTTTTTTCTTCAATAAAGGTTTCCATGCTCCAATTAGGTTCAACATTACATACTGTAAATAAGAAGTTTTTCAACATTTCCATACCGTATTCAGAATGTTTAACTTCTGGATGAAACTGCACAGCAAAAAATTGTTTGGCAAGATTGCTCATCGCCGCAATCGGGGCATTCTCAGTGCTTGCATCAACAATGAAACCGCTTGGTGGCTCAATTACGAGGTCTGAATGACTCATCCAAACTCTTTGCTCATTGTCTAATCCCTTATACAATGGCACTTCGGTGTTTAGTTTAATTATTGCTTTGCCATATTCTCTTCTTCCGGCTTTTTCTACTTTCCCATTTAATTGGTGTGTCATCAATTGCATTCCATAACAAATACCTAAAACAGGTATCCCTAAATCATAGATTCCAGTATCGGAAATTGGAGCATCTTCCAGATAAACACTCGCTGGTCCACCTGAAAAAACTATTCCCTTAGGATTATATTTCTTTATCTCCTCTATCGGCGTATTATAGGGAATCAGCTCACTATAGACCCCTAAATCTCTTATTCTTCGGGCGATCAGCTGATTGTATTGACCCCCGAAATCCAGCACTAATATAAGCTCTTTGGGTTTTTCCATTACCTTACCATCCTCTTTTTCTGTTTTTATAAAAATAACTAGGATCAGCTAACCCGATCCTAGTATAACCCTAAATTAATATTGAGCTTATTCTAGCAATTATTCCTTTAAGAAGTCAAGAACGAATTTGGTTGAGAATATTTTTCCAAACCGACCAAAGCTTTTCGCGCCAAGTTACCGGCAGATCATTGTTACTATATCTTGCTGCCTCAAAAATATCAGCCGCCTCTTGCCAGTCTTCAAAGGGACGATCCTTAAACGTAACAGTAAAATATTCCCTGATAGTCTGTGATGGCTCTTTATAGAGCTTCTTTTTTTGTAAAATGTTCAGCATCTTTTCTGTTGCTGAGACAATCATTCGACTAAGGGAGACCTCCTTAGCGTAACGTTTTTTGGTCAGCCAAAAACTAAGAAGATTCCGAAATATTAATATTATCATCCCCATTAGGATCAATACTACTACTACAACCTCACCAATAAGTAGAAATAACTTACTATCCTTTTCCACGAGGACTTGCTCAGCTAGAACCGGAATATCCTCTTCTGTAAGAAGATCTCTCTCTAGGTTGGCTGAATCCTGTTCAGCTTGTGAATTATTTTCTAAATTAGCTGCACTTTTATACATCATCGACAAATTGAAGCCTGGCGTTGGTTCAAAGGGAATCCAGCCAAATCCCTCAAAATAGATCTCCACCCATGAATGGGCATCTTTATTCCGAACGATTCCTTTATATCCTTCATTCTCGCCTAGGTAGGTCAGCTCACCATAGGTAAACCCTTTTACCCAACGAGCGGGAAGCCCAATAGAGCGAGCCAATACGACCATCGCCGATGAAAAATGATCACAGTACCCAAGGAAAGATTCAAATAAAAATTGATCGACAAAATCTTCATTCTCTTTGGGAATTGGTACATCTTCAATATTGTATTCATAATTTTGTAATAAATAATATTTAATCTCATTCGCCTGATCATAGGGATTGTCGGCGTCCTTAGTTATTTCCTTTGCAAGCTCGCTAACACGTTCAGGCAGGGAGTCGGGTAATGTTAAGTAGGGCTGCAAAAAATTGCTTATCTCCCTGTCAGCTAGTGTTAACTCAGCTTTTTTCAACAAGGTGGTATCGACAATCGGAATAACAATTTGCGCTTGGTAGTTATCCAAACTATAATCAGTAAATATGGCTTCCGAGTAATATTTTGCTTTAGCAACTGCATTTTCTGGCAATTTATCGGAAGATACTGTTATTAAATCTCCACTAAGGAATAAATTACGATAGGTTTTATTTGGAAAGCTAAGCACCTGTTCATTCAGAGTATATTTTATCTCTGAGTTGAACTCGAAAAGTCGATAAGGAAAAGGATAAGCCCATCTACCGCTAATGTTGACAAAATTCTCCCGGACAGTAAACTCGCTATCGACCCACCCATGCCCTGTATAAGCAGCTTTGCTCTCACCACGCCAATAGACTCTTCTTGTGCTGGTTGTCTCCATAACGATTGTTTCATCCTGTAAGAATGGACCTCCTAAATAGGAATCATCGTCACCATAGCCGATTTTTCGGATCTTCTCACCACCGGCCAGCCCTTTTCCTTGATATTGAGAAAAGAAACTAAACGGATCAACCCATTTGGCGTCGGCTTTTGGCGAAATGTAGCCAATTCCCACAATTAAGGGTACTAAAATAATTGCCATCGTAACCAGCTTTAGCGAAAAAACCCGGCTTGGATCCTCGATATTTAAGTCTCTTTGTTTGTCTATGGCTATTAGAAAAAGGCTGATAATCACCGTTCTTACTATCGCCCATTTGGCATCATAGATCAAGAAGGAGTCCATCGTCGCTAAATAAGCAATCGTCAGGATAGCAAACCACAGATTTTTATAACGCTTGTGGAAATGAATAATGGCGGAAACCGTCAGCCACAATAAAAGCAAAAATAAAAGGGAGTTAAAGTTGTCAGTCAAATCGATAAGATTCCGCTGCCAAATCAGCAATAAGTTTTGATAGCTTTCCGAAGCAAAGCTTTTTACCCAAGTAATTAAAGAAGTGTTGCCCTGTCGGCTTAGGAGGTAAAGAAGTACCAATAATAAACTAAAACTGAATAAACCTCTAATCCGCTTATTATTCGTTAACAGATAGATTAGCATTGTCAAAGAAATAAAGATTAAAAACCACTTCATCTCTTTAATATATTGCAGATCCGGCAGGGGTTTTAACCATTCATATATTAGGGAAAAAAGCATAAAATAGGTGACTGCAGCAAGCGTAAAGGTCCATAGGTTCTTTTTACTAATCAATGCGCAACCCTCCAGCCTCGTTAATTGATTGCCATTCATTAATCGAAATATAATGAAGCTTGACTCCGCTTTCCTGAAGGTATCCGGCTCTTTGGTTGTCTAAGGTACTTGCTGATTGATGAATAAAAAATACTTCAACCTTAATTCTTCTGGCTGTTAAATCGATCAATAGATTGAACAAGCTATCATCGATACTTGGGGTGATTAAGACAACGGTCGTACCAAGGGCGAGGTGCGGAAGCTCACTTTTAATTGTTTCTGGATAGGGAATTGTAGTCTCCGGCTCAGCACTAGCTAATATCTCCAATATCCGTACAACATGATCCTGACCTCTTGATAGTGAGGAGACTTTTCTGGTTGCTCCCTCAGAAATAATTCCGATCGAAAAATGCTGCTCAGCTACATAATTAACCAAACTAGCAGCTAGTTCGATTGCCACCTCAAAACTAAGTTGATCCAAATTCTCGTACGCCTTTACTTCTTGATTAACAATAAACATAAAATCATTAGTTATAAAACGTTCGAACTCTTTAGTCATCAATTGCATCGTCTTGGCAGATTGCTTCCAGTGGATTCGGTTAAAGGTGTCGCCTCTACGATATTCACGAACGCCTATTACTGAGCTAGCATCTTCACTTATTCGATTTTGAGAAAATGCTAAACCTAGATTTCTCTCATTCCGTGACGACCATTTTTGAATATGGCGGATTTTCGGAAAAACTACCACTTCACTAACTAAGGGTATTTTCTTTTTAACCTGCACCAAGCCGAATATATCTCCAGAAACCAATTCAACACTCTGCCAGCGGTGAATGCCCCTAACAGCTTGAAAAGCAGTATAATTAATAAAGGATTTTGGACGAAACCATGGATATACAACATTTTTTTGCTTTACGATAGCTGATTGTAGTTTACTGGGCTTATCATCCTCTACAAGTATAAAAGAGTGGGGAAATTCAAAGCGATTCCAAATGACCAATTCTATATCAATGTTATCCCCTGCTGTAAGCCTGGGCTTAGAAAAATTTCTTATCACCATCACGCTTCTAAGTGAGAAACGCGATACTACCCAAATATATAGGTACAAGGTTAACAGCGAATAAAATAAGAACCAGCTGATAAATCCTCCGACATATTTCCCGAAAACAAATGTCCCAAATAATAAGATAAAAATTAGAAATTTTACTGCTCCGCTTCTAACCATTTGTTTTAACCTTTTCAATAGGCTTATAAGTAACGATTGGGACAGTTATCTTTTTAAGGATCTCGCTTAGTAATTTTTCAACTGTATATCCATGCAATCTCGCATCAGATTTCAGAATAATTCGATGTCCCAGGACTGAATAGACCAAGTTTTTTATATCATCAGGAAGAACATAATTCCTTCCTCTGATCATTGCGTATGCCTGAGCAGCACGATAAAGGGCAATCGAGCCCCGCGGGCTTGCTCCCAGATAAATAAACTGATTATTTCTCGTCGATTCAACTATTTCCACAAGATATTTTTTTAGGCTAGGGTCAACATATATTTGCTTTACTAAACTCTGCAATTTTACCAATTCCTCAATTGCTACTACTTCCTCCAAATCCTCAATCGGGTGGCGATCCTGAACCTTCTCGAGGATTTTTATTTCATCATTTAACTCTGGGTAGCCAATATTAATTTTTAACATGAAGCGGTCTAATTGGGCCTCTGGTAAAGGGAAGGTTCCCTCATATTCAATCGGGTTTTGTGTCGCCATGACAAAAAAGGGACTTGGCAGGGGATAGGACTTGCCATCAACTGTAACCATTGCTTCTTCCATCGCTTCTAGTAACGCTGATTGCGTTTTTGGTGAAGTGCGGTTGATCTCATCTGCTAAGACAATATTCGCCATAACAGGACCGGATCTGAATTCAAATTCTTGTGTTTTTTGATTGTAGATAGAAACCCCCGTTACATCTGAGGGGAGTAAATCTGGAGTGAATTGAATTCTTTTATACGAACCGCCAACTGTTTTAGCTAATGCCCGAATCAGCATAGTTTTTCCTACTCCTGGGACATCCTCTAACAACATATGTCCTTTACCAAGTAAAGCGACTAAGCTTAAATAAACGACTTCACTTTTCCCGATTATAACCCTTTCTACGTTTTCGATAATTTTTCGAATTATTTTGTAATTCTCCTCATAATTTAGCATTTGAACCCTCCCACTAAATATTGAAAGATCTCTTTTTCTTAATTTACCTTCTTTTCTGTAAATAGGTAGCAATCTACTTACCATTTTATACTTAAAAACTATAAAAAAAAAGACCTTTTTCAAGGTCTTTTTGAAGACTTTATTACCTGCTTCATCCGCCTATTAAGAAGTATAAAAATTAATAGGTGATAATTTTATCAGCCCATATTGACCAGTCTGTTAGTTCGTCCATGGTACTCTTATGAGAGCTGTCGTGTAATTCATCTTCGGAAATTCCTCTGGCATCCATACAACTGCCGCAAACTCCGACTTCGATCCCTTTGCGCTTGGCAATTGTCAACATTTTTTCAAGGTTGTAATAGCCATTTGGAGTTTTTTGATTTATTTTCGCACAGGCAGCAGCATCTGCAATTAAGAAAACACGAACTTCCGTATTCTCTTTTCCAGCTATTGCGTTAGCTTGCCTTAAGGCATTGTAAGCCCGTTCTGTTCCGTATGGTGGATCATTAACAATCACTAAAAATTTCATATTTCTAATTTCCCCACTTTTTCATTTATTTTTGTACTCGTACTTTCATTAGCTTAATTATAAAATAACTCGGTCCATGATGGAAATGCATTATAATTATTATTATTATTACAATTTTGCATATTATCATCCAAGAATTTAGCGAGACACAATTACCTCTCAGATCTAGTATTGAGGGAGGTTTGTTGAACCCGAAGATAAAAAAGAGGTTTCCCAAAAGTTCGTACAACTCATGGAAAACCTCTAATATGTTGCCCAAATGTTACCTAAGGCAGTTTATTACATCATGCCGCCCATTCCACCCATGCCGCTCATATCTGGCATAGCATTTCCTTCTGGTTTTGGCTTATCAGCGATGACTGATTCTGTTGTTAAGAACATTGCTGATACAGAAGCAGCATTCTGTAAAGCTGAGCGGGTTACCTTAGCCGGATCAACAATACCAGCTTGGAACATATTAACCCATTCTCCGGTAGCTGCGTTAAAGCCAATTCCCGGTTTTTCATGCTTTAATTTTTCTACAATTACTGAACCTTCTAATCCGGCATTTTGAGCAATTTGACGTACCGGCTCTTCTAAGGATCTCTTCACAATGTTGATACCAGTTCTCTCATCACCAAAAGCTTCTACTTTTTCTACTGCACTAATAACATTAACTAAAGCAGTTCCTCCACCTGAGACGATACCCTCTTCCACAGCAGCACGAGTAGAGTTTAAAGCATCTTCTATGCGAAGCTTCTTTTCTTTCAGCTCTGTTTCTGTAGCGGCACCAACCTTGATAACTGCTACACCGCCAGCCAATTTAGCTAAACGTTCTTGCAGCTTTTCACGATCAAACTCTGATGTTGTTTCCTCCATTTGTTGACGGATCTGCTTGATTCGTGAACCGATTTCTGCTTTATCACCATTTCCATCGACGATAATTGTATTCTCTTTAGTGACGCGAACTTGACGAGCATGACCTAATTGCTCAATTGTGGCGGTTTTTAGATCTAGTCCAACCTCTTCAGTAATAACCTCTCCACCAGTTAAAATAGCGACATCCTGAAGCATCGCTTTCCGACGATCACCAAAACCAGGAGCTTTAACCGCAACTGCAAGGAATGTACCTCTTAGTCTATTAACAACTAAGGTAGCTAGGGCGTCTCCCTCTAAATCCTCGGCAATAATTAAGATTGGTTTTCCTTGCTGGATCACCTTCTCTAGAAGAGGCAGGATTTCTTGAATATTAGTAATTTTCTTGTCTGTCATTAAGATATATGGATCTTCTAATAATGCTTCCATTTTATCTGTATCAGTGATCATATAGTGAGAAATGTATCCACGATCGAACTGCATTCCTTCAACAACTTCTAGCTCGGTAACAAACCCTTTAGACTCTTCAACTGTGATTACGCCATCTTTGCCGACTTTTTCCATAGCTTCTGCAATTAGCTGACCAACCTCTTCGTCTCCAGAAGAGATAGATGCTACTTGAGCAATCGATTCTTTACCCTCAATTGGTTTGGCGATATTCTTAATCTCTTCTACAGCAGCCTTTACTGCTTTTTCAATCCCTTTACGAATTACCATCGGATTAGCTCCGGCGGTAACGTTCTTTAACCCTTCAATAATCATTGCTTGGGCTAAGACGGTTGCTGTTGTCGTTCCATCTCCGGCAATATCATTTGTTTTAGTTGCTACTTCTTTTACCAGCTGAGCACCCATGTTTTCAAAGGGATCCTCTAATTCAATCTCTCTAGCGATTGTTACACCATCATTAGTAATTAATGGTGATCCATATTTTTTTTCAAGTACTACATTGCGCCCCTTTGGACCTAATGTAACCTTTACTGCATTAGCTAATTCATTTACTCCTCGCAGCATTGCTCGACGAGCGTCTTCTCCAAAAATAATTTGTTTTGCCACCTTAAAATCGCCTCCTAAACGGGAATTGTAATTTTTATTATCATCAAATTAAGTAAATATGCTTATTGTTCTCTTCTGCTATTCGATAATAGCTAAGATATCACTTTCACGTAAAATTAAGTATTCTTTCTCCTGATATTTTAATTCTGTTCCCGAATACTTGGAAAAAACAATACGATCTCCCTCTTTTACGTCTAATGCTTCTCGCTCGCCCTTTTCATTGCGACGGCTCCCTACGGCAACCACTCTGCCTTCTTGGGGTTTCTCTTTAGCTGAATCAGGCAAGATGATTCCGCTAGCTGTTGTCACTTCTTTTTCAATTGGTTCAATAATTACTCGATCACCAACAGGTTTAATCATTTTAAAGAATCCTCCTTATTATGTAAAAAATTTTTCATTATTAGCACTCACCACCATCGAGTGCTAACACAAATATAATAATAAATTATTTTTCATTTTTCAAGCAGTTTTTTGCCAGAGAAATAAAAAATTTTCCACCAAACATTATTTCCAATTACTTTTTCATTATTCTTCACAGCAGAAAAACTCTATTTTTTTTCCTGAAAAAGCCTACACTTTAGTTCCGTGTAGGCTGGTAATGCTTCTTACTCATTGTCTGATGATTCTTCATCCTCAAATTCTTTTTCTTGCAGTTCCTTTTTCTTCTCGCGTTTTCTTGCGAAAATCCTCGATAGCCAGATACTTATTTCATACAATAAAATTAACGGTAAGGAAACCATAATCTCCGAGACTAAATCCGGTGGTGTTATCGAAGCTGCAATAATAACTAAAATCAAGTAGGCAAATTTTCTAAAGCGAACCAGTAATTTGGGCTTTAATATCCCGATCCGTGTTAAGAACACCACGATTAACGGTAGTTGAAACAATAAGCCAAAGGGAATAACAATGTTAAACATAAAGCTAAAATATTTACTCATCCCATAGACTGTATTCGCGCCAATTTGTTCATTTATTTTCGTTAAAAACTGCATCATCATTGGAAAAAGCACCAAAAAGGCAAATGCCGCACCGGTAATAAATAATAAAAAGGCTGTTGGAATAAACCAGGCTGTTGCTTTTCTTTCTCTTTCAGTTAAACCCGGGGACACGAACCTCCAGATATGATATAGGGCAAAGGGAACTGTGAATGTTAAAGAGCTAAGAAAGGCAAACTGCATATAGATCTTTATTCCCTCAGTAGGAGTAAAAACATGCCATTCTATCCCCGCTGCTGCAGGACTGCTCTTAAAAAGATTTAATAATGTACTGGCAAATACAAAACCGATAACAAGAGTTACAAAAAAGAAGATACCGACCCAGATTATCCGCGATCTAAACTCTTGTAAATGATCTGTTAATGACATTGAATTGTTTTCTTCCCCCATAAAAACGTCCCTTTCTATTGTAAAATATCTATTTTAAATATTGTTTTCTTCTTCCTCAATCAGTTCATCGCTCGTAAAATTCTTAAGAAAATATACTAAAGTTTGCAATTCTGTCGTTAAGTCGATATGGTGAACCCGCACATTATTCGGGACTGTAAGCCTTGACGGGGTAAAATTTAAGATTCCCTTTATACCTGCTTCGACCATTTTTTCGGTTATCTGCTGGGCTACGCTGACTGGTACTGTCAATATTGCTACCTCAACATTAAACAGATTAATAACTTCTTCCAAGCTCTCCATACTATAAATCGGAATTCCATCCATCTCTTTATTGTATTTATTGGGATTATTATCAAAGGCGGCGACGATTTTCGTATTTCGGCTTTTGTAAAAATTGTAATGAAGTAAGGCGGTTCCTAAGTTACCAACTCCGACCAGAATTACATTGGTTGCTTCATCTTGTCTTAAAAAATCTCTTAAAAACTTCAACAAATAACTAACGTTATAACCATACCCTTTCTTTCCCAACTCCCCTAGGTGAGAGAAATCTCGGCGAATTGTTGCGGGATCTATTAATAGTTCCTTACTCAATTGTGATGAAGAGACTCGTTGTTTTCCTAATAAATGTAATTTTTCTAAATAACGATAATATAATGGCAACCTCTTCGCCGTTACCTGCGGAATCTTTTTATCTTGCGTCATAATTGGCTTTCCCCCAAATATTTAGACTGGATCATTTCCACAATCCCTTTTTCGTTATCTATATCAAAGGTAGTATAAGCACAATTATGTAATGGAAGAGAACTGGCGATAGCAATCACATTCCCGAGCTCGTTCAGAAGCTCCAAATCTTCTTCTCTTCTGACCAGCAAAATTTTCTCTGGGGACTCGTGCTTGTAGCCCTCTACAAAAATAATGTCAACATTATTAATCTTGGCGACTAATTCGCTAAATGATACAGGTTTTTGCAAATGCTCAACCATTGCCACCTTTTCTAGAGAATTAATAATTACAACATCAGACCCGGCTTGAGAATACTTCCAAGTATCTTTACCCTGATGATCTATTTCAAAACGATGGGCATCGTGCTTGATTGTGGCAACCCGAAAACCCTTCTGTTTAAACGCTAGAATAACCTTGGTCATCAAGGTGGTTTTTCCGCTTCCAGAAAAACCGACAAAACTGACGATTGGTATTTTTTTATCTGTTAACATTTATAATACCCCCTAATCCTTGAACGTATTAATTCTTCTTAGATAATCTTTTTTCCTGCAAAGTTCGATCATGATTTTATTATCAGGTTACTTTCCCAACTCTTTAGTCCAACTCCATCTCATTTTACTACATTTTGTTAACTTATTGTTCAATAATGAAAATTATTTCACAATTAGTCGAGATAAATATTAGCGCTTTCAGTAATAATTTCATCCATTTGATAATCGTGATTGTCAGAAGGTATCTCTGAAATAATTTGAAAATCAAAAGCTACACCAATTTTAGTCGGTAATTCCCTAAATCGAGCAAAAAAACGATCATAATAACCGCCCCCAAATCCTAAGCGATTACCCGCCCGATCAAAGGCGACACCAGGTACTAAGATTAGCTCAATTTTTTCTAGAGAAAAAGCTGTTTTGCCAATACCTTTCGGTTCTGGTATCTGATAATTGCCCGCTTCTAAATCCTCCCACGAATTGATCAGGTATGGATCCATCTGTTTGGTTGCTAGATTTGTTTTGGGAGCCAATATTATCTTGCCCTGCTCCCACGAGCTTTCCAAAAGCTTTGATAAATCAACCTCGTTTCTTATTGGCAAGTATACCATTATTATCTTTGCTTTTAAATACTTCTGATTTTTTAAGATTTTTTGATTAATTATTTCTGAGTACTGAGTTAATATTTTTTTATCATAGGCTTCCCGTTTATCAATCATTTTTTTTCGTAATTCTTTTTTTTTCTCTAGCTGAATTTTCTTATCCATTTTTCGAGTCACCCTCCATTGCTTGCTAAAACAGCAGATAATACGATAAACTGAGAATTAGTCAAAATTATTATTATGCCTTATGAGGTGGAGTCATGCTTTTTTTACAAACACAAAATCTATGCAAGTCATTTGGTGTTGACCCTATTCTATCCGATATTAGCATCCAAATTCAATCTAAAGATCGAATTGGCTTAGTCGGAGTAAATGGCGCTGGAAAATCGACACTGCTAAAGATCCTTTCAGGTAAAATGCTTCCTGATTCAGGCTCTCTGCAAATCGCCAAGGGGTCGATAATTGGTTACCTTGCACAAGATACCGGACTTGATTCTAAGCTTACTATCTGGGAAGAAATGCTTTTGGTCTTTGCTCATTTTATTAAAAAAGAGAGTTACTTAAGAAGTCTTGAAGAAAAAATGTCCAACCCAGAGATTATTAGCAAAGAAAACGAATACCGTGATTTATTAGGGGAATATTCCAGACAATCTGACGATTTTCGCGAGAGCGGTGGCTATTCCTATGAAGCTAAAATTAGAAGTATTTTGCACGGTCTTGGTTTTAGCAGCTTTAATTATTATGAGCAATCCATCGAAACATTAAGCGGTGGACAAAAAACCAGATTAGCTCTAGCAAAATTACTTCTGGAAGAGCCTAATTTATTAATTCTTGATGAGCCAACTAATTACTTGGATGTGGCTACTTTATCTTGGCTGGAAGGCTACCTTAAAGCCTATTCCGGGGCAATAATTGTCGTATCCCACGACCGCTATTTTCTCGATTCTTTAGTTACAACAATTTATGAAATTGAGCGAACCAAAGCATCCAAATATATTGGAAATTATAGCCAATTCGTTGAGCAAAAAGCGGCAAATTTAGAGATATTAATGAAAAATTACGAAAAACAGCAAACTGAAATAACCAACCTCGAGAATTTTATTCAGAAAAACATCGCCAGAGCTTCAACAACCAGACGTGCGCAAAGTCGCAGAAAAGCTTTAGGGAAAATGGAGAAAATCGACCAACCTCTTGCAAGCCTAAAGTCTGCTTCCTTTTCTTTTGATACTGATCTTAAAAGCGGCAGTCACGTACTAACGGTCAAGGATTTATCAATGGGTTTCTCAGGACAGGCTTTGTTCAATAATCTCTCGTTCAGCATCAAGCGTGAAGAACGCGTAGCTCTAATAGGCTCAAACGGAATTGGTAAATCAACGCTGTTCAAATTGTTAATAGGAATCATCGAGCCTCTTCAAGGAACGATTGCATTTGGCACAAATGTGCGGGTTGGTTATTTCAGTCAAGAGCAAGAGAATTTATCTTTAAATAAGCAGGTTATTGATGAATTGTGGGATGATTACCCAGATTTAACGGAAAATGAAGTTAGAAATACACTTGGGAATTTTCTCTTTATTGGCGATGAGGTCTTTAAAAAGGTTCAAGATCTGAGTGGCGGAGAAAGGGCTCGCCTTTCATTGGCTAAATTAATTCTAAAGAAAGCTAATTTTTTATTATTAGATGAGCCTACCAACCACTTGGATATTTTCAGTCGTGAGGTCTTGGAGAATTCACTTATTGACTATCCCGGTACTCTTTTGTTCATCTCCCATGACCGCTATTTTTTAAATCGTATCTCAACACAAACACTGGAAATGAGCCAAGATGGTGTTACCGGGTATTTAGGCAATTATGATTATTATTTAGAAAAGAAAACTGAACTCGAAGAGCTTAAAGCGGATTCGATTATTCTTAGTACCGAAAAGACCAGTAAAGATAAGTACTTAGCAGAAAAAGAGCGTCAAAAGCTGGAACGTCAACTGCTCAGGAAGATCGAGACAATTGAGAAGGAGATTAACGAGCTAGAGTCGGAAATTAATCAGGCAGAGCAGGAGCTTCTTAATCCTGAGGTATATTCTAATCACGAATTAGCTTATTCGATAAACCAAAAGTTGATAGTGACAAGAGCCTCGCTAGAGGGTTTGTTTTCCAAATGGGAGGAAGCGCAAAAAGAGCTGGAGGACTAAAGCTTCCGCTCTTTTTGCGCTAATATAGCTAGATAAAGAACTGGAACAGCAAAATAGATAATCATTGTTGAGGCAGCCACTACCCCCGAATCATTAACTAGGAGAGAGACTGCTGATCCTGTTAAGATGCCATAAAAGCCCCAAAACATTTGAGGATATTGCTGCTTAAGTCGTCGAATATTATTCCTTGGCTTTAAAAACAAAAAACCTAACACCAGAATTGAGGTAATCATTATCCTACTCCATGTTGATATTTTAAGCAGCCGCCAATTCATCGTTACCTTCCTTTGAATTGTTTGGAATATTGAACTGATTTCCCCGTTAAAAAGTTGACTGGCTGCCCTGCCAATATGTGATTGGCTATCTTCTGCAACAAAATAATTAGCGATAAGTAGTGCTCCTAACCCGCTAACAAGAATTGCGAACACAGCTCCTACGCCTTTTTTATTCCATTTCAGCCTGAATATCTTAAAGATCGCCACGCTCGCTGCAATTATTGCTGCTATCGCGCCACCGGCATTCGTTCCTAGGGACGGATATAATAAGACAACCGACATCAATCCGTATACCGCTACTGACGCCGCTATTGTCAGATGGTTTATTTTCATTTGCAACAGGGCACTGGTAAATAAAAAGCCTGAACCAATATAAATTCCCATATATTCATTCCCAATCCCATAATACCTGGCACCGATTATTGGGTCATAGCCGAGAAAGGATCTCTTGATCAGCTCTGCTCCATTAAAGATGTCTAATGTTAGTGCCAGAAACGTCGGCAGACTTAGAAGGAATAAGAGTTTTACTGGAGACAAGCCTTTAAGTAGCCACGGAATAAGCAAACTTAAAGTAATTATAAAAAAAATAAAACTTAGCCCATTCGTAGGTGATAGATAGCCAGCGATAAGCATCAGAAAGGGCATTATCAGCAGTCCGGCAAGCCCCAATTGGCCCCAAACTGCTCTTTTAGGCTTAAAGCTAATCCAAATTCCGATCGAGATAATCAACACTAAAACCTGCCACATAACATAAGGATATAAAACAGTGGGTCTTAAGTTATAAATATTCGTAATTCGCTCAAGCTCTTGTTTAAAATCATGATCCGACTGCGTTACTTTCATCGGCTGTCCTGTTAGCCCCTGAGGCATTTCCCTTATTGCTAAGGCCGCAAATATTGTTGCCGGAATATCAATGTTCGCGACTATTCCTTCTCGTTTCGTGGTGTTTGAGATTAACAAATTACCCGTTTGATCCTTATTATATAGCCAAATCGGCGCTAGTAGACTGCCCTCTTTTGAGGCAGCACTGCTAACCATCGGTGAGACCACAAGCAAGGTTTGCTGGCTCGTTATTTTTTCCATAAGCGTTAAAAGAAAATCGCTTAATTCTGCGTACACCTCCTTTCGCAGTTGCTTCTCGTACTCGATATTCATCACGCTACGATAAGCTTCCAAACGGTACAAATCACCTAAATCAAAAACAATTAATGAGGTTGCTGAATTTGTCTCCAATTGCTGCAATAGGTACTCATAATTAGTCTTAATTCCATATGGACGCCTTGCATCGGCTATATTTGTCCGCTCCCCAATATCCCCATAACTTAGTCCGTTAATGTCTGTTGAAATTAGTGGAGCCAGCCGCATTTTTTCAGTGGTATCATTATTTCCATATACCTTAATTGTTAGGTGATACTCTTTTAGTGTTTCGGCAAGTATCGCCGGTTTGTAAGAGTATTTTTGAATATTTGCCTGCTTAAATTTTTCAAATGCTAGAAGCAGAATGGCATCTCCCTCGGTAATATTTTTGCCGGTAGCTTGATAATAAACTTCTTGAGCTGTGCTGCCTCTCTTTTCATCGTAAATCTCCGTCGGATGCAAGGCTTTTCCGAGATCCGTAAAGCCATTAGCTCTAGCTCCTCCACCAATTGACAAGTAACTATTCAAATCGTTTCTGCTGCCGCCAGAATTAATATTCAGCGCTCCTTTGGCAGCTAGGCGATTCAATTCAGCAAACCCTGCTAAATCGCTATAAATAGCCTGATCAGTAAATGAGAGCCGATTTATCAAAACAAGAATCACTTGGTTTTGCTCATCAGCCTCTACAAAAGAAAAAAACGATCCAAAAGTTAAGACCGTTAATAATATTATGGCAATCCGCCGACCTCTGAACATTTTCTTCCATCTCCCGGTAAATAATCTTAATAGTATTATTTCCCTTCATCGGAAGAATCACTCGTAATTAATCGGGAAAAATAATGTTACTTTTGTTCCCTCTCCAAAAACACTTTTAATATGCAAATCCCCGTTATGATTCTTCATAATTCGATAAGAGACTGGTAGCCCTAAGCCTGTTCCTTCTTCCTTAGTAGTAAAAAATGGCTCAAAGATTTTAGCTAACCGATCTTGGGGAATCCCTTCACCTTCATCTGTAAAGGTAACCTCAATTCGCCGATTGTTGGCGTCATGTGCTGAATTAATATGAAATGTGCCCCCGCCGGGCATTGCCTGCAATCCGTTTTTAATTAGATTAATAAATACCTGCTTAATTTGCCGCTCATCCAACTCGATATATGGTAAGCCCGACTGTAAATTCGACTTTATTTCTACATTATACAGAATGGCTTCAGGAATCATCAATATCTCAATATCTTTAATAATCGAATTAATGGATGATAACGCTTTACTCGGATATGCCGGCTTTGCCAATAGGATCATTTCTTTAATTATTTCATTGATGTGATCAATCTCTTTTAATATTAACTCGATGTATTGTTGAGTATGTCCATCCAAGGAGTCTTTGCCAATCAATTGGATAAAGCCGTTGATTGTTGTCAAGGGATTACGGATTTCATGAGCCGTTCCGGCTGCTAATTCACCTACGATCGCCAATTTATCTGCTCGCTGAACCTGTTGTGCCAGCTCCTCTAGATGAGTAATATCCTTGTATATCCCCATTGCGCCGATTTGTTGACCAACTTCATCCCAGATTAACTTGGTAGTAATCATCAGATTGATCTGCCTACCATCTTCAGTCGTTGTCTCTTTTTTATAATTTATGTATTCCTCCTTAGTGCTGAGCGTTTGTGTTAGCTTGGTAAAAATCGTCTTCCTCTTAATAAAAATATCATCGTATTTTTTCCCCATTACTTGACTGGCTTTCAGTCCAGTCATTTCCTCAGCTCCACGATTAAACCCATTTATTATCCCGAAATTATCCACCATAATTACTCCGTCAGAAATGTGATCCAGCATTACTTTAGCTTTATACTCGATTTTTCTTAACCTATCCTGCTCGGAGATATCTATGAATGAACTTATTGTTCCATGGAAAGTACCGAACTTATCAAAAAGTGGGTTGGTTGAGGTCATTACGGGAATCTCTTTGCCATCCTTAGTAGGGCAATAGCTTTCAAAACCCAAAAAGGATTGCCCAGACCTTAAGGTCTCCCAAAAAACATGTTCACTTCCGTTTAAAATATTACCCTTTGCAGTAAAATCGGCAATTTCTTCTTTACTGAACCCGGTAATCGCTAACGCTCTCTCGTTTATCGATTTTATCATTCCCGCGGCATCATAGTAGATTACCCCAAGAGGTAAGCTGTCCAGAATTAAGCTTAGCTGGTCAGCGTAACTAGATAGGTGTTGCTTAAGCTCATTTACTGATTGAGCAATTCCACTAAAATCATCATCAGCAGATACCTGTAAGAACTTCTCATTCTCTTTAAGATGCTCCAATTCTTTAATTAGAAGCTGGAGCTTTCTTTGATGTCTTTCTTCAACCCATTTAGCGCCAAATAATGCGAAGCTTATTGCAAGTACTAGCAAAGTTAAATAGACTAAATAATGATCCTCATATCCACTTTGCTTTATATAATATAAATAAGCGATCAATAAAATCATTGGTATCAACATAAAAACTGTGACTTTTAAAACATTAAACTTTGAAACATCTTTCAATCCAAAATACCCCTTTCAAAATATAAACTAATCCAACAGGTATTCTTCTATACTCTGAGATAAATTCCTTTGTAAAAAATAAAAAAATAATAATAATCCACATATCCACATAGTTATTCACAATAAACCTCAGATTTTTCAACTATTTTTGAGGCTTATCAACAAAATCCACAATTATTCTACAAAATTTATTACTTTTTTCGAAAATGATTTTCTCTTGCTATAATCGTCTTTTTGCTCTTTATCCACATTATCAACAACCCTGTGGATAACATTTATCCACGGCAAACAACGTCTTACTAAGAAAAAAAAACTCACTCAAAGAGTGAGTTCCAAAATATCTTATTCCGGCAACGGTAAGCCGGCAGCACCATTTAACTCCAGCCCCTGCCATTTTCCCGCGATAAAAGAAAAATACCCCGCTGAGGCAATCATTGCAGCGTTATCTGTACATAACACTAAGGGAGGGATAGTTAAACTAACGTCAAGCTCCTTGGCATTCCTTTGAAGTCTTTCCCTTAATCCGTGATTAGCGGCTACACCACCCGCTACTATAAGATTCTTAACGTTTTTTTCCTTAACTGCCCTAAAAGTTTTTTCGGCAAGAACGTCCACAACTGCTTCTTGAAAGCTTGCTGCCATATCTTCTTGCTTAATTGTTTCTCCCTTTTGTGCAGCATTATGCAAAGAATTAATAACCGCAGATTTTAGACCGCTAAAGCTAAAATCATAACTATCGTCCATTAGAGCTCTAGGCAATTTAATCGTTTGCTTGCCTAATTGTGCCAATCGATCTAAATGCGGTCCTCCGGGATAGGGTAAGTCTAATGCCCTAGCCACTTTATCATATGCTTCACCGGCAGCATCATCTCTGGTTTGACCAAGAATCTCGAAGCTATTATGCTCAGGCATATAGATTAGCTCTGTATGCCCACCTGAAACGACCAGAGCTATCAACGGGAACTCTAAGGGTTTTACCAAGTGGTTTGCGTAAATATGACCAACGATATGATGGACACCTACTAATGGTATTCCTTTTGCAAAAGCGATCGCTTTCGCAGCAGCGACTCCGACCAGTAGAGCACCAATTAAACCCGGCCCATAGGTTACCGCTATCCCATGAATATCCTCTAACTGAAGCCCCGCCTTAATTAGAGCCTCGTTAAGCAGATAATTTATCCCTTCAACATGCTTTCTCGAAGCTATCTCAGGAACTACTCCACCAAAGCGCTTATGAATAGCGATCTGCGAGGAAATTTCGTTAGCCAGGATTGTTCTGCCATTGCGAACAATTGCCACTGCTGTCTCATCACAGCTGGATTCAATACCTAAAATATTAATATTTTTTTTAATTTCACTTTCATTACTGGTGGTTAATAACTCCTTAACTTGCTCACTCATTATCTCTTGCCAATTACTGATCATATTTTCACCCACATTATCAAAGCATCTTCCATTGTGTCTGCGTAGTAATTTTTTCTGATTCCCTGTTCCTGAAAATTCAGTTTTCTATATAAATTTTGGGCGATAGTATTTGATACACGTACCTCTAAAGTCATACTATCAGCACCAAGTCGCTTAGCTGCAGCAATTAAATAGCTCATTAACAACTTCCCTAGCTTATTCCCTCGATAGTCAGGATGGATAGCTACGTTGGTAATATGCGCCTCATCTAAAATAATCCACATTCCAGCATAGCCAACCATTTTATCTCCTATATCTAGGCAATAATAATAGGCAAATTTATTCGTCGTAAATTCATTGATAAACGCCTCTTTTGACCAAGGCTTGCTAAATGAGGATTTTTCAATAAACCAAATCATTTCCACATCAGCAATCTGAGCCCGTCTAATTCTGATATTTTTTTCTTCCATAGCATCTATTCCTTTAAGCAATTTGAATTTTTTTCTAGCCACTTTACCTCAGCCTCAGCTAACTGCAGATAGGCCGGGTTAAAATCATAATGGTTGTCTATTTCCCCTTTTCTTAATTTACTTAAAGCAATTGTCCCAATTACACTAGGGCGAGGAAAATTAAAGGTTGAATCTGCAAAATCAGCTTGATCAAGCAGTTCGTTTACAATCATCCCACTGTGCTGATATACATCATCACCAACAAAGAGTATTTGATCATTACTATGGATAAGCTGCTTTAACCAATCAGCCAATAGAATAATTCGATCACTCTCCAGCAACGTCCAACTGCCCTCAAGTCTTTTGTATAGCCCGGTATAGACTTGACCTCTTCTGGCATCAATTATTGGGGCTATGCTCCCTGGATAATGATGATTATTATATGCCATAGCTTCTAATGTAGAAACACCAACGATCGGAATATTTAAAGACCAAGCCAAAGTTTTAGCTGTTGTTACGCCAATCCGGACTCCTGTATATGACCCAGGTCCTTTGGCAACTGCGATCATCTCAATTTGCTCTGGAGACCACTGAACCTCTGAAAAGAGCTGATCAATTGTTGGCATCAAACGTACTGAATGATTAGTTTTTAAGTTTGTCGTGGTTTCAGCTATTATCTTGTTTTCCGTCAGTAAGGCAACTCCCATTACTGCTGTAGATGTGTCAATCGACAAGATTTTCATCTTCTATGTACTCCCTACATATTCTCTTATATTCCTGCCCATAGGGCGTGAAGGATATTTTTCGCCTCTGATCATCCAATTTAGAAATATTAACCTTCAGATACTTTTTTGGCAGATACTCCTCAATAATACTTGCCCACTCAACAACTGTTACTCCCTCGCCAAAAAAATACTCCGAAAATCCTAAATCCTCTATTCCCTCCGATAATCGGTAAACGTCCATATGATACAAAGGAATTCTCCCCATATACTCCTTGATTAAAGTATATGTAGGGCTATTCACAATCTGCTTGACACCTAAACCTTTGGCCAAGCCTTGAGCAAAAACTGTTTTTCCTGCCCCTAGCTCTCCTTCAAGGGCAATAACCGTGGCTGGCTGCAGATAATTAGCTAGAACTCTACCAGCCCGTTGCGTTTCCTCGACATTTTCTGCGATAATCTCAAAAATCTTAAAATTATACATTACAAACCCTTTCCCTCTAAAAATAATTTAACTCCCGAAATTCCCGAAATGCTCCATTGAACTTTGTTTCACTTGTTTATTTTTAACCAAATGCCATCGAAGTATAATCACACTTCCATTTACAATAACATATATCTTCAAATCAGTGAAGATACAAAACCCCGCAGCCTATGCTACGGGGTATAAATTCTCTAGAAATTGGTTGTTACGCTCAATTAATATGGAGCACTCTTGCGAGCACAACGATTTTCGCTTGCTTTGATGCTTTATCGACGTTGTTACGCTCAATTAATATGGAGCACTCTTGCGAGCACAACGATTTTCGCTTGCTCTGATGCTTATTCGACGTTGTTGCGCTCAATTTTAATGGAGCGGGTGATGGGAATCGAACCCACGCGACCAGCTTGGAAGGCTGGAGTTCTACCATTGAACTACACCCGCAGAATGAAAATTTACTGCGTCGATTTAACTTCTATGTTAATTTTCGATCGTAGTACTGTGAATTTACTTCTTGAATCCACTTCGTCAGTGCACCCGCAGAATGAAAGTTCTCTTCGTCGTGTTACTTCTGTGCTAACTTTCGATCGTTGTACTGTGATTAAGCATCTTGACTACGCCTCGTCAGTGCACCCGCATAAGGAAAATTTACTTCTAAATATAATGGTCGGGATGACAGGATTCGAACCTGCGACCCCCTGGTCCCAAACCAGGTGCTCTACCAAGCTGAGCCACATCCCGATAATAAATAAGTATATTCTAACAAGGATGTATGCTTAACAAGGTTAGAATAATTTAAATTGGTGCCCTAAAGGACTACGATCTTATTCTAGCAAGGAGCTTACTCGACGTTGTTAGAATAATTTAATATGGTGCGGTCGGCGAGACTTGAACTCGCACGGGATAAACCCACTACCCCCTCAAGATAGCGTGTCTGCCGATTCCACCACGACCGCATATAGGCAATGGTTGCGATCTTCGCTTGCTTTGATGCTTACTCGACGTTGTGAGAATAATCTAATATGGTGCACCCTTCGGGCACTACGATCTTATTCTAGCATTAGAAGCTTACTCGACGTTGTGAGAATAATCTAATATGGTGCGGGTGAAGGGAGTCGAACCCCCACGCCAAAGGCGCTAGATCCTAAGTCTAGTGCGTCTGCCAGTTCCGCCACACCCGCATAATGAAAATTTACTTCGTCGATTTACTTCTTCGTTAATTTTCGATCGTTGTACTGTGAATTTGCTTCTTGCTCGCTCATCGTCAGTGCACCCGCATAATGAAAATTTACTTCGTCGAATTTACTTCTTTGCTAATTTCAATGGTGAGCCATACAGGATTCGAACCTGTGACACCCTGATTAAAAGTCAGGTGCTCTACCTGCTGAGCTAATGGCTCATATTGGCTGAGCCGGCTGGATTCGAACCAGCGCAATGACGGAGTCAAAGTCCGTTGCCTTACCGCTTGGCTACGGCCCAACAATATATATGGGGCACTCTTCGAGTACTACGGTCTTCGCTTGCTTTGTAGTTAATTCGACGTAGTATCACTCATTTTTAAATGGGGCGACCAGTGGGAATTGAACCCACGAATGCCGGAGCCACAATCCGGTGCGTTAGCCACTTCGCCATGACCGCCATAGTTATTAAAAAAAAATAAATATAAGAAATGGCGGAGCTGACGGGATTCGAACCCGCGGTCTCCTGCGTGACAGGCAGGCATGTTAGGCCTCTACACCACAGCTCCGCAATATTAACATATAATGGTGGACGATGACGGGATCGAACCGCCGACCCCCTGCTTGTAAGGCAGGTGCTCTCCCAGCTGAGCTAATCGTCCGAAACGGAAATCAGACATCGGATTTCGGATGTCAGAAATAAAGTATTGCTTCGAAGCAGTTATAATCAGACCTTACTTTAAACTGAAACAGACATGAGTCAGTTTCTACAAGTTCTGACCTCTGGCTTCTGACACCTGACATCTGAATTGGTGACCCGTAGGGGACTCGAACCCCTGTTACCGCCGTGAAAGGGCGGTGTCTTAACCACTTGACCAACGGGCCTTAACTGGCGGAGAGGGCGGGATTCGAACCCGCGCTGGGCGTTGGCCCACTAACGGTTTAGCAAACCGTCCTCTTCGGCCTCTTGAGTACCTCTCCATTTGGCTCCTCGTGCAGGACTCGGACCTGCGACAACTCGGTTAACAGCCGAGTGCTCTACCAGCTGAGCTAACGAGGAACAACATTAAAGCGACTTTTATAATTTATCATATATTAAACTAGATGTCAATATCTTTTTGCACACAATAAAACGTGCCAATTACCTTTTCCTCTTTTGAGTGTTCAGACTAAATTTCTTGATTTTATTCAACCTGATGATGCCAGTGCCAATTACCTTTTCCTCTTTTGAGTGTTCAGACAGAGAGAGAAAAAATACTAGGTAAAATCACAAGTGCAGTGCCAATTACCTTTTCCTCTTTTGAGTGTTCAGACTGGATATTTTATATTTAAACATTTTACTGATATAAGTGCCAATTACCTTTTCCTCTTTTGAGTGTTCAGACGTTTATAAGGCATTTAAGCACATCCTTTCTATTCCGGTGCCAATTACCTTTTCCTCTTTTGAGTGTTCAGACAAAATAATCTACGCAGCTGCGCTTACTATATGCTGTGCCAATTACCTTTTCCTCTTTTGAGTGTTCAGACTGATCTATTTATGAGATGTTCGGCAAAAGTAGGGCGTGCCAATTACCTTTTCCTCTTTTGAGTGTTCAGACGTACACAAAGTAAAGTAAAGAAAAGTAAAGTAAAGTGCCAATTACCTTTTCCTCTTTTGAGTGTTCAGACAAAGTGATGAAGGCATTAAATTTAGGCTACAAATGGTGCCAATTACCTTTTCCTCTTTTGAGTGTTCAGACAAAGTGATGAAGGCATTAAATTTAGGCTACAAATGGTGCCAATTACCTTTTCCTCTTTTGAGTGTTCAGACATACCTAAAACGGTAGCTCCCTCGTGCTATATAATGTGCCAATTACCTTTTCCTCTTTTGAGTGTTCAGACACAATTAAATAATTATCAAGAAATCGAGGTGCGAGTGCCAATTACCTTTTCCTCTTTTGAGTGTTCAGACTAAACTGTATTTTTACTTAGCTGCTCTAATTCATTGTGCCAATTACCTTTTCCTCTTTTGAGTGTTCAGACTTGGAGAAACCCTTCCATCCACTCCATATCTTTTCCGTGCCAATTACCTTTTCCTCTTTTGAGTGTTCAGACGTTAGTTGCTTCGGTTGTGTATATATTTTCCAAGTTGTGCCAATTACCTTTTCCTCTTTTGAGTGTTCAGACGATTCTTCCTGAATAACACTAGAAACATTATTCTGAGTGCCAATTACCTTTTCCTCTTTTGAGTGTTCAGACCTTGTATCTGTGACAAGAATGATATCATCTACTATAGTGCCAATTACCTTTTCCTCTTTTGAGTGTTCAGACCAGTCCTGAACTTGGGGTCATACTCCGAAAGTAGGTGCCAATTACCTTTTCCTCTTTTGAGTGTTCAGACTTTCTCACGAAGCAAGGAAGCTCTGTACCATTCGCGTTCCAATTACCTTTTCCTCTTTTGAGTGTTCAGACGTTAAAACAACCCCAAATAATACTTTTTTCATAATGTGCCAATTACCTTTTCCTCTTTTGAGTGTTCAGACAAGATGAAGAGGAACAAACAAATGAAAAGCTCATGGAGTGCCAATTACCTTTTCCTCTTTTGAGTGTTCAGACTAAATTTACACCCATACTCACTACCTTATGTGATTAATGTGCCAATTACCTTTTCCTCTTTTGAGTGTTCAGACAAAAGAAAAAAAGACTGGAAACATCAGAAGGATTAGTGCCAATTACCTTTTCCTCTTTTGAGTGTTCAGACTATTGTATCCGGTTATATTTCCAGAAAATTGTGGTGAGTGCCAATTACCTTTTCCTCTTTTGAGTGTTCAGACAAATTTATCTAAGTTGTCCGGTTTGTATATTCTATGTGTGCCAATTACCTTTTCCTCTTTTGAGTGTTCAGACATAGTGAGGAGAATGGTCGCATTTACGAGATTAGGTGCCAATTACCTTTTCCTCTTTTGAGTGTTCAGACTTTCAACTCGTTTTCCAAAGAGGACAATTCGTCGAGTGCCAATTACCTTTTCCTCTTTTGAGTGTTCAGACCAAGGTCGGATGGCCAAAAGCAAACTCAGCCGGCAGTGCCAATTACCTTTTCCTCTTTTGAGTGTTCAGACCAGAGAAAACTGTTGATTTTAATGTATCGCTAGATGTGCCAATTACCTTTTCCTCTTTTGAGTGTTCAGACTAAACTTTCCAAAGCGTCAGCAACTGTTACTAAGCAGTGCCAATTACCTTTTCCTCTTTTGAGTGTTCAGACTAAACTCTAAAATTGTAATGGTAGATGGGACATCGTGCCAATTACCTTTTCCTCTTTTGAGTGTTCAGACTTAATTTTAGCAGGAGATATCGGCAAAAATCTTGTCAGTGCCAATTACCTTTTCCTCTTTTGAGTGTTCAGACCTGTTCTCTGAATTCTTCCTGTAGCTCTCGTGTTGGGTGCCAATTACCTTTTCCTCTTTTGAGTGTTCAGACGCTGTTGCTTTGCTAACAGCATATGCGGGGATAGGTGGGTGCCAATTACCTTTTCCTCTTTTGAGTGTTCAGACGGATTGGAAGCCTGTAGATGAAAGTCCAGTTGAATTGTGCCAATTACCTTTTCCTCTTTTGAGTGTTCAGACTAGTACCAGGAGCAAGAGTAAGAGTAGTGGTTTTAGGTGCCAATTACCTTTTCCTCTTTTGAGTGTTCAGACCCCTTGATTGACGACGACAAAAGAATCCGTAGAAGAGTGCCAATTACCTTTTCCTCTTTTGAGTGTTCAGACCGCTGCTCGTTTATACCCTTAGTCTAATTGATTTCATCAGATTATTTTCGAGTGGGCGGGTTTTTTTATTTCTTAAGAACTTAAATTCTTTACAAGGTGCCCCCAGTAGAAATTGCAACCCCTTTATTCATATAGAATTCGAGCACCCTTTAGGCAAATTGGCGATGCCAGGTGCTCGAATGCTAAATACATAAACACTCTAAGAAAAAAGGTAACCATGTTGGTCAATGACTATATTTAACTAGGCATTAGTACACACCAACACGTACGGATTAACCTGTAGTTAATCTGCCTTTATTATATCATTGTTCCCTGAATTTTCAATTAAATTCTTTTTATTTTTTTAGTAAATTAGCTTAGTTAAATCCCTCGGTAAATATTCCCTACCTATTGTTGAAATTTTTTTATCAAGCTGATTAGACGTTACTGGTCCAATATGTACAAACATAACCTGATCCTGTTGATGGTGTAATACTTCATCTAACTTCGATTTAAGTTCTGCTTCTTGGAGTTCGGTTAATTGACATATAAATACAGAATATTGAACATGCTCTCCATATCCCTTCATAGTCTTAAAAACTTTTCTCCAGCGTTTTTGATCACTAATATCATAGCTAACTAATACATATTTTCTCATTTGAAGCTCCTACTTAGTTGTAAGTGGACGATATTCCGGTAATTCACCTTCCAGATATCTCGCCAACATTCTAATTTCTAAGTCTAAAGCTCTTCTGTAACTAATCTTATATCCAAACGCTGGATGGGTTAATTCCTCATGAATTCGTCTTTCGTAAGCAGCAAAATATGTATTTCGTCCATTTTTCTTCAATTGACAACTATCCTGACCCCAATAAAAATCACTGACCTTGATCTCCTGTGTATTTAATGTCCTTAGCGCAACACTATCTGCAATTAATGGTCGAAAAGGCTCCATTAAATCTAATACTAAAGCAGGTCTTCCTGGTTCAATCCGATGAAAAAAACCAAACATCGGATCTAAACCAACCGAAGCAGCAGCAGCTGTAAATTCTCGCACCAATAATGTGTAACCCAGTGAAAGCAGGGCGTTTACCGGATCTTTTGGTGGCCTGCGATTTCGTCCATTCATCAGGAGATGTGGATCAACAGCAGAATGTTTTAGCATTGCTGGAAAAGATTCCATATATAATCTTGCTGCTCTGCCTTCTAGTCCTCTGATGGTTTCCAAATTTCCTGCTTCTAAAACCTTATCTCTTAAATCCTTCATTTCCCTTAAAATTTTCTTAAGCTCTGCCCCACTACCATTACGCCTTAATAATGTTCGTTGATTCGCAATCTTAGCGTAAATAATCCATCTTGATAATTTTAAAGCTGTTTCTGGATGTTGAAATTTAACAAACTGTTTTTGGCGAAGGTATATATTCTTCGTCATCAGCGGCGACAGTGTTCCTACATGAGTTCCATGAGTACTTAAATAGCTAATTGAGATGCCAGAATTCATTAAAGTATGTGCTAACTGAGTAGAATTCTGTACATTCCCAAAAATTGATACATGAATAAGAGCTTTAATAGGTATCTCATCCATTCGTCCATCTTTGTAAGAAACAGTTAATGTTTCGCCACTTTTGCCTAAACGTGCTCCCGGTTCTGAGACATATAGTACTCCTCCATCGGCTCTGTTAGGAACTATTCTTCTTAAATTTGAGCTAATACCAAGTAAATAATTCGTCTCATCAGGTAAGCAGACATAGTTCATAGAGCAACGAAAGCACTTATTAGAATCCATTAATGGTTTTGGAAATTCCTCTGCTATGGCTAATTTCTTCGCTTTGTTGATATAGTGCAGGGTGGCATTTGTTAAATTGGGAGTAAATAAGATTTTTACCCGTTTCTTATTTCCCCTGTAATAGAGATACCCATAATCAGATTTATATCCGTTAGCTTGAAGTAATAAACCTTGAGCACATAATTGGACTTGATCATTTGGCCAAGCATTACCGTCTAGTGCAAATTGTTCTACCTGAAATGGGATATTAGACTCCGGAGCAGATGAATGCTTGCTTTCAATCGGAATCCAATCTTTCTCTTCCAGTACAACTGCATCCAATTTCCCAACTAATCCAAGTTCTACGTCTCCAAGATGCAAACTAGAAGGGGCTGCTCCCCACATATCTTCGGGAGCCATGTCCCCCTTTCTTCTTCTATTTTCGGCTCTTTTATGTTGTGCTGTTCCTTCGACAGTATCTGCACTCTCCTCAAAAAAGCCTTGAATGTGCATAATATGAAACAATCGTTCACAGTATTGTACTTCATTTAACATTCGAATTGGTATTGAAGACATTTGTTGAAAATCTTCCTTTCATACCTCCACCTACTTTGAAAAACTTGATTCACGCAAACGAGAATGAATAACAGTTTTGACCATGCTCCAGAATTCTTTTTGTGGTAACCACTTATCAGTTGCTAAAAAGAAACCGCTTGGATCTCTAAACATTGTTTTAAAACCATCTTGAATCTCCTGAGCATCTTCTAATGCTTGTTCAAAGTCTTCCATTTCTTCAAATTCTATCTCTTTGTCAGTGGAAATAGTTTTTATTCTCATTTTGGAAGAGTTTCCCCATTTATATACCTCTGAATCAAGATTTTTAATAAATCTTCCTTTACCCATAGCTTTTTCAAATGTTTTTGATGAATATTTTGGAATGTAATATTCTCCATCACTCATTTTGACAAGTTTACAAGACACCCTGAATATTTCGGAATTGCTCTGCCAAAATCTCCTCTGTAGATTTTGGGCAGCATTAATATCTGCATGAATTATTGATAATTTAGGGTTAGATTTATAATGTCCTGCTAATGTTATAAATAACTCTCCCCCCTCTTTAGGAATTATTGTTCCTGATTTAATTAAATCTGACCTTTCTATCATTTTTGCTAGATAATCTTTATCAACCGACCCAAATAACTTATAATACTCTCTTTTAAGGTCTTTGAAGTCCTCAAGTTTATCAAATCCACCTATTTCACTAACATTTTTTAACATATTTACATCTTCTTCATCCAAAGAATGACAACGTATACCCGGCGCTCCAGTTTTCGCGTGAAATCTTGAGGAAAATGCGGAATAGACATCACCAACTAATAAACCATATATTTCACCCTGCATTTGCACCATCTTAGGGATACTCCGATGACCCCATTTCATTAATTTGGAATTTTCTAATCGAGTGCGATCCAGATTAAAACGGTAGCGAGATAAATCCTCAAAAAGGATAACATGACAAGCTGGATAAGCTTTTTTCCAACGTTCTTCTTTTTGCTTTTCTCCTGGGTCGTACTTATATCCTAATGCCGTCATCACAATTAGATTTGCCATTTGCTTCAAACGGTCATCTTTTAGATTCTGGATATGAGTTAATAAATTTATCCCAAACTTTGGATCAATTGGTTTAGGTTCACCAGGGTTGCGGGTTCTATTACTCCATGAACTCAGTGTTCTTCTAGTATCTTCTAATTCGTCAATATTCCACATGGATAAGCCAGCAAGATTTTTCCGATTTTTATTGTTTTTCTGATTTTTACTGAATGATCTACGCCATTCACTAACCAGTTTTCCTACAACAGGTTCAATTTCATGATGAATTTCTATCAGCTTCTGCTTCCACCCTACCTGATCTAAGTAAGCATTTTTAGCAAGTATATTAAATTTTGATATCCAAGCTTGCTTCTGGTCATTTAACAGGGATTTATTAGATTCTATAGTATCAATCATCCCAATTAAAATATTCTTTCTACCATCTTGTGTCTCTTGGTTATTAAGTTGTAGTATCTTGGAAAGTAGCCGTATTTGTGATTTTATGAAGCGCCTTTCTGTATATCTTTCGTCTCTTTCTTTTATTATATCTTTAGAAACCTGTTCTCCCGGTAAATTTAGCAGGATACTTCTACAATGTACTGCGAATAAATCGGTATCCTGTATTTTATAGAATAATTTATTATTATCCGGCTGATTTTTTACCACTTCAAATACTGACACAGTTGCCGATGTACGTATACCCATATCTATACTCATAATTCGCAATCCTTCAGTAATTGAATCAATTCCCTTTTCATTTGTTTCAGCTGTTTGCTCCATCCATTCTGCTAATTCTTTTGCTTTGAAACCAATAACCTTTTGCCATTCTAAAGATTTTACCGTAAACGATTGTCCAATTGGTGTTCTTAATCTGCCGTTTTTCATTTCTTGATAATGTTTTACCTCAACTCCAAGGTTTAGATACACTGGACCAATATTCCCTGCTAATAGTTCCTCTGTATGGTTTTCTAAGTATCTTCTGTCAAATTGAATTTTAGATCCAATTAATTCTCCTTTAAGTGGTACTCTAGAGCTGTAATCAATAAAATCAATCTCTTGCTTGCCGCTCGGATTATCCTGAACAGCTATTTGCCGATAAAGTTGTTCTGATGGAGCTAGGTGAACTGTTATATCCTCTTTCTCAATCCACGTACTATCATTCGGCCATACCATTCGTTCAAGATTAACTTTTACCTCCATTTTATCCACTTGAAAAATCGTGTAGGAATGAATATTGCCACCTCTGGCGTCATAACGAATCCATAAAGGATGATTTACTGGATCTGGTAATGTAAGTGTGGCTTGATCTTTTGCCTTTTGCAATTTTCTAAGTAAAACATTGTATGCAGCAAAATGTAGTAAACGGTTAGGCTGCCCTACCCAGATATCCCGATTTTTCTTTTCTGCTAATATGTTAAATATTGCTGAGCTAAACTCTCGACGCATTGAATTTTGGACATCAGTCACTACTTTTTTTAAATCATAGAGAGGTGCATCTATTAGTTTACTCCATTTTTCGTATACTTTCTCCCAGCCTTTTAATTCACGGCGTGTAATTAGATAACCTTGTTTCGTTGCGTAAGAAACATCTGTTATCTCCGCTTCTCTTATCTTTTCTATTTCTCGCAGCTTTGAAATCCACTCTTCACCATCTTGCAAATACTTATTGCGATAATCTTCAATTGCCTGTTCTATCTTTTGTTTTTCTTCTTTAACACGTATATTCCAAGATTCCCAAGATAATAAGCGTTCTATAGCTTGTTGAAACATATCTCTATCCCAAGTCCTAACAAAACCTCTTTTTCTCGGAAGCCACGCAATATCTTTTATTTCCTCTGTAAATAAGGGAATAAGGGGTTTTAGACCGTAATTCTCTAACTCAGTTAAGATAGAGGTTGTTGGGTCAGATTCTTTTTTTGTCATGTCCTTTTTATACTCTTCTTCCCACTCTGGATTTCCGTCTTCCTTCATTTTTTGCCATCTAGGTTTTCTTCCAGATTTAGCTGTCCCTTTTCCTCCTTGACTATCTGGATCAACTAATGGACTTAAATATTTACGAGCAGATATTTGTGAATCTCCTTTTTCACCTATAGAAGAAGGGACAATTAATTCATATAGCTTACGTAAAGGAATTAAAATGTCTAGACTGCCTAAATCTCCTTGCCAATCATTTCTTTTTTGTTGCCCACTTACTTTTTCTAATAATTCTTTTTGTATTTCCTCTTTTTTATACTCCCGCCCTTCCTCATTAATATATGAATCCTGCCTTAATAAGATAAGCCAATACATATAATAGGCTACTCCCTCGTTTAATAACTGATGGGTTTTCCACAATGCTTTTCTAAGTTGGAGTGATTCAGGGTCTGTTTGAGTTTTCATTTTCAATTTAATACTTCTAACAGTCATTATAACCTCCATTCCTCCGCTACCGCTGGCGGCACAAATAGTAATGAATAATGGGCCTACTGACATTTCTGTGGCTTAAACCAAATCTTAATTTTTTTAGGTCTTTAAAGTCCTTAGTCTGATGCACCCTTTTTAACCCATCTAAACTTATTTTTCACGCTATTATCTTTTCTCAGAGTAATACTTTTGATTTGGGCTTCTGGGACTTTCAGGTATTGATAGTTTTAGCAATCCACCTTTAATCAAAGGATTCAATACCTTTTCACTAAAATATCTCCTGCTTTTCATTCCGACAAAATCTTGAATTTCGCTCCTGCTTCTAGGAATTCCACAAAACTCTAATATCTCCTCAGTCCTATCTTCTTGGTTTCCAGCTTGTTCACCAACATGATCACTAGCATGGTCACCAACATGATCACTGGTTTGAGGAATTAAAGGAATAATCGTCTTAAAGACGTCGCCTTCAATAAAGGTAGGCTCTGCACCAGAATATATCTTGTTGTATTTATAAATGTTTCTGACCCCGGATCCCAATTCATCCACCCAGCCGATTTCTTTAAAGAACTTTGCTATGGTCGGGTTCTTCGGAAACGGTGAAAAGTTCTCTGGGTCTATGACGCCGTTACCATGAGGCTTGTTACTATTTTCTACATAAACCCTATCCCTCTCAATAACAAGCTTTGCTGGGAATGGGTTTGCAAATTCTCTATGGATCAGCACGTTAGATATGACCTCTCTGAAAATCTTGTCCCTGAGACTTATCCGTTGATCCTTTTCTAAGTAGAATTTATCATTTAGATGCTTAGCAACGAACTGCATGAGCCGTTCATAGCTATCAATCAAGTTGGTTCGTATGTCATCTCTATCGTCATATCGATCTGTATCTTCCCTTCGAAGTATTGCATCTGTTCTATAATGAGCCAATGCAGCATGAATCAATTGGTCATCCCCAAAAAGAAGAATTCCACCTAATGTAATTCCTTCTTTCCCACTCTGAGGATCCTTAAGGTATAGTCCAGCACTTTTTAGAAGCTCTAAGTCATCCATCAACTTCCAAGAATGGTTTGGTCTCTGATTAGCTGCCAATTTTCTGACCTTTGTAAAAAGCTCACTTCTCAATTCGGACAGTTCTGCAAAAGGAAAGATTCGATTCTCTGTATAAGTTCCCTGTTTTCTCATGTAAATCCCTGAAACAAGGTTTGTATTATCTGTGATATCAATATCACCATCTTCATTCCGGTCAAAAATCTTCCCATTGCACCTGTGAACTTGAGAACTTTCTGGTACATAAATGTAAAGTATCATTTTTCCATCAACGGCTACTTCTTCAACAGATAAATAGAAGGTCGGGCTGATTTTCTGAGGATTGTTCATGGAGGTCACAAAATCCTTCTTAACCTTATCAACCACCTCTGCATCAATGCCTACAATACCACCTTTATCTTCAACACCAAGGAATAGGTGTCCTCCATTCCGATTTAGAAAAGCACAGACCGATTCAAAAACATCTTTATTTAATTTGATCCTGCTTTGTTTAAACTCGACAGTTACGCTTTCGCCACCGTTAAGCATTTCCTTCAGTCTTTCTATTTTCACACTATCAACACCCTGTCATTTTTAGTCCAGATAAACAAGTATATAGTTTTTACAATCATAGCTGATTTATCCAAGCGCAGCAATTTAATTCCCTTATTGTGTATTCAATTCAACAATATCTCGTTTAGCACTCCACTCTAATCCTTTAGAACTTTTGTTGTATCGAAGGTTTATATGAGCTAGCAGATTCCTTTGGTTTTGCATCTATTACGATAACAGTCGCAGGTTTTTCACCAGCTTTTAACCTCTTTTCGTAGCTTTCTTTTACTTGATTAATACGGGTTGATGACCTTCCATTATCAATTACGAGGAATATTTTATTGTCGGTTCCTTCAGATTTTGCATATTCTTCAATTTGGACTTCAAATCCGTGAACAGTTTCTTGATTAGAAGTCAGCTTTATTTCTACGACTGTCTTATCTTCGCCGCGACTAATCTTGAAATCAACTGGACCTCTGCCAGTGTTCGATTCTGGACTTATATCTAAATTGTTTATCTTGCAATAATAGCCTGCCGTCCCGTGTAAAGTCCTTTGAATTATTTTCTCTTCATTTCGAGTATGAATACCCTCCAGAATTATATATCCTTTTTGATTTTCAATCCAATGCTTGAATTCATTAATTATCTCCAAGGCTGATTCATATGAGCTTTTCTCAGATAGGTCTAGTTTATCCTTTGCTTTAATAATTCCGTTAATTAATCTCTCAATCCTATAATCAACATTCAGATAAATATCATATGCTTCTACACCAGTTGCTTTATAATCATCAATAACTTTACTGATCAGATGAGGTTTCATAAAAATGAAATCTTTTATATAGTGCTTCTTCTGGCTAGAAGCTAATTTACTCCATTCTTTTCCTACAAGTTCACTCATTTCTCTTCTAATTGTCTCGTTTTCACTGACAACCCTATCTATATCGTCCCATGATCTAGCTATTGGTAACTCATGTAATATATCGATTGGGAGTAATAATAATTCACAGCCTTTATATGGATTTATAAGTAACCCCGATTCATAGGAATACTCTGGATAATTCTCCCTGATAATACCTACCTCTTCATAGATTCTTTTTGTATAACGTACAATATCTTCATAGATTAGTGTTGCTATCATATCACTTAATCTATCAGGTCCTACATTTTCTTCAAATAAGCTTGTAAGATGAAAAATTTCTGGCTGTTCCGATCTACTTTTGATAATTTCAGAAGCATCTTTCACAATTTGATTACTTAACTTTGGACCAAACCCAGCACCACGAGTTCCCTTTGAAAATCCTAAATTTATGCCTTTTACTTCCGAAAAATCAAACTTTTTCACTGCTGTTTTATAAAGCTTGTCTCCTGGATTTATAGAGGCTTTCAATAATATGCCAAGATCTCTAAAATAAGCGTTAATATTATCATACGAATCTTTAAACTCAGGCACTTTCGTATCTCTTAATCGTTTAATATTTATAAAGAAGTTGCTGTCTTCATCCATGAGTGAATCAAATACCCCTAACTCCTCCAGTTTAAAACTCAGTTCAAATTCATCAGATACAAATACAGTCATTTTATCCTCCTTTTAATTATCTATTTTAGGACGTTAAAATTATAAGTTTATTTTACCATTTATTTTTTAAAAGTAAACTTTTTTTGTATAAAAATTTTTTAAAATAGTCTGAAAAATTGACAATAAACCTTCACAGATGGGATAATACAATTAAACAGACTATAGGTCTATTTTTAATGCATGCGTGTGCCTTACATGGTATAAAGCCATTCCCCATGCAAACTCTTAATAGTTGGCACTCTATTTAATTGTCGGACGTTAAAACCAAAACAAGGGAAAATTCACTTAACCGTTTTCCTTTAAATGCTCATGTAAACTATTTATAGTTGGCACATCCATTGTTTATGTTTTCTTTGATAGAAGTAAGATTTTTCAATAATAACAGTAGAAAATATCCTTCATTTACAACATCATTTTCAACTATGCTATAGACAAGTCACCTGGATGATTAATATACCAATCTTTGCTCTTATTTCTGAAGCAAAAAGTTTGGCTTCAATTTCTATTTCCAACTTTTCTAGATCTGTTAGCTCAATATTTTCAAGAGGTCGTTCAAACATTTTTTCTACTCCTCTCATTTCGGTACAGTTCATCTTGAGCAAATAATTCTTTTAAAACAGTATCAGACCAATCTAATAGTTCTTCGTCTGAAGAATGTTCCCCTTCCCGGAAAAGAATTAACCTTTCTAACTCATTTTGATTTTCATTTCTTAGTTCATCAATATACTTCAGAAGTTAGCTTCCCCCCGCATTTGCCACAGACATATTTGCTGATGTTAACTTTCCTTTTTCGGTAATAAACAAATGAACACTTTTTGCATACAAGCTTATAGCGGTATGGTGTGGGCTTTTTATGAGTTGCCTTGGCATAACGGCTGCCGCCAACTTTTGCTAATAAACTTTTAAATTCCGGATCACGATGAGAGTAGCCTTTGTTGGATAAATGGAGATGGTAATGACAGAGTTCGTGTTTTATTACACCAATTAGCTCCTCTAGCCTAAATGTTGCGTAGTATTCATAGCTAAATTCTAAATTATGACTTCTGACTAAATATCTTCCGGCAGTTGTGCGAAGTCGGTTATTAAAGATAGCTTGATGTGTAAATTGTTTATCAAAAAATTCTAAGGAAATATTTTCAACCAGCTCTTGCAGTTTTTTATTGTTCATCAGCAACAACCTTTTTAATAAATTTTTTGGTCTCAGCGTAAAAATTACCATCAATTAATTTGCCACTTTAGTACATGCTAATATTGTAGAACTTCTTCTTGGGTTTTTACATAAAATATTTTAACTGCAAAAAACTTTTTGATGAAGGGGGCGATTCTGTGCCTGATTGGTTAAGCCGTCAGTTCACTCAAGCATTTTACTTTAAGGATAAGTACAGAATCAAACTGTTAAACGATTTTTGGTTTTCTTATCTGGAGAAGGAACTGCAAGAGAATCAACAGTCTTTATAAGTTATTTAAGCTAATGAAAATGAAGGTTCTTTGGTACACCAGTATATCTGTGCACCAGAGAACCTTCGTTAATTCTTGTTAAGCTAATGGTTTTAGCTATTTTTGACCCTTCATGGTTAAGCTGATTCTTTTTTTCTGAGCATCTGTCTGCAGAACCCAGACGTCAACTATATCACCAACAGCCACTACATCTAATGGATGCTTAATAAATTTATCACTCATTTGGGAGATATGTACCAAGCCATCTTCTTTGACTCCAATATCAATGAACGCCCCGAAGTCCACGATATTTCGTACCGTACCTTGCAACTGCATTCCCGGCTGTAGATCTTCCAGCTTCAAAACATCTTGATGAAATATCGGTTTTGGCAGTTCATCACGCGGGTCACGTACCGGTCTGACTAAGCTGTCTATAATATCCTTTAAAGTAGGTAAGCCAATATTAAGTTCTCGGCTTAGCTCTATTTGGTCAAGTTGTTTCAGCTTCTCTTTTAGTCGCTCGGAGCCGATTTCTTCCGGTTCAACCTCTAAGGACTTCAACAAGCTATATGTTACAGGGTATGATTCAGGGTGAATAGGCGTTTTGTCTAACGGATTATCTCCATCAATACGTAGAAAACCTACTGCCTGCTCATAAGTTTTGGCACCAAAGCGCGAAACTTTTTTAAGCTCTTCACGATTAGCGAATTTACCCTTTTCTTCCCGATAATTGACGATATTTTTCGCCACTGTTTTATTCATCCCGGAAATATATTGCAATAAAGAGACAGAAGCCGTATTGGCATCAACCCCTACATAGTTAACCACCGATTCTACAATCTGACCTAAGCTGTTTTCTAATTTTTTCTGTGTTACATCATGCTGGTATTGACCAACACCTACAGACTTCGGATCGATTTTTACCAGCTCTGCCAAGGGGTCTTGCAGCCTTCTGGCAATAGAAATTGCGCTCCGTTCTGAGACGTCTAATTCCGGGAATTCTTCCTTGGCTAATATCGATGCAGAATAAACACTTGCTCCCGCCTCGCTTACAATAATGTAATATACATCTAGGTTATACTCGCGGATAAAATCTGCAATAAATTGTTCAGTCTCCCTAGATGCTGTCCCATTTCCGATAACAATTATCTCAATCCCGAATTTCTCTACCAGCATCTTAATCTGCTTTTTTGCCTCTTCGACTTTATTCTGTGGCGGGGTAGGATAGATCACTCGGATATCCTCTACTTTTCCAATAGCATTAATAACCGCTAGTTTGCAGCCTGTCCGATATGCCGGATCAACGCCAAGTACAATTTTCCCCTTAATAGGCGGTTGCAACAATAATTGTCGGAGATTCGCCGAAAAAATATGTATCGCTTGTTCTTCAGCTTTTTCTGTTAAAAGCTGCCGCACTTCTCTTTCAATTGATGGACCGATCAACCGCTTATAGCTGTCTTCAACTACAGCCTCTAAATATCCCGGCAAGGTGTTGAAAATCTTAAATGGCTTATAGTTTTTGATAAGACCTTGAAGGACATAAGATTCGTCCATTACTAGCTTGACCTTCAAAAACTCCTCTTTTTCACCTCTGTTGATTGCCAAAATTCGATGCTCTCTTATCAAGCGAACTGGCTCTTGGTAGTTGTAATACATCTCGTAAACACTCTCTGTTGTCTCGTTTTTTGCTTGGACGATCAGGTTTCCTTTGGATAGTGTTTCTCTTCTAACCCAATCTCTTACAACCGGATCATCTGAGAGCATTTCCGCAATTATATCTTGACCACCTTGGATAATCTCAGTGATGGTATTTAGATCCTTAGTCTCATCAATGAATTCTTTTGCTCTTTCTAATAATTCCTCATAGGTTAGTTTATTTTCCAGCATCAGCATCGCAAAGGGTTCTAAGCCTTTTTCTTTAGCAATGCTCGCCCTCGTTGTTCTTTTAGGTTTATAGGGTCGATACAAATCCTCAACTTTTTGCAGCTTGGCGGCTCCCTCGATTTCTTTTCTTAATTCATCAGTCAGCTTTCCTTGTTCCTCAATGAGGTGCAGAACTTCTTCCTTACGTTGATGTAAATTCCGCAAATATGTGATACCCTCAGCGATCTCCCTCAATATTGTTTCATCCAGTTGTCCTGTCATCTCTTTACGGTATCTAGCAATAAAAGGAATTGTATTTCCTTCATCCAGCAGTGAAATAACTTGATTAACCTGTTGTTTTTTTAGTTTAAGCTGGTCAGAAATCTGGTCAACCATAAATTGTAGTATTTCCATAATAATCCTCTCTCTCTTAAAATTAAACATCGGGCAGCAAATGGAGACTAAAAAAAAGAAGGGTAATATTTACCCTCTTCTAAAAGTTTATCAAACCGAGACTTATTTGCATAGCTTCATTTACCTTCGACATTAGCTCTTCATCCAAATAGGTGATTTTATCAGTAAGCCTTTGCTTATCAATAGTTCTAATCTGCTCTAACAAAATAACTGAATTCCGATCAAAACCATAGGTTTTCGCGTCGATTTCTACGTGTGTTGGTAGCTTTGCTTTCTGAATCTGAGCCGTAATCGCTGCGACGATGACTGTAGGACTGAAACGATTGCCTATATCATTCTGAACAATTAATACAGGGCGTATTCCACCTTGTTCCGAACCAACAACAGGGGAAAGATCCGCAAAAAAAACATCGCCACGTTTTACAATCAAATCTTACACCCCGCTTACTAAGCGGTCTAGGGCAGAGTCTGCCTCTTCTTCTAACAGAAAGGACTCCGATGCAAGGTTCAAATTAATATTCGCCATTTCCATATAGCCCTTCTGCATGCTTTCTCGAATATATCTTTTTTTTCTCTCAAGTAGATAGAGCCTCATTGCTTCTCTAATCAACTCGCTTCTGTTAGAATTCTCTTTCTGCACTACACCATCGACCTCTTGTAGTAAGTTTTGCGGTAAGCTAATCATAATTCGTTTGTTATTTGCCACTATCTTGCACCCCCAACAAATTTAAAACAAAAATATAACTTATTAATACCATTATGTCGAAATAGATGTAATATTATACAGTAAAATCAAGCTCTATTTATGAGGATTCGAGGAAATCCATTATAAATTCGTAGACTTATAAACAAGCATATCTCTACACCATAAATAATAACATATTTTCAGATTAATATTCTTCTTTTTTCGCTAATTTTTTCTTTGAAAAATTTCCCTTTTCCTTGTACTGCCATAAAGTCTGCGAGTAACTATAAATAGGCATAATAATTAAAAAGTAGGCATAAGGCAGATAATCAGTTACCGAGACGTGTAAAGCAATCCCTAAAAGGAGTGCATTTAGATTCCAAGGAATCAAACCAGCGACAACCATTCCCGAATCAGCAATCAAACGGTTTAAGAGCTTGGGCTTCAATCTAAACTCTTCAAAGTGCTTTAACATCACTTTTCCAGGAATTATAACACTCATAACTTGTGTAGAAGTCAAAACAGCCGAAAAGATACTAATTAACATTGTTTTTTGGATAACAGCCTTAGCAGTATTCAATCGTTCTGTGGTTTTGTGCAAAATCGTTGCCAGAATACCGGAAGCTTCTAATAAGCCATAAAAGGCCCCCGAGATAATAATCAACAGGACTTGATTAAACATCCTCCATCCTCCACCAAAAATGTTGCCGTTAGGATGATTAAAACCAAAGACCGCGTAATTGAACAGGTCGAGGATAGTCCGTTCTTGAAAAATATATGCCATGATCGCCCCTATAAGACTACCTACCAGCAAATTAATCCGAATCGAAACTTTTAAAAAGGCTAATACCATGATGCTAAGCGGGGGCAGTAAAAGCCAAAGAGAGAAATATCCATAGATATTCAATAATTCAGCTCTAGCAGAAGCCACTATAGATATTGATTCATTATCTATTTGCAGGCTGCTATGTTCAATGATCCAATAAGCTAAAATAGTAAAGATCATCGCCGGTATTAAGGTTTTTAGTAATTCTTGAAAGTTATCGTGATATTTTGTCCCGGTAATTATGGTATTAATATTCCCTACTGCTGATAACGGTGAGGTACGATCGCCGACAAAAGCTCCTGAGACTATTGCTCCAGCCACGATTTCCGGATTAACTCCGATACTATGAGCCATCCCCATAAAAGCAATTCCCACTGTGCTTGCTGTTCCTACCGATGTGCCCAAAAGCATTGATATTGCAGAGCTAACTAAAAAGCTGACGATTATTAAATGCTCCGGTTGAATAATTGCCAGACCATAATAAACTAGGGCATCGATGGTTCCACTGCTTGACCAAATGGCAATTAATACGCCGATAAGCAATAGAACCAAAAAAACTGTCGATATTGATTTAATTCCTTTTTTCGCTTCAATGAAAATTTGTTTCGGTTCTGCCCCGTAAAACAAAGCTGTGATCAGCGTGATAATAAAACCCATTAGAAGTGGTATATATAAGGGAATATTTAGATACATAACCGTTAAAATCATTAAGCTGACTGTTATTATTATCGGAATTAAGGCAGCAATAAAAGGTATTCTCTTTGACATATATTTCTCCTAGCTTAAATGATATTGGTTGTTTCAAACACCAGACCATTTTTAAGATAAATTCTTGGAACTCTCCGCCCTACCAAGGTAGCCAACTCATAATTTATCGTCTTGACCAGTTTGGCGTGTTTATCTAGCGGTAAATGGGCAGACAACTGCTTGCCAAATACCACAACTTCATCACCGACTTTAGCCTCCGTAATGTCCGTAATATCTACCATGGTCTGATCCATGCAAATCCTCCCAATAATTAGTGCTTCTTGTCCGCTTATCAAAACAGACCCCTTGTTGGACAGATTCCGCGAAAGTCCGTCTGCATACCCAATCGGTAAGGTGGCGACTACTGTTTCTCTTTGGGCACGAAATGTTGCCCCATAACTAACAGTCTCACCGGGCAGTATTCTTTTGACATAGGCAATAACTGTCTTCATAGTCATTACTGGCTGCAACTCTTGATAAGTAGCACCAACTTCAGCGGAAGGCAATAAACCGTACATGGCAATTCCCAATCTCACGGTATTTTGCTGCAGCTTTGGCAAGTCGATCGCAGCAGCACTATTTGCCAGATGGATCATAGGAATCTCGTTAGTAATGTCTGCGGCTTTAAGAGCCTCATAAAATACCTTCTCTTGTCTCAGTGTAAAGCTTTTATCCCGCTCATCAGCGGTGGCAAAGTGGGTAAATACCCCCTCTACCTTCACCCAAGGGAGAGCTTTGATAAAGCTATAAAACTCCCCTAATTCACTCGGGGAAACCCCGATTCTCCCCATACCTGTATCAACCTTGATATGCACCTTTAGCTTACGTCCCAGTTTTTGACCAAGGTAATTAATTTGCTCGGCCGTTTCTTTTGTGAAAATTGTTATAGTCAAATCATAGGCAAAAGCCTCTTCAAGGGCTCTATCCGGAGTAAATCCCAGCACTAGAAGAGGATCGTTTATCCCGCCCTTTCGCAGTTCGATCGCTTCATCAATAAATGCTACAGCAAAGTAGTTAATGCCAATTGACTGGAGATGCTTGGTAACAGGAATTACCCCATGCCCGTAGGCGTTAGCCTTAACTACAGCCATAATCTGAGTTCCTTCTGGCAAGCGCCGACGGAAAAAATCAATATTCTGAGTTAGAGCATCTAAATTTATTTCTGCTATTGTTGGTCGGTAATATTGTTGCAGCATTTGAAACACCTCTATTTAGCAGTCTTTTTCTGAAGTTTAGTAAGCTGAGTTTCTAGCGCCTCTAAGAAATCATTAGAAACGGAAAAAGGCATTTTTTTTCCATCAACCCGATAAATGAATCGGACATCATAGGCATTGGTAATCTTGAAAAGGGAGATCTTTATTACCTTTGTGGACTTTTTTATAATCAGTTCGACCTCAGTTAGGGTATAGACCGGGTTAACAAATATTTTGTAAATTATTGGCGAAAGACCTAATGCGACTATAGCGCTAAGAATCGCCCAAAGCTTGAAATAAGGATGCTCGTAACCAATCGTCGCACTTAAGATTAAAATCATAAAAATAAAAGCTCCCGTTTCAACTATTTTTACTAGTGAAGATTTACGGAACAGCAGGGTCAGGTATCCAGGTTTTTCTTCGCGAATTATTTTCATTAAGTTCCCACATCCTAATTATAGTTTCTAATAAGTCTCGCTTTATTGTATCAACTATTTTAAGATAATAAAAGTCCTTGCTCCGTTAAAAAAAATAAGGCGGAAGCCTCCGCCGTTATTCTAATATTATTCGACATCTATCTTCGGTTTCAACAAGATTCCCTCTTCAGCACCGTAAGAGGGAATTGTTTCAATCCTCGAAATAAGTCTCGCGTAGCACAACTTTCGACTTTAGTCGAATTAGTGTGACTTGTACTCAGATTAATCTTCATTGAGATACATCATGAGTGCTAAACTCAGATGGAGTTAAAACTCCACATGAATAAGTCTCGCTATATCGTTTTTATTTTCCTGATTGTCCAAAAACAGACTCTGCAACTTTTATCATTTCCTGTTTTGGCAAGTCACCGCTAAGGGTAAATTCCACCCCATCATAAAGCCAGGTTAATGTTTTCATTTCATCCATGCTTGTTAAGATGCCAATTCCATATCCCAAATCGACAATATCTGTTTCTGATAATTCCGGAGCACTAGCAGTAATCGCCTTAGGTCGTGCTTCCATTAAGCTATAACTGTAAGTACCTGTGTATTTAATCACTACAGAGGCTCCATCATTATTCTCGACGAATTTTGGTGCATTTTTGGCTACTCCATCCGGAATATAAGTCGGCTCAATAAAACCAAAGCTGCTCGATTGCGTTACGTCGCCCATCGCCGGCAGAACATTTAAATCATAACCGGTTAGGTTACGCTGCATATCAAAGGCATCTCCATCGAAACTATAATTAAACTGAAAATCTGTAAAGACCATTTCGATCAGATCAGTATCTTGGGTGTCAATTACGACAACTTTACTTGGTCTTAAGTCTTTATCAAGCCAGATTTTTTGCTTTACAAGTGTTTGGTTTTGATAATTGGCCTTTACGTCAAAGACGTAGTAGTCCTCTTCTTTAACATACTCTCTGTCAAGGTCATCTATAATACTATTGGCTAATGAATAATATAGATAGACTGCCCCATTGGACTCTGGCCAATCACTTTTGAAGCGATAACTCTTATTTAATGAAGGATCTATTACAAATACTCCATCATCATTTCTTAAGACGATTTGGGTAACCTTGGAGTTATTATTGGTCAAAGCTATCCGATAATAATGCGGATCTTTATACCATACCTCAACCAAGTAATCTTGCTGCTCTTGAATTTTAATACTCATATTTCCGATAGCTTTATAACTTGTTAAAGAATCCAGCTTCTTTTCCAGATCCTTCACAACGTCGCCAGCATCTTTTTTAAGGCAACCCGTTAAAGAAATAGATAAAATCAAGACAAAAATCAACATCCATTTCAAGTGACGCATGTTTATCCCCCTTCTTTTGACAAATAGAGCCTTCTTGTCAATTTCCCGGGAAACGTGTCAGTAACTTATGCATGTATCGACATTGTTTGTTGAATTGCTAAGCCAATCTTATTAATTACCTCTGAAGCTAATGTGCTGTAATTAGAAGGAAAGCTTGCTAAAGAGCCGGCTAAGCCATGTAAGTAGACACCAAGAATTAGCGCATCTAGTACGGGAATACTCTGGGCTAGTAAGCCCGTTATTATCCCAGTGAGAACATCGCCAGACCCTCCTTTAGATAATTCAGGACCACCTGTCGGATTAATAAATAACTCACCGCTTGGAGTAGCTATAAGTGTGCCTGCGCCCTTTAAAACGACATAAAGATTGTGCTCTTGAGCAAATTGCTTCGTAACGTTAACCCTGTTTTTTTGCACAAATTCTACATCCTTTTTGATTAACCTAGCCATTTCTCCAGGGTGCGGAGTAATTATCGTGGGGCTTTTTCGCTCAGAGAGTATACTTAGATCATTAGCCAAAATATTCAGCGCGTCAGCGTCTACCACCATCGGCTGCACTGTCGTAAAAATCTCCTTCAACCAAGCTGATCCCTCCGCAAACATCCCAAGCCCTGGTCCTATCCCTATTGCCGAGAATTTCCGGTATAGTTCTCTTAGCTCTTTCGCACTGTTTACCGCGAAATGCCCCTCAGCAGTTTCCGTTAGTCCAACGCACATTGTTTCTGGTGAGTTGCTAAGAACAGCTGCTTGAATCCCCCTCGGAACAGCCAACGTCACCAATCCTGCCCCGGAACGCAGCGTAGCTTTTGCTGCTAATAACGGCGCTCCTGCCATTGAACCTGAACCACCGATTATCAATGCATGACCAAAGCTGCCCTTATGGCTGTTTTGTGGTCTTTCGGGAAGGAGTTCTCTTGCTTTTTCTTTAGTAATTAAATATCGACGAGGATTTTTTTCCTTCACGACAATCGGGGGGATAGAAATATCTGCAACCTTTAACTCGCCAACATAATCAGCCCCAGGAAACAAAAACTGTCCTAATTTAGGAAAAGCAAAGGTTACTGTCAAATCTGCTTTAAAAGCCCAGTCAACGACCTCACCAGAATCACTATTTACCCCAGTAGGGATATCTACAGCTACTCGATAGGCTTTAGCGTTGTTGACAGTCTCAGTAATTTTTTTATACGGCTCTCTAAGCTCTCCCTGCACACCGGTTCCCAGCATCGCATCAATAATAATGTCTGCCTCGTTAATTCTCGCTAATAAGAGATCATGGTTTTTTTCATCCCAAAATTTTAACCTATACCCAGAATGAACTAAGGCATGAAAGTTGATCACACTATCACAGGAGCATTTACGGATATCACTTAGCAACCACGTTTCAACATCTACTTGGTTATTCCCCAGATGTCTGGCAATTACGAACCCGTCACCACCATTGTTGCCATGCCCAGCGAGCACCAGCGCCTTACAACCTTTGATTGACATTTTTTCTTTGAGGTTCTGAACAACTTGGCTTCCAGCGTTCTCCATCAAAACTACACCGGGAATGCCAATTCCTTCTATAGTGTATTTGTCGATTTCACGCATTTCATCTGCAGTTACTATTAACACATTTCCTCCTCCTCACTGCGTTATATATGTATGTCTGAAAGTGGACAGATATGCAGGTTGTCTACTAGATTTGTTCAATAATTGCTTTGGCAACTGCTAAGGAATTAGTGTGCGAGATGCTGAGGTGGATCCGAAAGCCTTCATTTTCATATCCCGGTTTAGCCAGAATTACATAGGGCTTTCCACGCTCGTTTTTGAGGATCACGATTTCCCTCCAACCAAGGTCTCTGCCAATACCCGTTCCAAACGCCTTAGCTACCGCCTCTTTCGCTGCAAACCTTCCTGCTAAATATTCGATTTTTTTGTCGTCAGCTATTGGACATAGAGCAATTTCCTGTTCAGAAAAAATTTTCTGCAAAAAAGAGTCACCTTTTCTGGCGACAATTTTTTTAATTCGCTCAATCTCCACTAAATCGATGCCAATTCCATAAATCATTAAGATCCCTCAAGTTCCTTAACTTAATTTACGTCTTTTCAGATAGCCATATCCAAGAACAATAGCCGTAATCATGATCGGTACAATTAGCTCCGGAGCGTGGTATTCCTTGAAGAATAAGTTTTGAATAAATTCATCTTCAATAATCATGCCACCTGCTGTCCAAGCAATTATTCCAGCACCAATAAAGATGATAAACGGAAATCTTTCAATCAATCTTAAAATAAGGGTGCTCCCCCAAACTATTATCGGAACACTTATTAATAAGCCCAGAACTACTAACAAGGGATCACCATGAGCAGCTCCTGCCACTGCGAGAACATTATCTATTCCCATCAACAAGTCAGCAATAATAATTGTTTTAATCGCTTCTCGAAGATTAGCACCTGATTTAACATTATCATGTTCACCCTCATCCACTAATAGCTTAAAAGCAATCCAAACCAATAATACTCCACCTACAAATTGGATTAAGGGAATCTGCAAGACGTATACTGCAACGGCAGTTAAACCAGCCCTGACTGCTACAGCACCAAAAACACCCCAGAAAATCGCCTTATTTCTTTGCTTCGATGAGAGCTTCCGGGTTGCTAAGGCAATTAAAATGGCATTATCTCCCCCAAGTACAATGTCTATTGCGATGATGCTTAATAAATTAATGAAAAATTGATTGTCGAATATGTCCACTTAATTACACTCCTTTTAAGTTATACTTTCCCATCCAAGGTCTACTTATTGTAATCGAGTAGGAGCTGAATAATTATTTTATTCAGCGTCCTCTCACACCACCGTACGTACCGTTCGGTATACGGCGGTTCATTAAGAAGTATGCATTAATTGATAGCGTTTAGAAATACTTT
>Ga0209347_1001124_pt1 | contig 49012 bp, 50 predicted proteins | sample AutmiccommuBRH23_FD_187382 | JGI IMG/M metagenome (GOLD analysis project Ga0209347, IMG submission 187382) | Deep subsurface microbial communities from Mt. Terri, Switzerland - Autotrophic microbial communities BRH/23 (SPAdes) (version 2) | ecosystem: Environmental > Aquatic > Deep subsurface >... | reverse complement strand
CTCATCCAGGTGCGGCAACAGCGCCTCAAACTTCGCCCGCAACGTGTCGATCATCTCGAGTGCGATAGCCATACCCCATGATCCCACCCACAACAGTACTAGACGTGCTTATTTACTCGCGTGTCCTTAGCATGTCGACCCCTGCTGTTGCTGTTGCATCTGCTGCTGTCCGTGGACGTAGTCCTCCGGGTGGGCGGACTGGGGCACCGGCGCCGCACCCGAGAACTCGACGCGCGACTCGGGCGTGGGCACGGAGCCGCGGTGACGCACGCCGCCAAGCACCCACGTGTCCTTGGAGCCGCCGCCTTGAGAAGAGTTCACGATCAACTGGCCCCTTTGCAAGGCCACACGGGTGAGGCCGCCGGGCAGGACCCACACATCGTCCCCGTCATTGATGGCGAAGGGCCTGAGGTCGACGTGGCGCGGCTCGAGGCCATCATTCGTGAGCGTCGGCACCGTCGAGAGCTGCACCACGGGTTGCGCGATCCACCCGCGCGGATCCTCGAGGATGTGGTTGCGGGCGATCTCGAGTTCGCTCTTGTTCGCCGCCGGGCCGATCAGCACGCCCTTGCCACCAGCGCCGTCGACGGGTTTCGTCACGAGCTCGTCCAGCCGATCCATGACCTCCGCGAGCGACTCGGGGTCCTCGAGCCGCCAGGTGTCGACGTTCGGAAGGATCGCGTCCTCGCCCAGGTAATAGCGGGTGAGTTCAGGCATGTACGTGTAGATGAGCTTGTCGTCGGCCACACCGTTGCCGATCGCGTTGGCGATCGTGACGTTGCCCAACCGGGCCGCGTGAATGATTCCCGGGGCGCCCAAGGCGGAGTCGGACCGGAACACCACGGGGTCCAGGAATTCGTCATCGACGCGGCGGTAGATGACGTCAACCCGGCGCCTGCCAGCCGTCGTCCGCATGTAGACGCGGCCAGCGTGGGTCTCGAGGTCGCGCCCCTCCACCAGTTCGACGCCCATGGTGCGCGCCAGGAGGGAGTGCTCGTAGTACGCCGAGTTGAAGACGCCGGGCGTCAGCACCACGATCGACGGGTCCTCGACGCCTTCGGGCGCGGCCTTCGCGAGCGCTGACCGCAGCCGCTGGCTGTATTCGAGCACCGGGCGCACGCCCATGGCTCCGAACAGGTCGGGAAACATCTGGCTCATAGCGCGGCGGTTGGACAGCACATAGCTCACGCCCGAGGGCACGCGCACGTTGTCCTCCAGCACCCGCCAAATGCCGTGTTCGTCGCGCACCAGGTCGATGCCGGAGACATGGACGCGCACGCCATTCGCGGGGTCGACCGCGCCGACGACACGGTGAAAGTACTGCGACGTGGTGATGAGGCGGCGCGGGATGATGCCGTCCGTGACGCATCGCTGCGACCCGTAGACATCCGAAAGGAACGCCTCCAGGGTGCGCACTCGCTGAGCCACGCCGGGAGAGATGATCTCCCATTCGTCGGCGCCCACGACACGGGGGACGATGTCGAGCGGGAAGGGTCGCTCCTCGCCCGCGTGGTCAAAAGTCACGCCTTGGGCGAGATACGTGTTGGCGAGCGATTCGGCTCGCGCCTGCAGGTCCTCCCCCGACATCTTCTCGATCTCGGAGTAGACCTTCGCGTAGTGCTCCCGCACGACGCCTTGCACATCGACGGCCTCGTCCCATGCTGCGGCAGGCGAGTAACCAGTCCACGGAGTCGAAGCGTCGGCGACCATGTGTTCAGAGTAGGCGACCAAGATGGCGGCCGCGTTTCCCCCGCGCGGATCAGTCTCGGCGTCCCTTCCGCGCGTGACGCGGCGCTGGTAGTTTCAGCAACATGGGAATAATCGACGACGGCCTGGCACCCGAAGAGCGACTGCTGCTGCATCGCCACCCTCACTGGAAGTCGATCGTTCTGGCGATCCTCGTGGGCGTGATTGCCACCTCGGCCGCCATCTACTTGCTGGTCTTACTAGTCGACTGGGATGTCGCTTCGCTGTGGCAGTGGATACTCAGGATTGCGCTTGGCGTGACCTGGCTTGCCGTGATGTCGTGGTGGTCGATTGCCCCGCTCATCAGGTGGGGAACCACCCACTTCGCCATCACGAACCGCCGCCTGATGTTCCGGACGGGAGTCTTCACCAAGACGGGTATCGACATTCCGCTGGCGCGCATCAACTCGGTGCAGTTCCGGCACGACCTGATCGACCGCATGTTTGGCACGGGAACGCTGATTGTGGAGTCCGCGTCGGACGAGCCGCTCGAGTTTGACGACATTCCGCACGTGAAAAAGGTGCACTCGATGCTGTACGACGAGCTCAACGAAGCCCTCGACGGCGACGACGACGAGCGACCCGACTCCTAGGTTTACCCAGTCGGCGCAGTCGGTGCAGTCTGCGGCGTTGCCCCGCCCGCGTCACGCCTGGCTAAAGTACCGTCATGGCCTCCTCAGAAGCGATCACTGACCCCAACTCCCCCGAATACGCCGCCCACGTGGCCGCTGGCTACGCCTTCGAGGGCGAAACGATCACCATCGGCGCCCTCGTCCAGGGCAAGGATGCGACCGAGTCCGCGCAAGTGCGGTTGCCGCTCAAGATGATGAACCGCCACGGCCTCATCGCGGGCGCGACGGGCACCGGCAAGACCCGCACCCTGCAGGGGTTTGCGGAGTCCCTGTCGGACGCGGGGGTTCCCGTGTTCGTGACGGACATCAAAGGCGACCTGTCCGGCATGGCGGTCGCGGGCTCGCGACAAGACTTCATCGACAAGCGCGCCGCCGACATCGGCCAAGAGTGGTCGCCCAAGGCGTACCCGCTCGAGTTCTACGCCTTGGGCGGCATCGGCAAGGGTGTGCCGCTGCGCACCACTGTCACCGACTTCGGCCCGCTGCTGATGGCCAAGGTGCTGAGCCTGAGCGACGTGCAGGAATCGGCCATGGGCCTGATCTTCCACTGGGCCGATACGAACGGACTGGCGCTGCTCGACCTCAAGGACCTGCGCGCCGTCATCCAGTTCCTGGGATCGGACGAGGGCAAGGTGGAACTGAAGAACATCGGCGGCATCTCGTCGTCCACCGCTGGCGTGCTGCTGCGGGAAATCTCCAACCTGCAGGCCCAGGGTGCGGACGACTTCTTTGGCGAGCCCGCCTTCGACACGATGGACCTGCTCAAGACCGCCGCCGACGGCCGCGGCATCATCTCGTGCCTCGAGCTGCCGGACCTGCAGGACCGCCCACACCTGTTCTCCACGTTCATCATGTGGCTGCTTGCCGACCTGTTCGCCGACCTTCCCGAGGTGGGCGACCTCGACAAGCCCCGCCTCGTGTTCTTCTTTGACGAGGCGCACCTGCTGTTCACGGACGCGTCGAAGGACTTCCTGACGCAGGTCACGCAGACCGTGCGCCTGATCCGCTCCAAGGGCGTCGGCGTGTTCTTCGTGACCCAGACACCCAAGGACGTCCCCTCCGACGTGCTGGGCCAGCTTGGTTCGCGCGTGCAGCACGCGCTGCGCGCCTTCACCTCGGACGATGCAACCGCCATGAAGGCAACCGCGCGGACGTTCCCCCACTCCCTTTACGACCTCGAGGAGGTGCTCACCACCATGGGCATCGGCGAGGCGGCGGTGACCGTGCTGAGCGACAAGGGCGCCCCCACGCCCGTCGCGTGGACCCGCCTGTGTGCGCCCCGCGGACTCATGGACCCCGCCCCTGACGGCGTGATCGAGGACGTGGTGAAGGCGAGCCCCCAGGCCGTCGCATACGGCACGGTGCTGGACCGCGAGAGCGCCTACGAGAAGCTCGCAGCGAAGGCCGAGAAGCGGTCTGAGGCGGTGCAGAAGGAGGCCGAGCAGGAGACTGACGCAAAGCCCCCAACGTCGCGGTCATCCAAGCGCGACAAGTCCGTGGTGGAACAGGTCGTCACGTCCCAGCCGGTCAAGACCTTCGCACGTCAGGCGGGCCGCGAGGTGGGACGCCAGATTATGCGGTCCCTCCTGGGAGTCCTCAAGCGCTAGGCGTGATAGTGCCGCGCCTGCGGAGCTATTGTGTACTTCATGACGCACTTGCGAGTATCCGAGGCGGCCGCGCTCGTCGGCGTCAGCGACGACACGCTGCGCCGATGGATCAGAACCGACGGCATCGAAACCTCTCTCGACGACGGCGGCAGGACCGTCGTCGCGGGCGCCGACCTCGCCACGTATGCCATGCGGACCGCCGCGCCCCCGGAGGGTGGCGATGTGAGGCGCTCGGCCCGCAACCACTTCGTCGGCCTGGTCACGGCGGTGACAGCCGACACAGTCATGGCGCAAGTGGACCTGCAGTGCGGACCCTTCAGGGTCGTGTCCCTCATGAGCTCCGAGGCGGTGCGTGAACTCGGGCTGGAAGTGGGATCGGTCGCTACCGCAGTAGTGAAGGCAACCACGGTCATCATCGAGACGACTCCTGGATCAGGTCGATGAACCGCGCAACGCCCGCGCTCGTGACCGTACTCGTGCTGGCCGCAGGCTCAGCAGCGGGTGCCATGCAAACCGACTCGAGCACGCACGGGTCTGCCGCCCCCCGCAGTGCCACCGTCGACGTGTACGCCGCGGCCTCGCTCACCGACGTGTTCACGCAGTTGGCCCAGGCATACGAGTCCGCGCACCCCGGAATAGCGATTCTTCTCACCTTTGCGGGCTCGTCGGACCTCGCGGCACAGATCAACGAAGGAGCGCCCGCCGACGTTTTCGCGTCGGCCAATGAGCAGCAGATGACTGCGGCGGGTGAGCACATCGACGGCGATGCGATGCTCTTCGCGTCCAATACGCTCACCATCGCGGTTCCCGAAGGTAACCCGGGGGGCGTCACCGACTTTGCGAGCCTGGCCAATCCCGATCTTGCCGTCGTCGTGTGCGCACCCGAGGTGCCGTGCGGAGCCGCTACCGCCGCTCTTGAAGCCTTGCTCGGTGTGAGCCTTTCACCGGTCTCGGAGCTCTCCAACGTCACCGACGTTCTCGGCTCCGTCTCATCAGGCGAGGCCGATGCTGGCCTCGTGTACGTGACCGATCTCGCGCGCGCTGACGGCGTGGAAGGCATCGCCATATCGGGCGCCGACGCCGCAGTGACATCCTACCCCATCGCGGTCATGAACACCGGCGACGCGCGCCACGCCGCAAGGGGCTTTGTCGACTACGTCGTCGGCTCGCAAGGCCGTGCGACCCTCGCCAGCGCGGGATTCGCCGCACCCCGCGTCGCGGCGGGACGCTAGGGCGTTCATGACAAAGCTCCCGCGCTGGCTTGTGGCTCTGGCGATCGTCGCGGCTGCCTTCGCGATCCTCCCCCTGCTCGGCCTCGCGTCGCGCGCGAATTGGGCGGCGTTGCCTGGACAACTCACCTCCCCCTCGGCGCGCACCGCCCTCTGGTTGTCCCTGCGAACCGCTACGACGTCGACCGCCCTATGTCTTGTGCTCGGGGTCCCACTCGGCTTTGCGGTCGCGGCACTGCGAGGCGTCACGCGCGCGGTGTTGCGTGCGATTCTGCTTGCCCCTCTGGTGCTTCCCCCCGTGGTGAGCGGGCTGGGCCTTCTCTACGCGTTCGGCAGGCGCGGGTTGTTGGGCCACACACTCGACGCCGCGGGCATCCCCGTCGCCTTCACGACCGCCGCGGTGGTGCTTGCGCAAGCCTTTGTCGCCATGCCGTTCATGGTAATTTCTGTCGAGGCGGCCCTCGCGGCGAGGGACGGCAGGCTCGAGGCGATCGCGGCGACTCTCGGCGCGAGCAGGTCGCGGATCCTCGGGGCGGTGACCCTGCCCGGCATCGGCGTGGCCGTCGCGATGGGCACCGTGCTCGCCTTCGCACGATCCCTAGGCGAGTTTGGCGCGACGCTCACCTTTGCGGGAAGCCTCGAAGGAGTCACCCGTACCGCACCGCTGCAGATCTACCTGGCACGCGAGTCCGATCCGCAGGCCGCCGTGGCGCTCGGCCTTGTGCTCGTGGCTCTCGCGATCGTCATCGTTGCCGCGGCGGCACGACCGGGACGACGGGTCGTCCAGTGAGGCTCGACGCGACCGTGGGCGTCGCGGCAAGGGGAGTCAACGCCACCCTCCACGTGCCCGCTGGCCAAACCCTCGCCCTCTTGGGACCCAACGGGTCGGGAAAGACGACTGTCATCGAGGCACTCGCGGGCCTCACCGCACCCGATTCGGGCCATGCGACCCTGGGCGATATCTCCCTTTTCTCGCACGATGGCGATCGGATGCGGCTCACCGAGCCGCGAGCGCGAGCCCTCGCACTCGTCACGCAGGATGCCTCGCTGTTCCCGCACCTGAGCGTGCTCGACAACGTGGCTTTCCCCTCACGAGCCAGGGGCGCAAGCAAGACACAATCCCGTGCCGTCGCCCACACATGGCTCGCACGCACCGGGGTCGAGGAGCTTGCCGCGCGTCGGCCCCGCTCGCTGTCGGGAGGTCAGGCACGCACGGTCGCGGTGGCAAGGGCACTCGCGAGCGAACCCCGCCTCATCCTGCTGGACGAGCCCTTCGCATCGCTCGATGTCGATGCCGCCGTCGCCTTAAGGTCCCTGCTCCGCGAGGTGCTACCCGGCCGCACCGTGGTGTTGTCGACTCACGACGGCCTCGATGCTATCGACCTCGCGTCGTCCGTCGCGGTACTCGACCAGGGCTCGGTCGTGGAACACGGGCCCACCGCGGCCACGTTCGAGCGGCCGCGCACCGCGTTCACCGCGGCAATGGCCGGACTCGTGTGGATCAGTGGCACGTGGGACGAGGACACCTTGGCACTCGCGGATGGGCAACACCTCGAGGCATCGGGTTCAGGGCTCGAGGCAAGGGTTCGCGCCGCCGTCGCGCTCGATCCCCGCTCGGTCAAACTCGTGCCGCCCGAGACCTCATCGGCGATCCACGACACGGTGCGAACTCTCGAGCCCCGCGGCGACGGGACGCTCAGGGTCCGCGGATTCCTTCTGTGGGCGGATGTATCGATCGCGGAGGCCGCTCGCTTGCTTCCTCAGGTGGGCGACCCCGTGAACTTCGTGATCGACGCACGGCCACGCGCATTCGCGCTCGAGAACTGAGATTCGCCGGCTGCGTAAGTCGGAAACGCACGCGCGATCAGGACGGCTTCTCTGCTCCCTTACGCGCGTAGAACCACCAGGTGACGACCACGCCAGCAGCCGCCAACGCCGCCCAGCCGATGAAGAAGTTCACGGGAGCCGTGGCGGCAAAGATCATGCCGAACACGAACGGGCCGAACGCTGCGATCGCGGAGGTCCAGCCGAGCACCCCGCCCGCCTGACGGCGGGCGAAGATCATGGGCATCTGCTTGAACGTGCTCGCATTCCCCACTCCCGCGAACAAGAAGATCGCAAGCATGCCCCACAAGAACAGTGGGAACTGGTCTGCCGAGGTGGGGCTCAACTGGAATGCGGTGAACACGCTCGCGAGCGCGATGCCAAGGGATGCGACGAGCGTGACCCGTGCGCCGCCGAACTTGTCGGCGACCGGGCCCGCAGCGACGCGCGCTGCCGAACCCACGAGGGCTCCCAAGAACGCGTACTTCACGGAGCTCACACCATCGGCACCAAACACCTCGCTGCCGTAAATGTTCTTGATAAGAAGACCGAAGGTGGCCGCGAATCCGGCGAACGTACCGAAGGTGATCACGTAAAGCATGGTCATGAGCCAGGTGTGTTTGTTCTGGAAGATGTCGAACTGGTCGCGCACCTTGCTCCCCTTCACGGGCACGCTACGTAGCAACTTCCACGAGAGGAAGGCCCCGACAATCACGAACGGTACCCAGAAGTATCCGGCGTTCTGGTACCAGACCTCCTTATTCACAGCCTTCTCGACATCGATGAACTGCTGGCTTGCGCCCATCGCGCCGCCGAACAGCGCGAAGGAGACTAGCAACGGCGTGAAGAACTGCACCACCGAGACTCCGAAGTTACCGATTCCCGCCTGCAGGCCGAGGGCAACGCCCTGCTTGGCCTTGGGGAAGAAGTAGGAGGTGCTGGGCATGAAACCCGAGAATGCGCCGCCCCCGATTCCGGACAGGAAGCTCAGCATGAGGAGCACGGTGTACGGAGTCTCAGGGTATTGGACCGCGATTCCCCAGCCCACAAGAGGTAGCACCAATAGTGCGGTCGTCATCCACACGAGTTTGCGGGTGCCTATCACGGGAGGCAGGAACGTCCAGACGAGTCGAAGACCACCGCCTGCGAGGCCAAAGAGCGCGACTAACCAGTACAACTGGGTCTTACTGAGGTCGAAGCCAATGGAGTTCAGGATGGGCGCGAGCGCCGAGACCAGGAACCACGCGATAAACGCGAGCACCAGGTTGAAGGTGGTAATCCAGAGGGTCTTCCAGGCAAGCACCCGATCCCAGGTCTTGGATTCCGGATCCCAGGAGTCGAGCCAATCACCGCCTCGGCGGGTCGGCTCTGCGGCGTTAGTGTTGGCTGTGGTCATGACGATGAACCTACTTTTGTGAGGGACGGCTGGGTGTGAGCGTAGGCGCGGGTGCGTCCTCGCTTTCATGCTCAAACTTATTGGTCAGTGTGGGGCTGGCGCCGTGAAGCAGTTTGACCACGGTCAGGTGCATCCAGACTGCCGCAATGAGCGTGACGATAAACAGCACGCCGAAGGTTGACTGCGGCAGGCCGGTCCAGTTGTTGGCGTACGCAAACATTGGCGGTAGGAAGAACCCGCCGAGCGCACCAATCGAGCCCACCAGGCCGCCTACGGCACCCACGTCCTTGGGAAAGTACTCGGGGATGTGCTTGTAAACCGCGGCCTTGCCAATCCCCATGGAGCAACCGATCACAAAGACAAGGGCAGTAAATGTCACCACGCCGATGCTCCAGGGGAGCACCTCGCTAGTGGTGCCGTCGGGCTGGGCCAGCACGATGTGCCCGTAGGGCATCATCAAAATTCCACTGGCGAGCAGCATGAGCCCGAAGGTCCAATACATGACGCGGCGTGCTCCCAGTTTGTCAGAGAAGAATCCTCCAACGGGGCGTAGCAAGGAGGCAGGGAAAATGAAGAGCGCGGTGAGTAGTGCGGCGTTCTTGAGTTCGAGGTCATACACGTCCACGTAGTACTTGGGTAGCCACGAGGCGAGGGCAACGTATGCACCGAACACGACCGCGTAATAGAGGCTGAAGCGCCACACGCGCACCTGCTTGAGTGGCTGCAACAGGTTTTTCAGGCTGCGGCCCGCGCCGGGCTTGTGGTCGTGGCGGGGGGTACCGAACCAAGTCACCGCGGCCATGATGACGAGCAGCACGCCGTAGATGAAGGGCACGGAGCGCCAGCCGCCAGGGATCAGGCCACCGAGTAATGATACGGGGATGGCGCCGATCATCCAGGGGCCGATGAACTTGGTGACCGAGGCGCCCACGTTTCCGCCGCCGAACAAGCCGAGCGCAAAACCCTGGCGGTTCTGTGGCCACCACGCGCTCACCCAGGCAATACCCGAGGTGAACGAGTTGCCCGCAAAGCCAACGAGAAAGGCGTAGACCATAAGCATCGCGTACGACGTGGCATTCGCGGGGGTGGCGTAGGCGATAAGGAAAGCAGGCACAGCGGTGAACAGCAGCATGCCGGTGGAGACGGCGCGACCGCCCCAGCGGTCTGCGGCGATGCCTGCGGGAAGACGCCAAATCGAACCGTTGAGAATCGCAACTGCAGTGAGCCACGAGAACTGCACGTCGCTGAGCCCAAACTCGTCGCGGATGGGGATGCCGAGCACGCCGAACATGAGCCAGACGGCAAACATGAGAGTAAATCCGGTCGTGGCGATCGCGAGCACACGCCCGCGCCCTCGCTCGGTGGACTCTGCGTCTGGACCCATCGCGGTACCTCCATTGGTGCCGTTGCTATGGCTGTTCTGAACCACACAATACTCATTTTTTCACATTTCGCAATATCTTCCGTGTTTAATATGTCCGGCGCAGTTCTTGTGGTAGAAACACACCATGAGGCCCAACTACGCGCAGTCGGCTGCTGACGAGTTGTCGCGCGTAGCCGCTGCCAGCGAAGAGGCCCGTGCGTCGTGGGTCGCAAGCAAGCCGAGCAGCTCGCGCGCCCAACTCCTTGCCACCCTTCAGGCCGCGGATGCCGAGTTGAGCATCGAGGACCTCAGCCACCAGACCGGACTGCACGTCAATACCGTCCGCGCCCACCTCGACGTGCTCGTCGCCGGTGGTCACGTCGAACGCATTCACGGCGAACCCAAAGGGCGCGGGCGCCCCCCGTTCGCCTTCCGCGCCGCAGGCGACTCTCGATCACCGTTCGACGACCTCTCGCGGACACTCACCGAAGCGCTCGACGGCGCCAATCAACCCGAACTCGCACGCCGCACTGCGGCACGATGGGCTGACAAGCTAGGCCCCCTGCCCACCGCCGACACCCCAGACGAGGCCGTCGAGCACGCCGTGGAGTCCTTGCGGACCGTGGGGTTCTCAGCGGAGGCCTCGACTCTCGGCGATAGCATTACGGTGGGCGCGTGCCCTTACGCGTCCCTCATTGCTGATCACCCCGTCATTTGCGACATTCACACCGAGCTCCTCGCGACGGTGCTGAACGCCTCAGGCCAAGACGTGGGTGTCGAGGCGATGGACGTGTGGGTCAAGCCCACGCTGTGCACGGCCCGACTCACCCGCCCCGACATCTCCCCCACTCGCAGTATCACCGTTTCTCCAGCAGAATTGGTGCAACAGACCCGTGAAGAGGATCAGCAATGACGACGACGTCAGACCGCTCCAGCGACATCGCAGGCAGTTTCTTGGTGAATGCGGGCAGGTTCTTCACGCCAGGCACCATCTCGGATGACCTGCGCACCGTCACCCGCGAGGGCGGGCGGGACGCAGACTCGTTCTACCGCGACCGCTGGAGCCACGACAAGATCGTGCGCAGCACTCACGGCGTGAACTGCACCGGGTCGTGCTCGTGGAAGGTCTACGTCAAGGACGGCGTGATCACGTGGGAGACGCAGCAGACCGACTACCCCTCTGTGGGCCCCGACAGCCCCGAATATGAGCCTCGCGGCTGCCCCCGCGGTGCGGCGTTCTCCTGGTACACGTACTCCCCCACGCGCGTGCGCTACCCGTACATCCGCGGTGTGCTCCTCGAGGCCTACCGAGCGGCGAAGCTCATCCACCCCGACCCCGTGGATGCGTGGAAGGCGGTCGTCACCAACCCCGAGACGCGCCGACGCTATCAACAAGCGCGAGGCAAGGGCGGCCTGGTGCGAGCTTCGTGGGCCGAGGCCAAGGAGATCGTGGCCGCAGCCCACGTGCACACCATCAAGGACCACGGCCCCGACCGGGTCTTCGGTTTCTCGCCCATCCCCGCGATGTCGATGGCGTCCCACGCCGCGGGCGGCCGCTTCATCAGCATGCTCGGCGGGTCGATGCTGTCGTTCTACGACTGGTACGCCGACCTCCCCGTCGCCTCCCCACAGGTGTTCGGCGACCAGACGGACGTGCCCGAATCCGCCGACTGGTGGAACGCGTCGTACCTGATCATGTGGGGCGCCAACGTGCCCGTCACCCGCACGCCAGACGCCCACTTCATGGCCGAAGCGCGCTATCGCGGCCAGAAGGTCGTCACCGTCTCCCCCGACTACGCCGACAACACCAAGTTTGCTGATGAGTGGATGAGCCCGCACCCAGGCACCGACGGCGCGCTCGCCATGTCCATGGGCCACGTGGTGCTCAAGGAGTTCTTCATCGAACGCCAGGTGCCACGCTTCGTGGAGTACGTCAAGAAGTACAGCGACCTGCCGTTCCTGGTGAGCCTGCGCGAGAAGGACGGCGCGTGGGTTCCCGATAAGTTCGTCACCGCTTCCGACCTGGGTGACACCAGCGAGAACTCCCAGTTCAAGACCGTGCTGATCGACTCAGCCACGGGCGCACCCCACGTGCCGAACGGGTCGCTCGGGCACCGCTTTGGCGACGAGGGCATCGGCAAGTGGAACCTCGACCTCGAGGGCGTGGAGCCCGCACTGTCCTTCTACCAGGCCACCGGCACCGAGGTCGCGGAGTTACTGCTGCCGCGCTTCGACCTGGGCCAAGAGGTGAACGAGGGCGGCGGCGTGCACCGCCGTGGCGTGCCCGCCGGGCGCCTCCAGACCGTCAAAGGCGAGCGGCTCGTCACTACGGTGTTCGACCTCATGCTCGCTCAATACGGGGTGGGCCGCGACGGCCTGCCCGGCGAATGGCCCACCGGCTACGACGACCCGACTCCGTATACCCCCGCGTGGCAGGAGGCCATCACGGGCGTCCCCGCGGCAATGGCGGAGCGCATCGGCCGCGAGTTTGCGCAAAACGCCGAGGACTCGGGCGGCCACTCGATGATCATCCTTGGCGCGGGCACCAACCACTGGTTCCACTCCGACGAGACGTATCGCACGTTCCTCGCCCTCATCACCCTCACGGGCTGCCAGGGAGTCAACGGTGGCGGCTGGGCGCACTATGTGGGCCAGGAGAAGTGCCGCCCCGTCACCGGTTGGGCCACGCTCGCGTTTGGGCTCGACTGGATGCGCCCCCCGCGCCAGATGATCGGCACCGCTTTCTGGTACGTCAACTCGGGTCAATGGCGTTACGACGGCATGGGGCCCGAGGCGCTCGCGTCCCCGCTAGGGAAGGGCACCTTCAAGGGCCTGCAGTCGATCGACACGATCGCGCAGTCCGCTCGTTCGGGTTGGATGCCGTCGTACCCCACGTTCGACCGCAGCAGCCTCGACCTCGGCGACGACATCGTCGCGTCTGGCAAGACCGCGGGCGAATACATGAAGGAAAAGTTGCTCTCCGGCGAGGTGAACTTCGCGGTCGAGGACCCGGACGCCGAGGAGAACTGGCCGCGGGTGCTGACGGTGTGGCGGGCCAACCTCATCGGGTCGTCCTCGAAGGGCAACGAATACTTCTTGCATCACCTGCTGGGGGCCGACAGCTCGATCAGGGCGGAGGAATCCCCTGAGGGCTCGCGCCCACGTGACGTGAAGTGGCGAGAGCCAGGTCAGGGCAAGCTCGACCTGATGGTGAGCATGGACTACCGCATGACGTCAACGGGTCTCTACAGCGACGTGATCTTCCCCGCTGCGACCTGGTATGAGAAGCACGACCTGTCCAGCACCGACATGCACCCGTTCGTTCACGCCTTCACCCCAGCGATCAGCCCGCCATGGGAGACCAAGAGCGACTACGACACGTTCCAGGAGCTCGCGCGGGCGGTCACCGAACTGTCCGAGGGGCACCTGGGAAAGCGCACCGACCTTGTCGCGGTGCCGCTGCTTCACGACACCCCGGACGCGATGGCCCTGCCGAGCGGGATCGTCGGCGACTGGAAGACGGGCGAGGTCGACCTGATCCCCGGCAAGACCGCGCCCAAGTTTGTGCTCGTCGAGCGCGATTATTCGCAATTCGCCGACAAGATGTCGTCGCTCGGCCCGCTCGTCGAAAAGCTCGGCACCAACACCAAGGGCGTCGCGGTGTTCCCCAAGCCCGAGGTAGAGCTCCTAGGCAGCATCAACGGCGTCATCCCCAGCGGCCCCGCGGCTGGGCGTCCGTCGCTCGTCACCTCGGTGCACGCGTGCGAGACGATCCTGGCGCTGTCGGGCACCACCAATGGGCGGGTGTCCGTCGAGGGATTCAGGGATCTCGAGAAGCGCACCGGCCAGAAACTCGCCGACCTCGCCATCGACAACGAGGGCAAGCGCATCACGTTCGCCGACACCCAGGCGCGCCCTGTACCCGTCATCACCAGCCCAGAGTGGTCCGGAAGCGAGCATGGAGGGCGCCGGTACACGGCCTTCGCGATCAACGTCGAGCGGCTCAAGCCGTGGCACACCCTCACGGGCCGTCAGCACTTCTTCCTCGACCACGACTGGATGACGGAACTCGGCGAGAACTTGCCGACGTACCGGCCGCCGCTCAACATGCACCGCATCTTTGGCGACCAATCCACCGGGGTGGGGCGCGAGGTCACAGTGCGCTACCTGACCCCCCACTCCAAATGGTCGATTCACTCGAACTACCAGGACAATCAATACATGCTGTCGCTGTCTCGCGGCGGTCCGGACATCTGGATGAGCGTCGAGGACGCCGAGACAATCGGCGTCAAGGACAACGAGTGGATCGAGGCCTACAACCGCAACGGCGTGGTGGTGGCGCGCGCGATCGTCTCGCACCGCATGCCCGCGGGCACCGTGTACATGTACCACGCAAAGGACCGCCTGGTAGATGTGCCCATTGCGGAGGAGTCCGGCAAGCGAGGCGGAATCCACAACTCGCTCACACGCCTCATGATCAAGCCCACTCACCTGGTGGGCGGCTACGGCCAGCTGTCGTTCGCGTTCAACTACCTGGGCCCCACGGGGAACCAGCGAGACGAGGTCACCGTGATACGCCGCCGCTCTCAGGAGGTGAGGTACTCGTGAAGGTCATGGCCCAAGTCGGGATGGTGATGAACCTCGACAAGTGCATCGGTTGCCACACGTGTTCCGTCACATGCAAGCAGGCGTGGACCAATCGCGACGGCGTCGAGTACGCGTGGTTCAACAACGTCGAGACGCGCCCAGGCCAGGGGTACCCGCGCACCTACCAGGATCAGGAACGCTGGAAGGGCGGCTGGGTCCTCAACAAGCGTGGAAAGCTCAAGTTGCGCTCTGGGGGGCGGCTCAAGCGTCTCGCGAGCATCTTCAGCAACCCCAACCTGCCCGACGTGAGCGACTACTACGAGCCGTGGACGTACGACTACGACACCCTCTTGTCGGCCCCGCTCCAGGAGCACAGCCCCGTCGCGCAGCCGCGGTCGACCATCACGGGCAAGCCCATGAAGATCGAGTGGTCGGCGAACTGGGACGACGACCTTGGCGGTGCCCCCGAGAACGGCCACAAGGACCCGATCATCAAGAAGATCAAGTCGGATGTGACCGACAGGGTCAACTTCGAGTTCGAGCAGGCCTTCATGTTCTACCTGCCTCGCATCTGCGAACACTGCCTCAATCCCGCGTGCGTCGCCGCGTGCCCATCCGGCGCGATGTACAAGCGGGCCGAGGACGGCATCGTGCTGGTCGACCAGGACCAGTGCAGGGGCTGGCGCATGTGCGTGACCGGCTGCCCGTACAAGAAGGTCTTCTTCAACCACGCGACGGGCAAGGCCGAGAAGTGCACGATGTGCTACCCGCGCATCGAGGCCGGCCAGCCCACGATCTGTTCCGAGACGTGCGTGGGGCGCCTGCGCTACCTGGGGCTGTTCCTCTACGACGCCGACAAGGTCGCCAAGGCCGCGGCTACGCCGGACGAGAAGGACCTGTACGAGGCCCAGCTCGACCTCATCCTCGACCCCAACGACCCTGAGATCCAGGCCGCGGCCAAGCGCGACGGCATCCCAGACGACTGGATGGAGGCCGCCCGCAAGTCCCCCGTGTATCGCCTCGCCAAGGAGTTCAGGGTCGCGCTTCCGCTCCACCCCGAATACCGGACGATGCCCATGGTCTGGTACATCCCGCCGCTCTCCCCCGTGGTCGACGCGCTGCGCGAGACGGGCCACGACGCGGAGGACGCCGACAACCTCTTTGGCGCGTTGAGGTCTCTGCGCATTCCCGTCGAGTACCTCGCCGAGTTGTTCACCGCGGGCGATCCCCTTCCTGTGCTGCGATCCCTCGACACGCTGTCGGTGATGCGCTCGTACATGCGAGACAAGAACATCGGCAACGCCTTGCGTCCCGAGCTGCCCGCACGCGTCGGAATGTCCGAGGACACCATCCTCGAGCTCTACCGATTGCTCGCGATCGCCAAGTACGAGGACCGCTACGTGATCCCCGCGGCGCATGCGGAGGTGGGCAAGGAGCTCGAGGATCTCGCGTGTTCGCTCGACGGCGTTGGTGGCGTTGGCCAGTTCCCAGGCGGCGCGCCCGCGGCGAACATCAAGCGACCACAGCCCGTCGCGGCCGAGAGCTTCCACGCACTCAAGGACAGGGATCATCTGCGGTCCGACGCATCGGCCACGATGTCGCCCGACCTCAACCTGCCGCACTGGAACGGAACGGGCGTTCCCCTCGGAATGCCGAAGGTGAGGACCCACGATGAGTGAATCAACCGCAGCGGCACGGCTCGCAGCCTCATGGCTGTTGTGGTACCCCGACGATGCGCTCGTTTCCCGCCTACCGGAGATCGCCCAGGTGGTCGAGCAGTCGGAGCCCAAGGTGCGGCACGCGTTGCGGCAGTTCCTCGCCTACCTTGAGGAGGTGCCGCTTCTGGACGCGCAGCGCGACTACGTCGCCACGTTCGACCTGAAGCGCAAGGCGTGCCCTTACCTCACGTATTGGACCGATGGCGATACTCGCAACCGGGGCTTCGCAATCGTGCGCTTCAAGCAGGCGTACCTTGCGAGCGGATTCGACGTGGGCGACGCCGAGCTGCCAGACCACTTGGCCGTGGTGCTGGAGTTTGCCGCGATCGGCAACGCGCTCACGGGTGACGCCCTGCTCGTCGAACACCGGGTGGCGATTGGGCTGCTGCGCGAGGCGCTTGACACCCTGCGGTCGCCCTACGTCCACGTGCTCGACGCCGTGCTCGCCACCTTGCCAGCCATGACGCCCCAGATCGCGGAGCGGATGGCGGCGCTTGCCAAGAGCGGGCCACCCGTGGAGACCGTCGGCCTTGACCCCTTCCCCACGGCCCCCGCATCCGTCGACATCGGAGGACGCAGATGAGCACGCTCGTGATGGCGGTCATCGACGAGGCAGCGACGTCCAGCGCGAACCTCCTCCTGTGGGTCGTCCTGCCCTACGTCACGGCCGCGACCCTCGTGGTCGGGCTCGTCTGGCGCTACCGCTACGACAAGTTCGGGTGGACCACGCGCTCGAGCCAGCTGTACGAGACGCGCATCATGCGCATCGCCAGCCCGCTGTTCCACTTTGGCGCGCTCGCCGTGATCGGCGGTCACTTCTTGGGGCTGCTGATTCCCCAGTCCTGGACAGACGCATGGGGCGTCGAGGAGCACCTCTATCACTCCTTGACGATGCCCCTCAGCCTGGCCGCCGGAACCGCCACCATCGTCGGCATGGCGCTGCTGATCTACCGGCGCCGCTCGAATGCCAGGGTGTTCCAGCGGACCACCGCGAACGACAAGGTGATGTATGTGTTCCTGGCGAGCGCGGTCGTGCTGGGCGTCAGCGCGTCGTGGTTCGCCTCGGGACTCTTTGGCGAGGGCCACAACTACCGCGAGGACGTGTCCGTGTGGGCGCGCTCCATTCTCATGTTCCAGCCGCAGCCGGAGCACATGGCGGCCGCGCCGCTCATCTTCCAGCTGCACGTCGTGGCCGGCCTGCTGCTGTTCAGCGTGTGGCCCTTCACGCGACTGGTGCACGTGCTGAGCGCACCGCTGCAGTACGTGGTCAGGCCGTACGTGGTCTACCGGACCAAGACGCCTCACAGCACTGGCAGCCGGGCCGCGCGCCGCGGCTGGGAGCCCAGCCGTCGCGACTAACTGTCCCCAAACCCCACCATCCCCACATGTAGGAGAACCATGACTTCCGACCTCGGAATGCCCACCGCTCACGCTCACGCCTGCACCTGCGGGGAGAACGACACCGCAACCCTGCCCGTGCTGGTCGCCTCTGAGATCCCCCACGAGATCCGCCACGCCGCCATCTTTGGGGCCCTGGAGGGTTCCGCGCAGGGAATCGAGCTGGTCGCGCCGCACGATCCCCTGCCGTTGCTCGCTCAGATCGAGGACCGCTGGCCCGGCATCTACGAGGTGGAATACGCCGAGCGTGACACGGCCTGGCGGCTCCTGCTCATACGCCGTGCGGAGTCGGCAATCGGCGCGTAACACGCGTCTTCTTACACTGACACCATGTCCCCCACTCTCGCTGGCGTCGTCGTCGCCGTGGTGACCGTCTCTGACCGGTCGTCGCGCGGCAAGCGCGCCGACGCGTCGGGCCCCGTGCTCGCCGACGCCTTGCGGGAGTTGGGGGCATCGGTGGTCACGTCCGTGGTCCCCGACGGCGCCGACGAGGTGGAACGGGTGATTCGCGCGGCCGTCGCCGAGGGTGCACGCGTGGTGGTGACGACGGGCGGCACGGGCGTCGGCCCGCGCGACCTCACCCCCGAGGGGACATCGCGCGTTCTTGCACGGTCGCTGCCCGGTCTTGCGGAGCGCCTGCGCGCGGTGGACGCCGACGCCGTGCCTGGCGCGGTGTTGTCGCGCGGCGTTGCGGGCCTCACGGGTGGGGACCATCCGGCGATCGTGGTGAACGTGGCGGGGTCAACGGGCGCGGCCCGCTCGGCCGCAGCGGTGCTTAGCGCGGTGTTGCCGCACGCGCTCGCGCAACTAGACGGGGAGGATCACTGATGCCAGCCATCGCCGCACTGTCCGACCAGCCGCTGTCACTCGACGCCCACGTGGCGGCCGTCGCCGACCCTGCCCACGGCGCGGTGGCGACGTTTGTGGGGCTGGTGCGGGACCACGATCCGAGCGTGCAGGGCGACGTGACGCACCTCGAGTACTCGGCTCACCCTGACGCTGCCGCCGTCCTGGAACGGGTGGTGGCCGAGGTGGAGGCCTCGCATTCTGCCGCGTTGGCGCTCACGCACCGCGTGGGGCTTGTTGGTGTCGGCGAGCCCGCGATGGTGGCCGCCGCGGCGTCGGCGCATCGGGCGGAGGCTTTCTCGGCGTGCCGGGATGTGGTCGAGCGCGTGAAGGCTGAGCTGCCCGTGTGGAAGAAGGAGATCTTGGCCGACGGCTCGCACACCTGGGTGGGGATCACATGACTGCGCTTGTTGACCGCTATGGGCGCGTGCACCGGGATCTGCGCATCTCGCTGACGGACCGCTGCTCGCTGCGCTGCACGTATTGCATGCCTGCCGAGGGCGTGCCGTGGCTTGCGGGATCGACCCTGCTTTCCACGGAAGAGTTAGTGCGGCTGGCCCGCGTGGCCGTGGGGCTGGGCGCGCGCGAGGTGCGGCTCACGGGCGGCGAACCGCTGCTGCGCCCCGACGTGGTAGACGTGGTGCGGGCGCTGGCCGCCATCGAGACGCCTGATGGGCCACTGGACCTCTCGCTCACCACAAACGCCCTGCGCCTGCCCTCGCTAGCGGCGCCGCTGCGCGATGCGGGGCTGGACCGCGTCAACATTTCCATCGACACTCTGCAGCGGGCGCGGTTCATCGACCTGACGCGTCGCGACCGGCTTGCTGACACGTTGGCGGGCATCGAGGCGGCCAGGGTGGTGGGCTTCTCCCCCATCAAGCTCAACGCGCTCCTCTTGCGCGGCGTCAATGACGACGAGGTCGCTGACCTGGTGTCGTTTGCCGTGGAGCGCGGGCTGGAGATGCGCTTCATCGAGCACATGCCGCTGGACGGCGGGCACACGTGGCGGCGCGAGGAGATGGTGACGGCGGAGGAGATTCTGGCCGCTATTCAGACTCGCTTCTCGCTGGAGCCGCTGGGCCACGATGGCGCGGCTCCTGCGGAGACGTTCCGCATCTCGGGGACGGATGCGACAGTGGGCGTGATCGCCTCGGTGACGCGCAAGTTCTGCGACCGCTGCGACCGGGTGCGCCTCACGGCGGACGGCCAGTTCCGCAACTGCCTGTTCTCCCACGAGGAGTCGGACCTGCGCACGCTGCTGCGCGACGGCGCGGACGACGCTCGGCTGGCCGAAGCGATGATCGCCTGCGTGGCGCGCAAGCTTCCGGGGCACGGTATCGACGACCCCAGCTTTGTGCAGCCGAGCCGGCCGATGAGCGCTATCGGGGGGTAGAGGCAGGCTGGCTTGCCCGCCTGGGTTGACCCACTGCCCATCAGATCACCTCCAGCAGACACGCATCCCCCCGGAACGGCCTAAGTTCCACCACAGCACCGGCACGACGCGCAATGCCCACGGCCAGCCCCCTGTGCACCCCGCACACCACCTCTGGGTGGCGGCGCGCGTCCTCCAGGAAGGGACAGGCACGAAGCGCGAGCCCGCCCTCCGCAGGCACGGGCGCGAATCCCAGTTCAGTGAACACCGCCGAGAGCGCCGCCAGGGGATCGAGACCGTCAACATCCAGTCCCTCGGCCCACGCCTCCCCCGCACGCTGCGCGCGCTCCGCCGCCGGGCCATCGCCAGCAGCGGCGTCGGCCAGCGCCGCGAGCATCCCCGCCCGAGCGTCGGGCACGCGAACCGCCTGGTAGACCATGCGCGGCCGGCCGCGCCCCCCGGAAGGAACGGCACGGCCCGCAATGAGCCCGTCGGCCGCCAACCGGTCCAGGTGAAACCGCACCGTGGTGACGTGCAGACCAAGCGCGGACGCGAGTTCGCCAGCCGCCGCTCCCGCACCCGCGTCACGCACGGCCGCGAGCACGCGCTCAGCGCCGGGACGTGCGTCCTCATCGATCCTCATGATTAAAGAGTAGTCTTATCCTCTCAATTCACCTAGGACGGAGGACCGATGGCCGCGCAGACCGCCGAGCCCAGCGCCACTGAGCACCGCGCCAGCACTGGCCGCCCACGCTCGCGCCGCCCAAGGACCGACCGCCTGACCACCGTGTGGATGCTGCTCGCCCTGGCCGCCGCCGTCACCGCAATCGCCACACGCGACGCGCTTCCACAGACCTGGTGGACGACCATCCACCTGGTCACGCTGGGCGTGCTCACCAACGCGATCCTGCAGTGGAGCTGGTACTTCGCGCGCGGCCTGCTGCGTCTTCCGCCCAACGACAAACGCTCGGGCCGCGACGCCCTCATTCGCTCCCTCGCCTTCAACACCAGCCTCGTGGCACTCATCGCGAGCATGTGGTCTGGGGCACCAGCGCTCGTGATCGGCTTCGCCGCAGCACTGGGCGCCGTGGTCGCCTGGCACGGCTTCGCGATCCTGTTCGCCGCGAAGCACGCGCTCGGCTCCCGCCACGCTCCGCTGCTGCGCTTCTACGTGGCCGCCTCCGCGATGTTCGTGATCGGCTGCACCATCGCCGGCTTCCTCACCGTCGCTCTGCTGGACCCCAACGCCCCTGCCTGGCTCCTGGACGCGCGCGACGGGCTCACGCTCGCCCATTCCATCACCATGGTGGGCGGCTGGCTGGGCCTCACCATCGCCGGCACCCTCGTCACCCTGGGCCCCACGGTGCTCCGCACCCGCATGGAAGGCGACGCCTCGGCCACCGCCGTGCGCGGCCTCCCCTGGCTCACGGCCGCCGTCACGGGAGCGGGCACCACGGCCGCGCTCGGATGGATGCCAGCCACGGGGGCCCTGCTCGCCGCCTACGCCGTCGGGCTCGGCGTGTGGATCGGCCTGCCCATGGCCCGCGTCATGATTGCGAAGGGCCCACGCGAGCACGCCGCCTGGACTCTCGTGGGCGGCATCGCCTGGACCGGCGCCAGCCTGCTGCTCATCGCCGGCCTCGTCGCGCGTGCAGAGGATCCCACCGCCGCCCGGCACGCCGTCATGGCCTGGATCCCCGTCATGGGCGTCGCAGGCCCCGCCCAGATCTTTGTGGGCGCCCTGACCTACCTGCTACCGGTGGTGGTGGGCGGCGGCGCCGCGACCGTACGCGTGGGCATCGCGGCGCTCGAGACCGCCTCCACCGCACGACTCACGGTGCGGACCGCCAGCCTCGCGCTACTCGTAGCGACCACCGGGATCGGCGCCGACGCGCGCTGGGCCTGGTGGGTAGCCATCGCCGCGACGTTCGCCGCAGACATCGCGCTCATGGCCGTCGCTGGCGCCCGGCAGGCCAAAGCCAGGCACGCACCGGGAGGCGCCGTGCCACTCGCCGCGCCCATCGTCGTCGCCCCGGGCGGCAGCGCCCCCGAGAGCCCCGAGACCAATTCCAGGAGCCTCCTGTGACCCTCACCACCACCACGTCTCCCCCACCAGCCGACGGGCCCGCCGGCGCCCCCGTCACCCCCGTGCCCGTGATCCCCCGCCGCGCACAGGCGCTCATCGCCCTACTCGCGGTGGGAGTCATCACGTTGGGCGCGATGCTGCTCACCAACCCCGCCCGCACAGAGGCAGCCACCACGAACGACTCGGCCACGGGCGCCGTCGAGCCGACCGGTAACACGACCGAGGTCACCGTGGGCGTTGACGGCATGTCCTTCACCCCCGGCACCATCGAGGTCCCCGCGGGCGACCGCCTGGTCATCACCTTTGAGAACACCGGCGACCAGCGGCACGACCTAGTCCTCGCGAACGGCATCGAGTCGGGCTCCATCGCGCCGGGAGCGGCCACCACGCTCGACGCTGGCGTGATCCGCTCCAGCATGGAGGCCTGGTGCTCTCTTGCCGGGCATCGCGCCATGGGCATGGAGCTCGACATCGTCGCGATGGGCGGGGTGCCCACAACGGCCGACGCTGGGGCAGCGGCCGACGCCGGGGCCGGTTCCGGCGACATGCCAGGCATGATGCACGGCGACGCTTCGGACGACGTCGCAGCACCCTCGATGGTCGACCTCCTGGCCGCGGCCAAGGACGCCGAACCGATGCCAGCCGAGCTCCCGCCCCTCACCGACGAGACCCTGCGCGAGTACACCTTCACCGTCACCGAGTCCACGGAAACGGTCGCGGACGGCGTGACGCGCGCCATCTGGACCTACAACGGCACGTCGCCGGGCCCCACCCTGCACGGACGCATCGGCGACTCCTTCAGGATCACCCTGGTCAATGCGGGCACCATGGGCCACTCGATCGACTTCCACGCGGGTGAGCTGGCGCCAGACGGCCCGATGCGCACCATCGAGCCTGGCGAATCACTCGTCTATGAGTTCACCGCCGGGCGCGCGGGCATCTGGATGTATCACTGCGGCACCATGCCGATGACGCAGCACATCGCCAACGGCATGTTCGGCGCCGTGGTCATCGAGCCCGACGAACTTGAGACGGTCGATCGCCAGTACGTGCTGATCCAGTCGGAGATGTACCTGGGCGGCGAAGGCGGCACCACGTCGCCCACCAAGGCCGCCGCCATGCAGCCAGACGTGGTCGCCTTCAACGGGCGCGCGTTCCAGTACGCGGCTCACCCACTGACGGCCAGCACGGGCGAGCGCGTGCGCATGTGGGTGCTCGACGCCGGACCTAACGCGGACCTGTCCCTCCACGTGGTCGGCACGCAATTCGACACGGTGTGGAACGAGGGCTCCTACTCGGTCTATCGCGGCGCGTCGACCGACGGGGTCACCCAGGGAACCACGGGCGCGCAGGTGCTTCCGCTACTCGCGGCACAGGGCGGCTTCGTGGAACTGGTCGCGCCCGAGGCGGGCCACTACGCGATCGTGAACCACCAGATGAGCCTGGCGGAAAAGGGCGCCAAGGGCGTGCTCGAAGTCACGGCCGCGCCGTAGCGATTATCCGCCAGCAAACGGTGGCATCACATCGACGGTCGCGCCTTCGGCGAGCACGTGGGCGTCGTCCCTGCGCACTCCGCCCTCCAGCACGGCGCATTGGCGAATCACAGGGCCGGCGGTCTCGCTCGCGGCACCCAGCACCTCGCGCAGTCCAGCGACATCGCTCGCCTCAACCGTCACCTCGTTGGACCCGACGGCCTCGGCCGCGGCAGCAAACAGCCTGGCAGTGACGCTCATGCATCCTCCTGCGGCCACGCGAGCGCCAATGCCGACGCCTTGGCGTTGGCCTCCTCGACGCCAGCCATGCCGGTGCCGGCCGCGCCGGCCGCGTAGCCCACCAGGAAGGTCGCGAGCGGCGCCGCCGGGCGCATCACGGAGTGCGCGGCGTCTCGCGCGACGTCCAGCAGGGCCTGGGTGTCTAGGCCCGTCACGTCGACGTCGAGTCGCTCGCTCAGCGCAGCGACCCATGCCTCGAGTTGATCCTGCTTCATGACAGCTTCCCTTCCCAGTACTCCACGTCCTCCCAAGTATCCACGTCCCTGGAGGCGTCGTGAACATCTTCCACCGCGATCATGGCGAGCCCGCTTGTCATTCGCCGCAACGAGGCGCCCGGCCCAGCATCAGAGGCGCAGCGGGCGGCGATCGCGTGGCGCCTGTAGACCGCGATGAGTGGCTGCGCAGTCCTCGAACTATCGACCATCCAGGCACCATCAGCACCGTCCGCGCCGTCGCGCGCCCGCTCGAGCAGAACCGCAGCCCCGAATTGCGCGTGGGGCATGTCCGTGCCAAGCACCAGCACGAGTGGCGAAACGTCGCCCTCGGCGTCGAGCGCGGCAAGCCCCGCGGCAAGACCAGCGGCCGGTCCGGAGCCTGGCGGGTCCTCGCACGCCCACAGCGCGTCGTGCCGCCTCAGATGCTCCCCACCCACGATCACCACGTGCGAGGCGCCCACGCACGCGTCGAGTGTGCGCTCGATGAGGCTACGACCGGCGATCATCAGCTCGGGCTTGGACACCCCCGACAGACGCGTGGCTGCGCCACCCGCGACGATGATCGCGGCAAACCGCGGCAGTTCAGGGATCACGACGCCAGGGACCAGACTTGCCGCCGTCCTTGGCGATCAGGCGGACGTCGCGCAGGCTCGTGGCCTTGTCGAGCCCCTTGACCATATCGATGACGTTGAGCGCAGCCACGCTGACGGCGGTGAGCGCCTCCATCTCAACGCCGGTCCTGTCGGCCGTGCTCACGGTGGCGCGTATCGCGACGCCCAGATCGGTGACCTCAAGGTCGACGGCTGCGCCGTGCACGCCGATCACGTGCGCCAGCGGCAGCAACTCCGGCGTGCGCTTCGCCCCAGCGATGCCCGCGATCCTCGCCACCGCGAGCACATCGCCCTTCGGCACTGAGCCATCCCTGAGCGCCTCCACCACGTGGGGTGCGCACTCGACGAAGCCCTCCGCTACGGCGCTTCGCACCGTCGGCTGCTTTTGCGTGACGTCGACCATGCGCGCATGGCCAGCGTCGTCAAGGTGGGTAAACGTGCTCATCCGGCGAACCTCCTCCACTCGAGGCTATCGCCAACGCGCACCTCCGTGACGTCGGCGGGAACCCTCGCCAGACCGTCGGCCATGGCCAGCCTTGCCATGAGGTGCGAGCCGGCGCCGGCGCCGGTGGCTGGCATCACCGAGCCTGCATCCCAGCGTACCGGCATGAACTGCTCCCGACCGGCAGGACTCGACCACCCGGCGGCCGCCGTCGTCGGCGTCCACGGCAGTGGCTGCGGGAGACCGCGCATCGCGCGAATGACCGGCAGTACGAACAGTTCGAAGGACACCGCCACGGACACGGGGTTTCCCGGCAGGCACAGCAGCGGCAGGCCATCGACGCTGCCCAACCCTTGTGGCTTGCCCGGCTGCATGGCAACCGTCATGAACTCCACTCCGAGGTCCGTCAGCGCGGCCTTGATCACGTCATACGCGCCGACGCTCACGCCGCCAGTCGTGACGATCAGGTCCACGTCGTCTCGCCTGATCGCGGCCACCACATCGGCCACGCTGTCGCGCACGGGGCCCAGCAGCACGGGCATGCCGCCGGCGCGGCGCACGGCACCGTCAAGGAGCACCGAGTTGGATTCGTAGATCTCACCGGGCGCCAGCGTGGCACCCAGCGGCGCGAGTTCGTCGCCGGTGGACAGGATGCCGACACGCGGGCTGCGGAACACCACCACGTGTGCGGCCCCCACCGCTGCGGCCGCTGCGAGGTGACGGGCGGACAGCTCGACACCGCTGCCGATCACCTCGTCCCCGGTGCGCGCATCCTCCGCGCGCCTGCGCACGTGCGCGCCCTCGCTGCGCGCCTCAAGGACGGTCACATCAGCGCCATCGCCCGAAGTTGCCTCAAGCGGAACCACGGTGTCGGCGCCAGCCGGCATCGGCGCCCCCGTCATGATGCGGATGGCGCGGCCTGGCACGAGCGTCTCGGTGAACGGGACGCCCGCGCGAGACTCCCCCATGAGCGCGAGCATGACCGGCGCGGCGGTAGCGGCGGAGTGCACATCGGCCCAGCGCACCGCGAAACCGTCCATCGCGGAGTTGTCAAAGGGAGGCGAGTCGGCGTGGGCCCGGATCGCGGCCGCGGTGACGTGGCCCAGTGCATGCCGCAGGTCCAACTCGACGGGAACGGGATCCGGGGCGAGCGAGAGCGCGGCCAGCGCGTGTTCGTCCGCGGTGCGCACGGTTACCCCTCCTCCCCGCCAGCGCGGCGCACGTCAAGATCCCGCCAGCGGCCCTCGCGAGCGTCGATCACGGACAACACTCCCGTCAGGGGCACGCCGACGCCGGTCAGGAGTTTGACGGCCTCCGTCGCCATCGCGGTGCCCACCTGCCCACAGAGAGTGCCCAGTACGCCCCCAGCGTCGCAGACCCCAAAGTCTGGAGGAGGTTCGACAGGAAAGATGTCGCGTAGCCCCACCGCGCCGTCGAACACGGTGACCTGCCCGAACCAGCCCTGCACCGCGCCCCACGCGACCGGCACACCCAACGCCGCCGCGGCATCGGCGACGGTGAGGCGCGACCCAAAGGTATCAGTGGCATCGACGACGACGTCGTGATCAGAGAGAGTCTCCGGCGCGTTCTCCGGGGTCAGCCGCGACTTCACGGAACTGACGTGCACGCCCGGCGTCAGGACCCCGAGCGCGGCAGCGGCGGCTTCGACCTTGGCGCGACCGACGTCGGCAGGGCCGTACAGAATCTGGCGGTGCAAGTTGGAGTCGGAGACCGAGTCGGAATCGATGAGCGTGAGGTGGCCCACGCCTGCCGCCGCGAGGTACAGGGCTGCGGGGCATCCAAGGCCTCCGACACCGACGATGGCCACCCGCGCGTCCGTCAGTGCCCGCTGTCCGTCGTTGCCGAATCCGGCAAGAACGCGCTGTCTGAGATAGGGGTCAGTTGTGTTCATGGGTGAACGCACCGTAACGCTCAGCGACGATGCTCACCAAGTCGGGATGTGGCGCGAGAGGTCCAGTCACGTAGTCGGCACCCGCCTCGCCCAGCCTCTTTTGGAACACCCCAGGCGCCAGGAGGAAGGACGCGACCGCAACCACGCCATCTTCGCCGAACTCATGTGCCTGGGCCACGGCGTCGGCGACCGACGGCTCGTGACCGGCAGCGAAGCCGACCCGCACCGGCCCGCCCCACGCTCCGCGCAGGGTTTCTGCGGCGGCCTCCGTGTCCGATTGCGACCGCGGGTCGGACGACCCTGCGGCCGCGAGCACCAGGGTGGCGTCAGCGGGGACATGCGCCTCGCGCAAGCGATCAAGCACGATATCAACGAGTCGCGAGTCGGGTCCGAGTACTTCGGTACCCACGACGTCCGGGCGTGACTCCACCGCCTTCGCAATGTCGTGGTACACGTGATGCCCGCTGGCGAGAAGCAGCGGCACGACGACGGCGGTCAGTCCTTCTTCGCTCGCTGGAAGCTCCGCGATGACGTCGTTAAGGAACGGCCCGTGCACGTCGACGTACGCCTCCCTGACGTCGACGTCTGGCATGGCGACTCGGATCGCGTCGAGGAACTGACGGATCACGACCTGGCCTTCTTCAGAAGCCGTCCCATGGGCACAGCCAATCAGGATCGGAGACCTTGTCACGCGGTGTTCACCCCCTGGACCTCCCTACGGGCGTGCGGTCCGGGCTACCTCTGAGGCGAGGAGCCCCGGTCGCGCAACTTCTCCGATCACGATAACCGCGGGAGGTTTCACGCCCGTTTCGTCCGCAATAAGACTGATGCGAGCCAGCGTGGCGCGGGTGATGCGCTCTCGCGGCGTCGAGCCGTTCTCGACGATCGCCACGGGAGTTTCGGGCGAGGCACCCGCCTTCAGCCCCGCGGACACAATCTCGTCGAGGTGGCTCACTGCCATGAGTGCCACCACCGTGGCGCCGGCGACCATCGCCGCCGTCACCGCCGCGTCCGGCCCGGCGTGACCAGACGTGATCACGACCGTGGAGCTGACCCCTCGCTGAGTCACCGGTATCCGTGCCAACGTGGGCAGACCGAGGGCGGAGCTCACTCCCGGCACCACCTCGACGGAGATTCCCGCCTCGAGACACGCGTGGACTTCCTCGCCTCCGCGGCCAAAGACAAAGGGGTCGCCTCCCTTGAGACGCACGACGGACTTGCCCGCGCGGGCGCGGTCTACGAGCAGCGCGTTGATCTGGTCTTGAGGCACGGGATGGTTGTCGCGAGACTTGCCCACATCGATGATCTCGACGTCGGGAGGCAGCCGGTCAAGCAGACCTGTTGCTGCCAAGCGATCGGCGATCACCACGTCGGCCTCGGCCAGCACGCGCATGCCGCGCACCGTAATGAGGTCGTCGGCCCCAGGCCCCGAGCCCACCAACACGACACGTCCGTCCCTCGCGCGGCGGTGTCGGGTGTCGATGTCACCCTCATCAAGGCGCATGGCGAGGGCGTCGCGCACCTGCACCGCCCTGCGCGGGTCCGCGTCCCCCAGTGAGATGACGCCGAGCGCCAGATCACCATGGCGGGATTGTGCGGCCACCCGCGCAGCGCTGCGCGACACGTCGGACGCGTTGACGCTCCACACGCCTGCCTCCTCGCACCATTGGACAAGGTCGGCATTCACGGTCGGACTGTCGGTGGCCGCCACGACAAACCAAGCCCCGTCGATGTCGTCGCGCGTCACGGTGCGCTGAAGCCACGTCATTTCGCTACGTGACGCAGCCGCCTGAATCGCACCGTCGGCGTCCGGCGCCACCACCACCACGTGCGCGCCGTCGTGAGCCATGGCCACGGCCCTGCGGGTGCCCACGCTTCCGGCGCCAGCCACCAGCACCCTCTTCCCCGCGAGGTGAAGCCCTACGAGGTACGTCACGGTCGCCAGGACCCCGCGGCGTCGACGATTCGTCGTGTGACGCGCTCCTCATGTGCTGCAGAAACGAACCATGATTCGAACGCGCTGGGGGGCAGGGCCACCCCCGCGGCGCGCATGTGGTGGAACAGCGACGAGTAGGCGGCGGTGTCCTGCTCGGCGACCTGGTCAAACGTGGTGGGAGGCGTGTCAAGCCCGAGGAAGAACGAGAAGAGCGTGCCTGCCCGACCCACTGCATGCGTCACGCCCGAGGCGAGTAGCGCCTCGCTGACGCCCTCACGCACCGCATCGGCCGCGAGCGCGAGGCGCGCGTAGGCGTCGGCGTCCATGACTTCTAATGTCGCGAGCCCGGCCGCGACGGCAACGGGGTTCCCTGACAGGGTTCCCGCTTGGTACACGGCGCCCACTGGCGCGAGCATGTCCATGAGGTCGGCCCTGCCAGCGACGGCGGCGACCGGCAGGCCGCCTCCGATCACCTTGCCGTACGTGATGAGATCCGGCTCCCACGGCTCCTCGTCGCGCGCGACGGCCTCATCGCGTTCCACGCCCCACCATCCTTGCGGGCCGGCGCGGAACCCGGTGAGCACCTCGTCCAAGATGAAGACGGCGCCCTCGTTGCGCGCGAGAGACGCGATCAGAGCATTGAAGCCTTCTGGTGGCCGCACCACGCCCATGTTGGCGGGCGCCGCTTCAGTGATGACGGCCGCAATCGTCGGGCCGTGCTCGGCGAACGCCGCGGCCAGGGCGTCCGCGTCGCCGTACGGAAGGACGATGGTGTCTGACGCCGTGGTCGCCGTCACGCCCGCGCTATCGGGCACGCCCGCGGTGGCCAGGCCGGAGCCCGCCGCCACCAAGAAGGAGTCAGAGTGGCCGTGGTAGCAGCCGGCGAACTTGACGACCTTGTCGCGGCCGGTCGCGGCACGCGCAATGCGCAGGGCCGTCATGGTGGCCTCGGTGCCGGTGGAGACCAATCTCACCCGTTTGGCAGGCTCGATGCGGCTCCTGATCGCCTCCGCGAGCTCCACCTCGGCCTCCGTGGTGGCCCCAAAGCTCAGGCCGCGCTTGGCGGCCCTCGTCACGGCGGCCACGACGTGAGGGTGTGCGTGACCCGCGATCGCGGCGCCCCACGAGCCCACGAGGTCGATCCGGGTGCGCCCCGCCGCGTCCGTGATGGTAGCGCCCTTAGCCGACGCAATGGGAAGCGGGTTTCCGCCCACGCCATTCCAGGCGCGCACCGGGCTATTCACGCCGCCCGGCAGCACGTCCTCGGCACGCGCGTGCCAACTGCGCGCACCCCTCTCCGTGCGTAGCGTCGCGGCCTTCATGGCGCGCGCAAGACCATGGCGATCGGGCCTCATGATTCCTCCCTTAGCCACCGCGCTAAGTCCAGAGCGGCGTAGGTGAGCACGATGTCTGCGCCCGCGCGCACCATCGATGTCAACACTTCAAGATGGGCGGCCTTCCGGTCGATCCACCCGTTCGCGGCGGCCGCCTCAATTTGGGCGTACTCCCCCGAGACGTGATACACCGCCACGGGCACATCGGAGACGGCCGCAACGGCCGCCACGACGTCGAGATACGGCAACGCGGGCTTGATCATGACAATGTCGGCGCCTTGGGCGAGATCGAGTCGCGCCCCGCGCACGCCTTCGCGGGCGTTGCTCGGGTCCATTTGGTAGGTGCGCCTGTCTCCCTCAAGGGTCGATTCAACGGCGTCACGGAAGGGCCCGTAAAAGGCGGATGCGTACTTGGCCGAGTACGCCAGCACCACGACGTCATGATGGCCCGCGCGCTCAAGTGCGCCTCGCACTGCCGCCACTTGGCCGTCCATCATGCCGCTGAGCCCCAGCACGTGGGCACCCGCGTCCGCCTGCGCGACGGCCATGCGCTCGTAGACGACCAACGTGGCGTCGTTGTCGACCCGGCCGCGCGAGTCGAGCACGCCACAGTGTCCGTGCGACGTGAATTCATCGAGGCACAGGTCCGCCATGATGACGATGCGCCCTCGGGCGGCGTCGGCCGCGTCGCGGATGGCGGCATTGAGGATTCCGTCCGCATCGCACGCTGCGGTCCCCTCCTCGTCCCGCACCTCGGGTATGGCGAAGAGCATGATGCCACTGATTCCGGCGGCCACAGACTCCTCGACAACGCTGCGTAGGTCGGCAAGCGGAAGTTGAGACACCCCAGGAATCGACTCGATGGGCCTCGCCGCGTCAATTCCCTCCTTGATGAACACCGGCAGAACAAGCTGCGACGCCCTCGGCGTCGTCTCGCGCACCAACCGTCGCATCGCCTCGGTGGACCGCATTCGCCGCGGTCGCTCCATGTCGCTCGTCATTCGGTGTCTCCCTCCATGGCGCGGCGTAGCGCCGTCACCACTCCTTCATAGTCGGGGGTATCGGCCACAGCCGCCACTTCGAGCCCGGCGGCCCGTGTGGCCGACGCAGTGGTCGCGCCGATCGTGACAATCGCGACGCTCGCGGCGACGTGGGAACACTGAGAAGCGAATCTCCTCGCAGCGGAGCCGGAGGTGAGAACCACAGCATGCACGGCGCCGCTCCCGACGGCCGCGACGCCGCTCGCATCCAGCCCGGGGCCGTCGACCGTCCGATACGCCTCGACAAAGTCGACGCTCCACCCCTTGCGGGCCAGCCCCCGCTTCAGCACGTCCCCCGCCAGGTTTCCCACGGGAACCAAGACTCGACCTTTCCCTTCGGGAAATTCCGCGACGAGTCCCGCGGCTGATTGCTGTCGCGATGGACGTAGCGTCACATTGAGACCAATCTCCCTTGCGGCCCTCGCCGTCGCGTTACCCACCACGGCAAGGCGAGACGGCGGCATCGGCGCGGAAAGTGCGCGGCCCGTTCGTGACGCGACCGCATCCAATGCGCTCAGCGAGTTGCGGCTGGTGACGGCCATCCACACGTAGTCGCCGTCGCACCAACGCATGGCCGCGGCCATCAGAGCGGCGGGGTCCGCAGTGGGCGCAATCTCGATGAAGGCGCCTTCGGTCACACGGGCGCCGAGCGTCCGCAGCGCGTCCGCGAGGTCACGCCGACCTTCCGTCACGGGCACCACCACTCGGGCCCCCAGGAGGAAATCCGTCACGAGTCGGTCACGAGCCGCGCGGCCCCTCGCCCCAGCAGGGAGTGGGCAGCGGAGCGGCCCAATGCGGCGGCGTGCTCCACCGGCCCATGCACCCGCTCATTGAGTTGGAGCCTTCCTGCCAGATCGATGGCGCGCAACTGCAACGTCAGCATCCCGTCTTCGACGGAGGCATGGGCTCCCACGGGCACCGCGCAACCGGCGTCGAGCACACCGAGGGCGGCGCGCTCTGCCGTCACCGCCGCGCGCGTCGTCGCGTCGTCAAGGGAGGCGATCACGTCGGCCACACGTGGGTCGAGGCCCTCGATGGTCTCGATTGCGAGCGCGCCCTGCCCCGGCGCGGGGAGCATTTCCGCAAACGAGAAGGCGTGACTGATGGCGTCTGCTCGGCCCACGCGCTTGAGCCCCGCGACGGCCAGCACGACCGCGTCGTATCGGTCGCCCACGGTGGCCAGTCGGGTGTCGACATTTCCCCGCAGGGGGCCGATCTCCAGGTCTGGACGCAACGCCAGCAGTTGCGCACTGCGCCGCGGAGAGCCCGTACCCACGCTCGCTCCGTCCGGCAAATCGGCAAACGCCACTCCGCCGGAACACAGCGCGTCGCGCGAATCCTCCCGCAGCGGGAGTGCGGCAAGCGTGATGCCGTCGTGCGGAGCGACCGGGATGTCCTTGAGCGAATGAACGATCAGGTCGCAGTCCCCGTCGAGCAACGCCTGGCGCACCGCGGCGACAAACACGCCCGTCTGCGACAACCCGACGAGCGGCTCGGTGGAACGGTCGCCGCTCGTCGTCACGATGTGAAGCTCGATGGTGAGGTCGAGGCCGCGGTCTCGCGCCACTCTCATGAGGGCATCGGCCAGGGTGCGTGACTGCGCCGTGGCAAGTGCGCTGCCGCGGGTACCGAGCCTCAGATCCATGCCCCCATGTTCCCACGGACGGTAGGGCCCATGTGGCGTGTCAGCGGCGCCTCTTGGCGAGGACGCCGAGCCCCGTGGCTACGAGCAGCACGACGCCGACGGCGAACCAGCCCGCGGCCGACAACCCGCCGTTCACGATCTCACCGGAGGGCTGAGGGGATGGGGATGGCGACAATGAGGCGGCGACGGGGGCCGCTTCTGCTGAAGCGGATGCCGACGGTGAGGCGGGGTCGGAGGTCGGCGGTTCGGGTCCCTCTGCGACGTAACTTAGGGTGCCCTCGATCGGATGCCCGTCCCCGGCAACGACTCTCCAGGAAACAGTCACGGGGCCGGCCGCGAGCGCGGGCAAGCTGGCGGCCACGGAGGCGGGCTCCGGGCGTCGCACGTCCAACGCGATGGGGTTACCGCTCGAGTCGATCACGGAGATCTCGGTGCCGAGGTCGAGGAGAGCGTCCGAGAACGTGAGGCTGACGGTGGTTCCCTCCCGGACCGTGTCGCCCTCCCCCGGCTGCACGTCGATCAGGGATGTGTGAGCGGAGGCGGGAGCCGCCGCCAGGGTCACCAGGGCGGCACTTGCGAGAACTGTCAGGGAAAGGGAAATCGGTGACCTCATCCCGCCATTGTCACCCGCTCGTCACCCAACTTTCACCTCGGCGTCGACGACACCATCCGCACCGGTGCCCGGCGTAGGCGACAATGATGGCGTGAAGGTCGCATTGGTTGCCGAGTCGTTCCTGCCACATTCGAACGGTGTGACGAACTCGTTGCTGCGCGTGATCGACCACCTCACCGCCCGCGGCGACGAGGCGATGGTGATCGCCCCGGAGTCCAAGGGCAGTCTTGGCCCCGTGCGCTACGGGATCGCGTCCATCACCCGCTTGCCTGCGATGGGCTGGCCCGGCTACCGGGACGTGAGGGTTGCGCTGAGTGGTGTTGGCAAGATCTCCAGGGTGCTCGAGGAGTACGGGCCGGACATCGTCCACTTGGCGTCGCCTTTCACTCTGGGATGGACCGCCGTGCGCGCCGCAAACGAGCTGGACCTGCCAAGCGTCGCCATCTACCAGACGGAGATCCCGAGTTACGCGGACCTCTATCGCATGCCTTGGGGCGAAGGCATCCTCTGGAACCGGGTGCTCAACATTCACGAGCGCGCGGACCTCACGCTCGCTCCCTCGACCTACGCGATGCGACAGTTGGAGCAGCTCGGCGTTCCGCGCTTGAGGTTGTGGCCCCGCGGCGTCGACGCGACACGCTTCCACCCCAAGAGGCGCTCTGCAGACCTTCGCAAGAAGTGGGCCCCCAAGGGCGAGGTGGTCGTCGGCTACGTGGGCCGCCTCGCGGCAGAGAAGCGAGTGGAGGACCTGGCCCGGCTCGCGAGTGTGGACGGCATCAGCGTGGTGATTGTGGGCGAAGGCCCCTCCCACCAGAAACTGCGCGCCTTGCTGCCCGATGCCCACTTCACTGGCTTCCTCACGGGTGACGACCTTGCCGAGACCGTCTCAAGCTTCGACATCTTTGTGCACTGCGGCGAGGTCGAGACGTTCTGCCAGACCATTCAAGAGGCGCTGGCGTCGGGCGTGCCCGTCGTGGCGCCGCGACGCGGCGGGCCCATCGACCTCGTCGACCACGGCGAGACGGGGTTCCTCTACACCCCAGGACAGTTGGATGAACTTGTCGGCTACGTCTCGACGTTGGTGAACGACACCGAATTGCGCGAGCGCTTCTCGGCTCACTGCCGCATGTCGGTCGAGGGGCGAACGTGGGAGAAAGTCTGCGACGGCCTCATGGACTACTACGCCGAAGCCACCGCGATTCGACGCCAGCGCCCCTCGCTGGTGGCCGACGACGACAAGGTGCTGCGCGGACTCATGTGGCGTCCAGGCGAGGTGGCCTCGGCCAAGGCGCGCAACGCCCGCGCCAAGGGCGACTCCTGATGCGCATCGCACACATCGCGAACTTCTACGGCCCCACATCCGGCGGCCTTCGCACTGCCATGCATGCGCTTGGCTCCGGGTACCTGGAGCGCGGCCACGAGGTGCTGCTTGTAGTTCCCGGGCCCGCCGATGCCGACGAGCAGACGCCGTACGGCCGTCGGATCACGGTGCGGTCGCCGCTGGTGCCGTTCTCTGGCGGCTATCGCGTCATCACCCGCACCCGCGAGGTGCGCGGCATTCTCACCGGTTTCGCTCCCGATGTGCTCGAAGTGTCCGACCGCACCACGCTGCGCTCCCTTGGCGGGTGGGCATCAGCACGCGGCATTCCGTCGGCATTCTTCGCACACGAGAGGGCCGACGGCATTCTGCACGCCAACCTCCCGTCGTGGCTTGACGAGCGACTCCCGGTCGAGAGCATGGCCGATTGGCACAACAAGGGCACGCGCCGACGATTCACGACGGTGGTCTGCACCACGGAGTACGCCCGCGCCGAGTTCACGCGCGCAGGGCTGGAGTCCGTCAAAGTGCCGCTCGGCGTCGATCTCGACCGCTTCCACCCCCGCAACGCCAATGCCGAGGTGCGCGCCCGCTACGTCTCCGCAGGAGAGTCCCTGGTGCTGATGGCGTCCAGGCTGTCCAAGGAGAAGCACCCGGAACTTGCCATCGAGGCGGTGCGCCTGCTGACGGAACGCGGGCGCAAGGTCCGCCTGGTCAGCGCGGGCACGGGAAACATCGAGACGCAGATGCGCGTACTCGCGAAGGGCCTTCCCGTCACGTTCCTCGGCTTCGTCACGGACGCCACGCTGTTTGCGCAATTGCTTGCGAGCGCCGACGCGGTGGTCGCCCCAGGGCCGATCGAGACCTTCGGCTTGGCTGCTCTGGAGGCCCTCGCCTCCGGCACCCCGGCGGTGGTCAACGCGGCATCGGCGCTTCCGGAAGTGGTGGGAGATGCGGGTGAGGCCGCCGGCGGGACGCCGGAGGCGTTCGCCGACGCGCTCGAAGCCGTGCTCGCCCGCGACGCTGACGAGCGCCGCGAGGCCTCTCGCGCCCGCGCGGAGACGATGCCGTGGTCCGCCACGGTCGAACGCATGCTCGCGCTCCACCACGCGTCGCTGTCCGCCATCGAAGAGGAACGGCACCCCGGGAGGAATTGATGAGTGCACACGCTGCTGAGCGGTCCACACGAGGCCCTCGCGTTGTCGCACTCGGAGATTCCGTCACGCTGGGCGTCGGCGACTCGACGCTCCCCGGAATCGGCGCCGGCTGGGCCGCGCACGTGGCGCACGCCTTGGGCGCATCGGAGTTCGTCAACCTCGCGGCAAACGGCACGCGCGCCCGCGACCTGGGCGCGACCCAGGTTCCGTCGGCGCTCATGGCGCGGCCAGACGTCGTCCTCATGACCGTGGGCGGCAACGACGTGCTGCGTGGCGACTTCTGCCCTGCTGAGATCACCGCGCACGTGCGGGACGCCCTTGAGCGGCTTGAGAGGCCCGGCCGCGAGATCGTGGTGATCGGTCTTGATCGCATCGCCGCGTTCTCGGTTCTGGGGCGGCGAGTTTCGACGGTGATGGCTCGACGCGTCGGCCAAGCGAACGCTGCGATCAGCGCGGCCGTGGCAGGGACCCGCGTGCACCTGATCGACGGCGGGGACGTGTTCGGCCGAGTGGGCACGATTGCGTGGCACATCGACCGGATTCACCCTTCCCCGGAGGGCCACCGGGCGCTCACCGCCGAGGCCCTGTGGCGCGTTTCGCGGAGATTCCCTCACCTGGCGCCGATCGAGCCAGCAGGGGCTCCCCCTTCGCTCATCTCGCGTGCCTGGTGGATGACCCACAACGGCGTGCCGTGGATCGCGAGGCGCTCGCGGGACCTGGTACCTCAGATGGCGCGTGTGGTCACCCATGAACTCCTTGAGGAGCGGCGCTCCAAGGGTCGGCGAACCATCCCAGCTTGAGCCCAGGCATGACAAAGGGCCGGTCGCTTTCGCGGACCGGCCCTTCGACTGCGAACAGCTAGACGAGCCAGGCGTTCTTCTGGACGAGGGGCAGCTTGCGCCACCATCCACCAAGGCCAACGGACTGGTGCTGGAGTTCGACGTACACAATTCCGATCAAGGCGAGCGAGTAGACGATGTGGTCGTCGAGAATCGGGTTGTTGGCAGGCAACATGATCGTCAGGTACATGAACAGGAACATGAGAGTGCCCGCCCAGGCGCCGATCTTCGTGCCGATTCCGAGCATGAGCGCGAGGCCCACGCCAAGGAGGCCGAGCATGAAGACGACGTCTGTCCAACGCTGTCCACCCAAGTTCACGAAAAAGTCGTGGAATGGGCTATCAGGGTTGCCGCCATACACGAGGAAGCCTTCGGTGACGTGGCCGCCGTTGATCCAGGCCTTGTCGCCGAAGTAGTCGACCACTCCGGTCTCGCCATCGCGACCTGTCGCGAAGCCGAGTGCGAGCAACTTGTCGAAGAATGCCCAGAGGAAGGTGAAACCGAGGGCGATGCGGGTGAGGCTGAGGAAACTCTGACCGAATTTCACACCCTTGGTTGTTGCGACGTCAGCGCCGCTTGTCTGCGTTGCCATTGTTTTCTCCTATCCGAGGCCGTGGGGGACCTGAGCGTCCGTAACGCTCAGTCACCACACTAGGACGGTCCCGGGGCCCGGGACCTATGTCCCTGGGTGCCGTGAACCGGTAAATCACCCCTGATAGAAGCAGATTGGGACCTAAGGACTCGGGCTCCGACGCGACGCGTCGCGTCCCGGGACCTAGATCCGCTCGAGAGGCTCCTTCAGCAGGCTGTTCACGTAGACCGCGAGGGCTCCGGCCATGTCCGTGTCCGGATCCAGGAGCCATTGGATCTGCAATCCGTCCATCGCCGCGACCACCTGGATCGCGGCGATGCGGGGGACGACTCCTTGCCGCAGCGCTCCGTCGCGATCCAGGTCTGCGAACGCCCTCGTCACGGTCGCCTTCAGTGCTGTGTAGCGCTCGACGAAGTAGTCATGTGCCGGGTGGTCAGGCGCCGACGCCTCAACGGACAGGTTCGCGAACAGCTCGACGAGGCCTCGCTTGCTGGCGTTGTTCTTGGCGCTATTGACCAGGTGCCGGAGCACAGCGCTTGCGTCGAGTTGATTGAAGGCGAGGTCCCCACTCTCACCGTCGACACAGTCCACATCGTCGCGCCGCTGAAGCGCCGCCATCAGCAGAGCCGCCTTCGACGGGAAGTGGTACAGCAGGCCAGGGTGCGTCATTGCGCACCGTGCGGCGATGTCGCGCACGGAGGTGGCCCGATAGCCTTGCTCTACGAACATTTCCAGCGCGGCGTCGAGCACGAGCTCCCTCGTTGCGTCGCCCCGAAGCGCTCTTCCATCGATCGTCACCATGGCCTCCTTGCCATCTTTTCTACCACATGGTAGAAAAGCGTGGGTGTCGATAGCGCCGCCCGCGAAAGGAATCCAGTGAACACCCCGTTGTACCTCGACCCCTCTGCCGCAACCGCGACCCGAGTCGCCGACCTCGTCGGCCGCATGACCCTGCCCGAGAAGGTGGGGCAGATGATGCAGCTACCAGGCAACCTTGGAGTCGAGTCGTCCATTCGCGACTTCCATATCGGTTCGATGCTGCACATGTCGCCCGCGAACCTGGTCACGGCGGGGGCGCTCGTCGAAGAGACAAGGCTGCGCATTCCGATCCTGATCGGCGAGGACTGCATTCACGGGCATTCGTTCTTCGAGGGAGCCACGATCTTCCCCACCCAGCTGGGTATGGCGGCGAGCTTCGACCCCGACCTGCTGGAACGCGTCGGACGCGTCACCGCGATCGAGGTGGCGCCGACGGGAGTCCACTGGACCTTCTCCCCCGTGCTCTGCATCACCCGCGACCTCCGCTGGGGCCGAGTGAGCGAGACCTTCGGCGAGGACCCCCACCTCATCGGCGAACTCGCGGCCGCCATGATTCGCGGCTATCAAGGCGACGGGCTGAAGGATCCGACCGCGATCCTGGCCACGGCCAAGCACTTCGCGGGGTACTCCGAGACCCAGGGAGGCCGCGACGCCTCCGAGGCCGACATCTCCCGGCGCAAACTGGCGTCGTGGTTCCTGCCGCCGTTCGAGAAGGCCGCGCGCGAGGGCTGCGCCACCTTCATGCTGGGCTACCAGGCCATCGACGGCACGCCGATCACCATCAACACGTGGCTGTTGGGCGACGTGCTTCGCAAGGAGTGGGGCTACCAGGGCATGCTCATCACGGACTGGGACAACGTGGGCAACCTGGTGCGGGAACAGCGCCTGTTCCCCGACTACGCCCACGCCGCAGCCGCGGCCGTCCATGCCGGCAACGACATGATCATGACGACGCCCAAGTTCTTTGAGGGCGCCCAGCAGGCCGTCGCCCAGGGCCTCCTGGATGAACGACTCATCGATCAGGCCGTGGGGCGCATCCTCACGCTCAAGTTCGACTTGGGCCTGTTCGAGAACCCGCGGCTCCCCGACATCGAGCGTCAGCGCGCGGTGATCGCGCAGCCCGAAGCCACGGCCCTCAACCTCGAGGCCGCGCGCCGCTCGCTGGTGCTCTTGCGCAACGACGGGCTGCTCCCCCTGGACCAGACAGTGCGGAAGATTGCAGTAGTCGGCCCCAACGCCGACGACCCCGACACTCAGCTGGGCGACTGGGCAGGCAACTCGGGGCAGGCACACTGGCTGCAGACCGGTCACCCCCGCGACGCGATCGTCACGGTGCTCGACGGACTGCGCGGGCTCGCTCCGGAAGGATGCGAGGTCTCGTACGCCAAGGGTGCCGAGATCATCACCACCGGCCCGGACCCCAAGGGAGAATTCTTCCCCGACGGGCAACCGCGCCCCGACATCGCGATGCCGGTCGACAACGACCCCTCCATGATCGCCGAGGCCGTCGAGGCCGCACGCGGCGCCGATGCCGTGGTCGCGGTGCTGGGAGACCGCATCGAACTCGTGGGCGAGGGCCGTTCCACTGCCACGCTCGAGCTGTTGGGCGGGCAGGTCGCGCTCCTCGACGCGCTGATGGAGACGGGAACCCCCGTCATCCTGGTGGTGCTCGCATCCAAGCCGCACGTGCTACCGCCATCGGCCGACCGGGCCGCTGCCGTCGTCTGGGCCGCCAATCCGGGGTTGCTGGGCGGCCAGGCCGTCGCGGAACTCCTCTTCGGCGAGATCGAGCCAAGCGGGCGCCTGCCGATTTCGTGGCCGCGCCACGTCGGTCAGCAGCCCACGTACTACAACCAGATCGATGCCCAGCACGGCCACCGCTACGCGGACCTTACGCAGGAGCCGGCATGGGTGTTCGGAGACGGTGTGGGCTATTCCACCGTGGAGTACCGCGACCTGCAGGTGCTGACGCCGACGCTCACCGCGAGCGAGGCGGTCCGCGCCCGGGTGACCGTGGCCAATACGGGAAGCCGCGATGCGGTGGAAACCGTGCAGGTCTATGTTCGAGACGTGAATACCTCCGCTACCTGGGCCGATCGTGAGCTCAAGTCCTTTGCCAAGGTGACGGTCGCACCCGGCGAGTCCGCCATGGTCGAGCTTGAAGTGCCCACCGCCGCGTGCTCGATCGTGACGTCCGACGGCGAACGAGTCGTCGAACCCGGCGCCTTCGAGTTGCTCGTGGGCCCGTCGTCGCGGCTCTCCGACCTGCTGGTGGCGCCCTTCGAAGTGGCGGCGTCGTGACCGCTGCGGAACGCGTGATCGAGACGCCTCGCCTGCGCAGGGCGCGCATCGGCGTCAGCATGCTGTTCCTCGCCAACGGCGCCATGCTGGCCAACATCGTGCCGCGCCTGCCCGAGATCAAGGCCAATCTGGATCTCAGCTACACGGGCTTCGGCGTGGCCTGGGCCTTCGGCGCGTTCGGGGGCATCACTCTGGGACTCCTGTCCGGCACGATGCTGCGGCGGTTCGGTTCCGCGCGGCTGGCGACGCTCACCCTTGCGATTCAGGCTCTCGTGATCTGGGGTGCCGGCGTGTCCCCTGTGGTGGGACTGTTCGCCGTGCTGCTGTTCGTCAATGGCGCGCTGGACGCCAATACCGACGTGGCCCAGAACGCCCAGGGCATGGGCGTCCAGCGACGCATGGGCCGCTCGATCATCAACGGCCTGCACGCCATGTGGTCGCTCGGGGCCGCCCTTGGCGGACTGCTGGGCGGCGCGGCAATCGCCTTGAACCTGAGCATCGGCGTGCACCTTGGACTGTCATCCGTCCTGTTCCTTGGGATGGCGGTGGTGGCCCGCATTCTCATGCTGGGGCCCGACACCGGCATCGACCGCGAGGAAATGGAGCTTGCCCACGATGAGGCACCGCGGCGCCGGTTCCGCATCCCGCGCGCGGCAGCCATCATTCTGGTCATGCTCGGCCTCATCGCTATCGCGGGGGCCGTAGCCGAGGACGCGGCGATCACGTGGTCCTCGATCTACATGGCCGACGACCTGGGCGTCGACGAGAAACTGGCGGGCTACGCGCTCGTGAGCCTGATGGCGCTGCACTTTGTGGGCCGCCTGATCGGCGACACGGTCGTGGACCGCTGGGGAAATCGCACCGTGGCGCGCGCGGGCGGAACGCTCACCGCGGTGGGCATGGGCATCGCTCTCGCGTGGCCCACCGTTCCCGGCACGCTGATCGGCTTCGCGGCGGCCGGCCTAGGCGTTGCGACCACCATCCCGGCGGCCTTCGCCGCCTCCGACGACGTTCCCGGCCTCAAGCCCGGCACCGGCATCACGATGGTCAGTTGGGCGCTGCGCTTGTCGTTCCTCGCCGGCCCGCCCGTGGTGGGAGCCATTGCCGACGCCACCAGCCTGCGCGTCGGACTGCTCTTGGTTCCGGTGGCCGGCATGGCAGTCGTGCTGTTGGCCGGATCCCTGTCCGGCCGCAGGCCGCACGACGACAACCCGCCAGCGATCATCACGCCCGCGCACTAGTTATTGCCGCTTGTCAGGCCGGCGACGAGCCGACCCGCATGGCGAGGCTACCCAGTGGTCAGGGATACTCCTCGATGGTAGGAGCGTGGTGCCACAATAACTCACTGCCAACGCCGCACCTCCTACCATGCCGCGAGGTGTCGGGTGGTCCGGTCAGGCAGCGTTGTGGACAGCGTTTCCCCGGTAGCGCTGATTGTGGCGGCGTTCTCTCGGTTGGCGGGGTGAGGCGGCGTTGCGGGCGGAGTTCTCCCGGGCAGAGCGCTGCCCTGTGTCTTCGGCGGGTGGGTCGGCGGGTGGGTCGGCGGGTGGGGTGGCGGGTGGGGTCGCGTCGCGGATGTGACTGATGCGGTCGCCGCCGTCGACGTCGCTGGTGCCGTGGGGGTCGGCATCGGCGTCGACGTCGCTATCGCCCCCGAGGGTGATGGCGGCGAGTCCGCCGGGTCTGGGGCGTTGTAGCGGGTCGATGTTGGGTGGTGGGGTGAAGTTCACTTGGCCGTCACGGATCTTGATGCCCCAACCTTGTCGATGAATGTCGTGGTGACATCTGGTGCAGAGCATGACTCCGTTGGAAAGGTCGGTACGGCCACCGTTTTCCCACCCATCAATGTGGTGGGCTTCGCAGTGTTCTGGGGGGCATGACATTTCGCGCACCCGCCATCACGCTCCAACAGGGCTAGGCGTTGGGCACGGGTGAACATTCGTGCGGTGTGTCCCTGGTCGAGAACCTCGCTGGGGCCACCGAGCACTGTGGGGATGATGCCCGCGTCGCCTGCAAGGCGGCGTAGCTCACCGACTGATACGGGTTGCATGGTGCCATCAATGGTGCCCAGGCCTTGACCGGAGTCGAGATCACTCAAATTCATGCGCACGATGATGGTGGTGCGAATACCGGAACTGTTCGTTTCTTTGCATCCGAGTGCGTGACGCGCGAGGTCGTGGAGGGCGTCTGCCCGCATCTGCCCGACCGTGCGCTGATCACGCTCCGTGGGGTCTTGATCCCGGCGTGCCCGGAACCGGTGGGTCACCATCTGTTCAATCACAGTACGGATTGGGGCAGCGGTGACGGCGTCGAGTCGACCAGAGAGGGTGACCATGCCGGTGTGGTCTTCCGTCCACGTCAGATACCGGTCCGCATGGTGGCGTCGCTCACGTTCCTCATGACCGGCGAGGTCTGCTCGTGCCACAGCCGATGCGACCAGGCGTCGCACCTCACGCACACCCAGCCCCACGGCTTTGTCGACCAAACGTTGCTCGAGCGCATGCAACTGGTCGGAGGGGACCCGGTCGGCAATCGACTCCAGGCCTGTAGTGATGATCCCTGCCGCGTCCACAGACAGGTATGCACCGTCTACCGCCGCAGCAAGGGTCGGGAAGCGGGGCGCCGCAAGGATAAGGGGCAGGTCCGCCACGTCAGTAGACGGAGTCGGTTCGGGCATCAGTGCTTGCCCGACTTCGATGGACCGCCACGCACCCGCCAGAGACCCACCCGTCACGGAAGCGACCATGGCCGCCGCGTTGCCAAAACCTTGTTGGCGGGCCAGACCTCCGCCGGGGAGGTCTGGGGTGGAGCGTCGTGCAAGATCGCCCGCGACATGCGCCTGCAGGGCACTGGCCAGACGCCCCAGAGTGACCACCTCGTCGAACACACTGAGGAAGTCTTCCTCCGACAGCCCAGCCACGTCCCGGCGCACCAGATCACGCAGCAGCACGCTCACACGTTGCACTTGCGCCCTGTCGATCACCGTCGCCTGGTCTGTCATGAAACCAGTCAAGCAGAACGGTCTGACACCCACCTACCAGGCACGATGACCTGTGGAAAGCCCCAACAAAGCGAAGCTGGGCACGACGGGCGACGAGCGGAAAATGGCGGCGAGCACAGGACCGGCGACAGGCGCGGGGCACCCCGCGGTAGTCAGCACAACGGGCCACGAGCAGTCAGCAGGAGGCGCCGTGAGGAGTCACCAATCCCGCCCGCCGCCCCGGCGGTCACGCCGGCCGCTCCTCCGTCCGAGACTACGAGGCCCTCTGGCGCCGGACTCGTGGGCTGGCAGGATGGGTGCGATGAACACCATCGTCAAACAACGCGCGGACGCCCCGCCTGGATTCTTCGAGGCGGAGGCTGCGGGGATCCGGTGGCTCGCCGAGGCGGGTGGGGCCCGGGTCGCCGTCGTCGTAGCGGTCTCCCCCGGCCTCATCGAGCTGGAGCGGATCGAGCATGCCGCCGCAACCGCCCAGGCGGCGCACGACTTCGGGCACGACCTCGCGCGCACGCACGCGGCAGGCGCGAGCTCCTTCGGCGTGCCGCCCGATGGGTGGGACGGCCCGCTCTTCATCGGCAGGCGCGAGATGCCGCGCATCGTCTCGACGTCCTGGGGCGAGTTCTACGCCGCCGGGCGGGTGCTGCCCTTCGCCGAGGCGGCCGTCGCTGCGGGAAACCTCACGGAGGCCGAGTTCCGCGCGGTGCGCGACGCCTGCGACGCGGTGGCCTCGGGTCGCTTCGATAACGACGCCCCGCCATCGCGTATCCACGGCGACCTGTGGGGCGGCAACGTGCTTTTTGGGCCACAGGGCGTCGTCATGATCGACCCCGCCGCCCACGGCGGCCACGCCGAAACCGACTTGGCGATGCTCGCGTTGTTTGGCGCGCCATACCTGACGCAGATCTTTGCGGGTTACGAGTCAGTCGCACCACTACTTACTGGATGGCGCTCGCGCATTCTCGTCCACCAGCTTCACCCGCTCGCGGTGCACGCCGCCGGACACGGGCGTTCGTATGGCGTCGAGTTGGCGGCTGCAGCGCGTGCGGCCCTCAAGCTCGCTGACTGAGTCCCCGGAACAACCAGCGGCGGGGGGAATACTCCGGGACCACGCGTGTTATTACATGCATACGCATATAAAGACGGCGTCCGTCCCAAGGAGTTCCCCATGCAATTCGGCATCATGTCAGTAGGCGACATCACCCGCGACCCCGTGACCGGGTACACGCCCTCCGAGGCGGAGCGCCTCACCAACGTCGTGCGGATCGCGAAGCACGCCGAGGAGGTGGGCCTCGACGTCTACGCCACGGGCGAGCACCACAACCCGCCGTTCTTCTCGTCCTCGCCCACCACCCTGCTCGCGAGCATCGGCGCGCAGACCGAGACGCTCGTGTTGACCACCTCCACCACGCTCATCACCACCAACGACCCTGTGCGCCTCGCCGAGGAATACGCGACTCTTCAGCACCTGGTTGGCGGGCGCATGGACCTCATGCTCGGCCGCGGCAACACGGGCCCCGTGTATCCGTGGTTCGGCCAGGACATCCGACAGGGGTTGCCGCTCGCGCTCGAGAACTACAACCTGCTCCACCGCTTGTGGCGGGAGGACGTGGTCGACTGGGAGGGCAGCTTCCGCACCCCCCTGCAGGGATTTACGTCCACGCCACGCCCGCTCGATGACGTGCCGCCGTTCGTGTGGCACGGCTCCATTCGCACCCCAGAGATCGCCGAGCAGGCCGCCTTCTACGGCAACGGCTTCTTTGCGAACCACATCTTCTGGCCAAAGGAGCACACCCACCGGATGGTGCAGTTCTACCGCCAGCGCTTCGAGCACTACGGGCACGGCACCGCCAAGCAGGCGATCGTCGGACTGGGCGGCCACGTGTTCGTTGGCAAGACCACCCAAGAAGCGAAGGACACGTTCCGGCCCTACTTCAACGAGGCCCCCGTCTACGGCCACGGGCCGACGCTGGAGGAATTCTCCGAGCAGACGCCGATGGCCGTCGGCAGCGTCCAGGAAGTGATCGACAAGGTCATGGGATTCCGCGAGTATGTGGGCGATTACCAGCGCCAACTGTTCCTCGGCGACCACTCGGGCCTACCGGTCGAGATGGTGCTCAAGCAGCTCGACCTCATCGGCGGCGAGGTGGTGCCCGTTCTCCGCAAGGAGTTCGCCTCACTGCGCGACGCCGACGTTCCCGACGCCCCCACCCACGCGAGCCTCGTCAAGGCCAAGTACGGCGATGCCGAACCACGCCAGCCCAGGCCCAACGCCAACCGCGGCGACAACGTCACGGGTTCGTCTCCCTACCAGGACACTCCCGAAGACATGGTCGCCACCATGCCGGCGCTGTGACGGTCGCCATGAGCACCACGACCGACACGCCGGTCCCGGCCGATTTCACCGCGGCGGCCCCCATCAAGGAGGCCAACGCGGCATGGGAGGCCCTGCTTGGCGCTCACACGACGCTCATGCGGCGCTTCGAGGCGGAGTCCATGTGGTGCGAGGTGTCGCTCCACGAGTACGACGTGCTCTACACGCTGTCCAAGTGCCCCCAGCCGCAACGACTTGGCGAACTTGGCCGCCACGTATTGCTCAGCCAGCCCGGCTTGTCTCGGCTGGTCGAGCGCCTGGTCGAGCGCGGGCTTATCGCCCGGGCCCCCGATCCGGCCGATGCGCGGGCCGCTCTCCTGTCCCTCACCGAGGACGGTCGCAACGCGCAGCAGCGCGTGGGCCGGGCGCACGCCAGGTCAGTCGCAGAAGCCATGTCGTCCCGCCTCAGCCCCACCCAGATGTCAACCCTTGCGACGCTCGCCTCACTGCTAGCCCCCACGGAAGAGGAGCCCTCATGACCTCCCCCTTGAACCTCGTCGTCGTCAACGCCGGGGTGTCCGACCCGTCCTCTACCAGACTCCTTGCCGACCGCGCTGCCTCACGGGTGCGCGCGTTAGGGCAGGCGCGCGGGCTGGAGGTCACCACCACCGTGATCGACCTGCGTGAGCTGCTGCCGGAGTTGCCGGGCGCTCTCGCGTCGCAGCACTTTGGGGAAGGCTTCACGCGAGCCATCGCTGCCCTGGTCGACGCGGACGGCATCATCGCGGCCGCGCCCGTCTACAAGGCAGGGGCCTCTGGCCTCTTCACATCGTTCTTCCAGGTGCTCGACAACGACGTGCTGATCGGCAAGCCCGTGATCCTCGCCGCCACTGCTGGCACCGCCCGCCACTCCCTGGTGGTGGACGAGGAGATGCGCTCGCTCTTCGCGTACTTGCGCACCCTCACGGTGCCCACGAGCCTGTTCGCAGCGACCGAGGACTGGGGAGACAAGGCGCTGGCCGGACGCATCGACAGGGCCGCGTGGGAACTCGTGCTCCTCATGGAGTCCGGGTTCGCCAAGGCCGTCCGCGACGAGTCCTGGCAGAACTACCAGCACGAGTACGGCTCCGCGGGCGGCACCGAGACCGGCATCGACCTCGATTCCGACCTGATGCGGCTCGCCACCGGCGGCGGCCCCAAGAAGAAGCCCTGACCTCGCCTCCGTCCCCTACGGCGCGAGCATCACCTTGAGCGCCGCCCGTTCGTCCATCGCCGCGTAGCCGGCAGGGGCATCGTCGAGGCCCATGGTGACGTCAAAGACCCGGCCGGGGTTGACGGTGCCGTCGAGCACCGCAGGCAGCAGCGCCTCGATGTAGGAGCTCACCGGCGCGACGCCTCCCGTGAGCGTGATGTTGTTCCCGAAGAGCGCATCCCAGGCGACGGGCGCCTCCACATACTGCGGCACTCCCACGCGGCTGATGGTGCCTCCCGGTCGCACCACACCCGTCGCCTGCGCGTAGGCAGGAAGGTGCCCTACGGCCTCGAGAACCACGTGAGTGCCGTCGCCGCCAGCGAGCTCACGCACCTTGGCGATTCCCTCCGCGCCGCGCTCCTCCACCACGTCGGTCGCGCCAAACTCGCGACCAAGGTCGGTCCGCGCGGCGTGCCGGCCCATCAGGATGATCTGCTTGGCGCCCAATTGCTTTGCCGACAACACCGCGAGCAGGCCCACCGCACCATCGCCGATCACCGTCACGCTGGTGTCCTCGGAGACGCCTCCATAGAGCGCGGCGTGGTAGCCAGTGCCATACACGTCCGACAGGGTGAGGTATGAGGCGAGCATGCCCGCGTCGTCCGTCGCGGGGACCTTGACGAGGGTGCCATCCGCGAGGGGGACGCGCACCGCCTCGGCCTGGCACGCGCCGATTTCGGGGTCTCCCCAGTAGCCGCCAAGCCTGCACGATGTCTGGAGGCCTTCGCGGCAGAAGGCGCACGTGCCGCAGGAGTACACGAAGGGCGAGACGACGAAATCGCCCTTGACCAGCGTGCGGACATTCGCACCCACTTCCTCGACCACGCCAATGAACTCGTGGCCCATCGCCCTACCGCGCTCACTCGCCGGCATCTTGTGGAACGGGTGAAGGTCGGATCCGCACACGCAGGAGCGCGTCACGCGCACCACGGCGTCCGTGGGCGCCTTGAGCGACGCATCGGGAACCTCAATCACGCGGACATCGCCCGCGCCAAACATGTACGTGGCCTTCATGGTGGACGCCGTCCTTCGCGTTGATCGAGGTATTTCCAGGGTTCCTCATCTCAACGCTGGGGAGCGACGAGATGTTTCATCGGCGCCTCTTCGCCCGCTCAGGACCGCTAGCGTGAAGCCATGAGCCTCCTGTCAGGTACCCAGGTCCACCTTTCCCGCGGCGGTCAGCGCGCCACCATCGCCACGGTCGGCGCGGCGCTGCGCGAATTCAGCGTGGACGGCAGCGACGTGATCGTGCCGTTTGCCGCCGACGAGGTCGCGCCCGCCTTCCACGGCATGGTGCTCGCGCCGTGGCCCAACCGCCTCGCCGACGGGCGGTACAGCTTCGGCGGACGCGACCTGTAGCTCGCGATCACCGAACCCGCGCGCTCGACGGCCCTGCACGGGCTGTCCTGCTGGGACGACTGGACCGTCGCCGAGGCATCGGCCGACGCCGCGACGCTCGTGCTGGACCTTCCCGCGAGCCCCGGGTACCCGTTCTCGCTGCGCGTGACCGTGGACTACGCGCTCGGCGACGACGGGCTCACCATCACCACGACCGCCCTCAACACGGGCGCCACCGCCCTGCCGTATGGCGTCGGCTTCCACCCGTGGATCTCACCGGGCGCGCGCTCGCTCGACGATTGCACTCTGCAGGTTGACGCGGACGGGCGCTCGTGGGCGCGACTGACGCGCGGCGACGGCTCCACGGTGGCGATCTGGATGGACGGCGCGGCGAGGGCCTGGCAGGTGTGCACCGGCAACCACGTGAGCCCGGAGTCCGCTCAGCGCACGGGCGTGGCCATTGAGCCGATGTCCTGCATCGCCGACGCCTTCCGCACCGGCGACATGCTGGTCACCCTCGAGCCGGGCGAGAGCCACACGCTCGTGTGGGGCCTGGCGCTGGTCTAGGACCTTCACCCGCCGCTACAGCGTGCGCGGACTCCACGGGGCCCACTCACCGCTTCGGCCCCGAAGTGGGCTGCTGCGTGAATTTCGGACAGCGGAGTTGGTGGTTTCTCTTACGCTGCCAGGGCTGGCTGTTGGTAACTGTAGTGGACTTCGTTGGGTCGGCGGTAGCCGAGTGCGGAGTGTCGGCGGCGGC
>Ga0209347_1001123_pt1 | contig 49100 bp, 33 predicted proteins | sample AutmiccommuBRH23_FD_187382 | JGI IMG/M metagenome (GOLD analysis project Ga0209347, IMG submission 187382) | Deep subsurface microbial communities from Mt. Terri, Switzerland - Autotrophic microbial communities BRH/23 (SPAdes) (version 2) | ecosystem: Environmental > Aquatic > Deep subsurface >... | reverse complement strand
GGAGCTTTGACCCCACGCATGCCTCCAATGCGGCCAAAGCCGAGGCCAACGGGCTCCTGGCCGGGATGCCCGTAAGCTCTCTCGATCCCTGGGGCAAGATGCCGCGCGGCGAGGTGGCCCAGGTGCTCCACAACCTCCTCGACACGATGAGCGGCGGCGACAGGGTCGTCGAGATAATCGAGGGCTACGTCCCCGAGAGGCTCGACCTGCCTCACCTTGGTGACATGGAATTCGCGACCGACCCGTCGGTGCCGGCCGCGAGAGCGACCGCCACCTGGGACAAGGAGACGGTCCTTAGGCTCACCGACTCCGACGGCCTCGAGTGGGAACTCAAGGTGCCCATGGGTTCCGTCTTCACCTCGACCGAGATCAGCATGAAAGCGCTCAAGGACCTTGAGTCCGAGAACATCCCTGGGACGCTCGCAGGCGGCGTCTCCCTGGAACCCGATGGTCTTCAGTTCGCCGTGCCGGCGACACTCACCGTGAGAGGAAAGGATCTCGGGCCGCGGACCATCATGCTTACAGGCAAGCACGACGGGAGCGAGGTGGACTTCGGCGGGACTGAGTCCCGGGCGGGGGCCGTGTCGGCCCCCCTCTTTCACTTCTCGACCGCTGCTGCCACCCAAGCCCGCATGGAGACGGAGTGGGAAGACATGCAGGCCGCGGCTGGCGCCCAGGCGGCAGCCCTTCTGAAAGAAGCCAAGGAGCTGAACAAGAAGCCCATCCGGTTCCCGCCGCCGCCCTCGGTCGAGCTTGAGTGCGCCGGCGACGAGGCGGCCCAAAAGGGCAAGGATGAAGCAATCAGCAAGTGGGTCAACGCTGCGCTTGAGCCTGAGCGGGACCTTCAGTTCAGGTTGCTCACCGTTGCCAAGGATATGTCCTTGATGGGGCTCGAGTATCAACCGTTGCTCGATGCCGCCGGAGGTCTTTCCGTGCGAGGGTTGTGGAAGGCAGAGAAGCTTCTCGCCGCCTACCCCAAAGACCGTGACAAGATCCTGCCGATTTCGCGGTTCGTGGCCACGGCGCTGGGGAATTACCAGGTATACGGCGGCGAGGATCAGTCGCTTTTCGCGGAACTCGCCGGCTGGTTGCAGTCCTTCATAGACGACATGATCTCAGACATCAGAACCAAACATGACTACCGTCTGGCGCGCACCGCGCTCACGGTGGCGGCAATGGCCGGTATCACAGGAGCGGACGTCGACGGCGATGATCTCGTCGACAAGATAGAAGCAGCCATGCGCTTCAGGCTTGAAACCAAACTGACGCTGGACGGTCCAACTGAGCAATGGATTCTGGAAGGAGAAACGTACCTAGACGGATTCCTGTCCTCGGGCCTGCGAGGCAGCATGCCCGGACGTTACGTGTCGCTTACTCATGCGACCGAGAGGATGATAGGCAACCCGACCTTCACTGCCAACGTCCGAATCGACAATTTCGATCCCTGCCAGGGAACGGCACAGCTGTTGATAGACAGGTACTGGGCCGATGAGGAGTACTACACCGTGGCAGGCGATCCCTGGCCGGCGCCGTGGATGCTTGTTAATGCTTTGTGGACATTGCTGTTCGGGGAACCGGCGGAAGACGGCGGTGGGTATGCGTTTCCGCTGGTCGTGAGGAATCTCGAGGTAAACGCGGTCGATGAGCTGATTCAAAAGAGCGATGCCCCGGTGGCTGCACGATTTGAAGTGAAGCTCGTTCACGACCCCAGGTAGGCGGCGTGATGTAGTGCGCGTGCGCGGTTCGGACCCTCGGTCCGGTCACGCGCACGTGGACGGAGCTTCTCCGTCCGAGGCCGTCCGGGCTGCATAGTTCAATACCTGAGCGCGGTTCTGCAGATGCAGCTTTCGCACTATTTCGGCCATGTGGTACTTGACCGTTCGTGGACTCAGGTAGATTCGGGCGCCCACCTCCTTGTAGGAGAGTCCCTCAGCGACCAATGCAAGGATGTCGTTCTGGCGTTCGCTGAGCGACTCCTCGCCGGCCTGACCAATCGCGTGTGGGTCGGGTGCTGAGGTCTGCTGGGTGCCGGTCGACCGGGGGTTACTTCGGCATTGCCCCTCGCTCGTGGGGGGCGTAGTGGCTCGGGCGAACTCGGCCAGCAGTCTGGACGCGAGACCGGGGGCGAAGGGGGGAATGTTCAGCTCGACATCGTGCAGGGCCGCGACCAGGCTGTCGGCGTCCATGCTTTTCAGCAGGTAGCCACACGCACCCGCCTTCACCGCTTCGAACAGGTCTTGGTCCTCGGTGGAGGTCGTCAGGATGACGATCTTGCTCTCCGGCATGTCGGCTTTGATGTATCGAGTGGCAGCAAGTCCATCGCACACGGGCATGCGGATATCCATCAGAATCACATCCGGGCGTAGTGCCTTGGCCTGCGCTTCTGCTTCCAGGCCGTTACGTGCCACTCCGGCCACCTGGAGGCCGTGGTCCTCCAGAAGATTCTGTAGTCCCTCCAACAGCAGGGCGTGATCATCTACCAGAAGTACCCTCACCACTCGCTCCTTCCTGTGGACCCAACGGGACCTTGAGGATCACGTGTGTCCCTTCCCCTTGTCGGGAATTAATCTCGATGTGCCCGCCCACTTGGAGCATGCGTTCGCGCATGAAAGCGAGGCCGAAATGTCCATCCCCACCGACTTCTTGTCGGGTTGCGTCAAAGCCGAAGCCGTCGTCTCGCACCGTGATCTTCGCTCTGTCGTTCTCCCGCTCGATATCGACGGAGACCGCCGTGGCGCTCCCATGTCTGTGGGCGTTGGCAACGGCTTCTTGCACGACCCTGAATACGTGGACCGCGACGCTGGGTTCGAATCTACCTTCCTCCATGCCTGAAGCGATGGCCAGTTCGGTTTCGATTCCATGGTCCGTGCCGTAGCTCCGCAGATATCGCTCGAGGCTCGGTATGAAGGACCACTCCTTGGACGAGGCCGCTTTCAGGTCCTTGATCGACGCGCGCACATCTGCGTGGGCGTCTTGCGCGACCTGGGCGAGGCGGGCGAGTAAGGCATCTGCCTTCTCGCCGTCGCCGGCACGCACACGGCTGCGCACGGTCTGGGCTTGCATGCTCAGAAAGCCGAATACTTGACCTATGCCGTCATGGAGTTCGCGCGCCAAACGCTCGCGTTCCTGCAGGACGGCCACCATCCGCTCCTGTTCCAGCAGACGCTCCTGAGCCGCTTTCTGCTCGGTCACGTCCTGCAGCAACAGCATCTGCCCTAGATCGCGGCCCTGCCTGTCTTTCAGAGGAGTGGTCTCTACGACGTAGTGCCGGAGCAGACAACCTTCTCCAAGCCTCAACTCCGACCTTGACTGGTGCTCGTGGGGCAGCGCTGTGTGGAGGAGATCCACCTCCGGTAGGACCGCCCTCAAAGCACGGCCGCGCAGGCGAGAGGATTGCTCCCCAAGAATCCTCTGCGCCGCGGTGTTCGCGTCGACGATGCACCCCTGAACATCAAGCACGATCATGCCCTCGAGCATCTGATCGATGGCGGCGGCTCGAGCTACGGGAACCGGGTCGAGGACATGGAAGCGGAAGAGTGCAATGGCGTAGATGCCGAACAAGAAGAGCAGAACGAAGGGGCCGTAGTTCCATTGACTCGGGAAACCCAGGCGAAGCCCGAACTCGAAGACAAACCGTGCTCCCACGTGCGCGGCGATCATGAGAATCGCAGGTCGGCGGTATCGTGGAAACTTGAGGAGCAACCAGAGGAGCGTCGCCATGTTGAACAACGCCAAAGCGTAGCTATACGCAAGCGCGGTTGTGTTCAGCGGGCCACGGATAGGAGTGAGGCTCCCTTCGACTTGAGTGACCCCGGTCCACATGAGGTGGTGAAGATCATTGCTCACTATGAACCCGCCGAACACGACCGGAGGGATCGTCAGCAGGATGACGGTCTTCTTCGTGAGCCATCTGCTCAAGCCGGCATACTGCAGTATGAAGCACGTACCCGCTGTGACGACAGGCAACTGCCACACAGTCAAGAACTGCAGCCAGAGGATCTTGGTGTTCAGATCGACGGCTGCCGTCTGCAGCATGGAGCCCACCGACCAGGCAACGGCGAACAGGCAGGCCAGAGCGAAGGGTACGGCGCCGGCCATCCTCCGATGAAGCCAGCCGTACCATCCTAGCGAAGCGACGAGGATGGTCGAGATGACGGCAGGCCAGAGATAGCTGCTGTAGACGTAGGATCCCATCGCACACCAACGCCATCGGTCGAGTTGCCTTGACACTCGGATACCGTGCTGCCGCCGCTCCGAGCGCAGCCCGCTCTTAGCCGGATAAGGCCGGGAGTTCATCCATATTACAATGGGAGACGAGTTGTTGGGGTTCGTCTTCCCTCGAGGAGCCCATTCTCCGAAGGGCTGCGAGGGCGACCAGTAGCGGCGGTGCCAGCTGCGAACGCCGGAATCCGAGTATAGTAAGCATTTGTGTGTAGATAGCGTTCCCAATCCAAATGGGGGCACTTTTCGGTGAGTGTCTTGCGGTCTCCCTCCACATTGAATCCGAGTGAGACGACAGTCGCACGTGTCATCCTCTACTTCGTCGCCATTGCGCTCGTGAGCAATGTGGGAGCGGTGGTCGACGGAGTGATGAACCTGGAGATTCCGTACTTCGACGAGGAACACCTGATCGTCGGCGGAATCGTCGCACTCACGATGATTCTCCTGGTGGCCGCACTGGAAGCCCTACTTTCCCGGGGCAAGCGGGCCGACGAGGAACTGGCGCGTCTCGTGCACCGCAACGAACTTATTCTTGGCTCGGCGGCCGAGGGGATCATTGGGTTGGATGCAGAAGGCAACCAGGTGTTCGTCAACACCTCCGCGGCACGGATGCTCGGCTACGAGGTCGAAGAACTGCTCGGCGTTCACAGCCACAGCCTTTTGCATCACACCAAACCTGACGGAAGCCCTTATCCCGAAGAAGAGTGCAAGATCTACGCCTCCCATCGGAACGGGACGGTGCACAGAGTGTCGACCGAAGTGTTCTGGAGAAAGGACGGCTCCAGCTTCCCCGTCGAATATACGAGCACACCCATCGATCAATGGGGTCGCGTGGTGGGTGGTGTTTTGACGTTTACGGACATCACCGAGCGGAAGCGCTTGGAAGAGGAGCGCAGGGCCCTGGAGCGCCAGTTTCACCAGTCGCAGAAGCTGGAGAGCCTCGGAGTGCTGGCCGGGGGTGTTGCTCATGACTTCAACAACATCCTCACCAGCGTGATCGGCAACGCGGAGCTCGCCCTATCGGAGCTTCTCCCGACCGCTCCGATCCGGGAGAACCTACTTGAGATCAGGGAGGGCTCACGCCGGGCGGCCGCGCTTGCCCGCCAGATGCTTGCCTACTCCGGTCGGGGCATATTCGCGAGCGAGCTCATCGACCTGAGCGAGCTCATCGAAAACATGAGCGACCTGCTCACAAGCATGGTCTCGAAGAAGACTTTCCTCGATCTTAACCTGGGGAGTGATCTGCCCCTCCTGCAAGGTGACCCCGCTCAGCTGGGCCAACTGGTCATGAACCTGGTGATCAACGCTTCCGAGGCCATCGGGGACGCAAACGGGGTGATCACCGTGACCACCGGGGCCAGGGAGTGCACGGCCGAGTATCTTCGCGAGTTCCACTTCCACGAGGAGCCGCCGCCCGGCTTGTATGTCACCTTGGATGTGTCCGACAACGGCTGCGGCATGGACCCTGAGACACAAGACCATCTGTTCGACCCCTTCTTCACGACCAAGTTCACCGGTCGAGGCCTCGGACTTGCCGTCGTTCTCGGCGTTGTGCGAGGCCACAAGGGCACCTATAGAGTCCATAGTCAACCGGGGCGGGGGTCGACTTTCGAGTTCCGGCTTCCGACCGCGAAAGCTGGAGTGGGCGCTCTTCTCCCGAGCGACACCCCCGAGACGAACGCTCGGAAGGCTCAGGGCAGCGTCCTCTTGGTGGACGACGAGGAGACCATCAGGAGTACGACGGCGCGCATGCTCAGTTCCTTCGGATTCGCGGTGATAGCCGCGGCCGACGGCCGCGAGGCTCTCAGACTCTACGCCCAGCACCAAGACGAGATCACCGTGGTCCTACTCGACCTCACCATGCCTCACATGGACGGAGAGGAGACGTTCCGCAAGCTTCGCCTGATTGACCCTCAGGTGCGGGTGGTCATATCCAGCGGATATGCCGAACATGACATCACTACTCGCTTGGGTGGCGATCACGCGGTGGGGTTCGTGCCGAAACCCTACACCCTGGCCGAGCTCAGAGAGGGGCTTCTGGGAACGTCCACCGACGGCACCGCCACCGCTGTGTCCTGAGGTGGTGAGACGGTCGCGCGTGAGAGAAGGGAGGCCGACGGCGAAACCGTCGGCCTCGGTCCCGCCTCCCTGTTACCTGAGTCCGGGGATCTGGTAGGTGTGGATGAACTCGATGACGCTCAGGTCGTCATCCGCCATCTGGGTGAACCCGAAGATGTTCGAGGCACTAGTGGTGTCGTTCAAGAAGTAGTTCGCGTTGCGACCGATGTTGTCGTAGCCGATTCCCCCGAGGGGATAGGCGACCTGCTGCCACGTCCCGGACCCGGCAGTCACTTCCTGGAGTACTTGGACTGAACCGCCGTCTCCCCGTTGGGCCATCGTGGCAGGCCGGTCATACCCGGTCGCGCCGGCAAAGTCGAAGTACACCGGGTCGACGGAGTAGTCGATGGTCCCGTCTGCACTGGTGCCGACCACCTGGTTGATACCGAGGATCGAGTTCAGGTAGACGACCATGTCGACGCTGATGTCGCTGGTCTTGTCCCCCGCGGCCGCAAAGAACGCCGCCGCGTACTCGAAGTCCCGCCCGGCCGGGCCGCCCTCGTCGTCGGTCATGAGACCGACGGAGACGGGAGTGTCGACGGGAAGGTCATCCGGGAGGGGTTCCGCGGCAACCACCGTGTACTCAGGGATGAGATCCGACGTGTAGTAGGCGTAGTAGGGCACCTCGCTCACGTCGACCAGATCGGCCAGTCCCATACTGCGCATCTTCTGGATGTCGATGGTGGGACGGAGCGCGTTGGAGGGCCCATCCTCGAGTTCGATCCACTTCCAGAAGGGGATGCCTCCGTTCAACGACGTGTCGATCGGCTCGCGCTCGTCGCCCGGCGTGACCAGGTGCCCGTCCTTCATGAGTTTCACGTAGAGGGCGAGGTTCTCGAGCGGTGAGTCGATGGCCTTCTCGACGGTGCCGATCAAGAGCGGTTCGCCCGTGGTGGGATTGACAACGAACTCGTCGTAGACGTTCTTGGTCAGGAGCAGTCGCCCGGAGGCGTCGAGCTTGATGTCGACGGTGTCCGGGCTGTTGATGGTGCTGATCGCCTCGTCGAAGTGGGCCTGCAGGACGGCCTCGGGCGAGCGGCCGATGTTCATGCGGCCGAAGTCCACGGCCTGGACCAGATCGGTCCACAGAACTCCCTCTGGATAGGTGACCTCACCGTTCACCGGGTCTTCCCAGGTGCCGCCCGGCTCGACGAAGTAGGGATCGATCTGGAAGTTGAGGGTGCCGTCGGCGTTGGCCGTCGGCGTCGCCGTCAGCAGACCGATCTCGGCGTCAGTCGCCCCATGGGTAGCGTCGTAGGTCATGACGAGCGGGAGACGGTTCCGGTCGAGGCCTTGCTCGTACTCGGTGGGTCCGGCCGGCGGCCCGTTCTTCCAGATGTCTCCCCAACGCCGGTCGTCGGCGATGGGCTGGAGGCACCCGCTGAGCGTCGTCGCCTGCCGGACCTCGAACGAGCCGTCCTCGTTGGTGAAGACGTACCACCCGTAGCCATCCGACAGCAGCGGTTGCCCACCCACCGTTCCGTCCGGCTCGTCAGGCAGTCCCTGATACCGCAGGAGCGCGTACAGATCGCCGAACAGTGTGCCGGTCTCCGAGCCACCCCGGACGGTGGTCGTCGTGGTCGGCGGCAGCGTGCTCGTGGTTGTGCTCGTGCTTGTTGTTGGACTCGTCGTGGTGGGCCGACCTGCTTTGCCAACGGCCGGCACGGCCCCGACGACGGACGCCAGCACGACAGCCATCAGGATCACCAGAGCAGGCAGTATCGCAGGTCTCTTCGTGCTCTTGAACAACTCCCTCACCCTCGTCCTCGACGATAGTGGCCTATCGTCTTGCGTGGCGGGTGCGGCCTCCCCCGCTGGGCCATCACCCAGGTCCCCCCGAGTTTCTAGCGAACCTCCTACCTCAGAATGACGAGCGGTGTTTTGTAAGAGTACCTTTAGGTTTAAACCTGTACGGGGTTCTTTGCAAGCCTCTGCCTACTGGTTTCCGAGGATCTCCATGGTGTTCCACAGCACCTGAGCCACCTCGCCCCGGGTGGCCTTTCCCCAGATGCCAAAGTCTGCCAGATCGATGTGCCAGAGGAGTCCGGAGTACTCGGCCTTCGAGATGTTCTGGCCGTGGGTGGGGTCATCGCCTGGGAGCAGGCCCGTCCAGCTCGGCGGGGGGGCTTGGATGCCTCCGGGTCGTACGCCTTCTACGGCTCGGACGACCATGGTAAGGAGCTGAGCGCGGCTGATGTCCTGATAGGGCTTGAAGAGGCCTCCGGGGTATCCCTTGATGAGGCCGTTGGCGTAGGCCACCGCCACGTAGTCGTCGGGGTAGAGGTTGTCGGCGGGACGCTCCACGTCCCTGAACGGGAGGAGACTCCCGCCTTCGGTGACGGTGAGGCCCAGTGCAAGGTCGATCATCTTTGCGAACTGGGCGCGGAGCACGGGGCTCGATGGCCGGAACTCGGTGCCGCGCGCGGTCTCGTACCCGACGATGATGTCGTGGGCGGCCATCCCCTCGACGGCCACGTGATAGGGATGACCGAGAGGGGCATCGACGAACGTCGCGAGCTCGGGCGGGCGGAATGGTGTTCGGAAACCGATGACCGCGGTCATCACGGGACCGTTGTGGCTGATGTTGTAGATGTGGATTCGACTGTCGGCGCCCGCGTAGGTGGTGGCGTCAGGCGTGGTCAGGTCGCTGAACTCCCGGTTGTTTGTGCTTCCAGGGTAGGGGTCGTCGTCCCCGCCGGCGCTGTACTCGGGCTCGCCGAGAGAGTAGTCCATGTTCTGGATACCGCTTGCCTCCTCGAGGTCCACGAGCCTGTGGGTATCGTCCCATTGCGGGCCGCTGACGTAATCGATCTCCTTTCTCTCATCGATATGCCAGATGAGCAGACCACTGCCGGGCAGGCCCGCGTCGGTGCCGGTCAGTTGGCGGTTCTCGATCAACCAGTACTCGGGCCCGCTTGTGGCGCCTCCGGGGTAGAGCTTGAAGGCGGCAGTCCGCGAGGAACCCACTGACGGGAGGGCCCGGAGGGTCGGGGGACCGGTCAACGTCTGGGGCTGGAGCCACCCGAGCCGAGCCGACGACCACGCGTCCGGCCGGGCTGGAAGGTTCAGGCTTGATGAGGGCCCATTGTACGTGCCGTGGGCTACGAGGCTCCACTTGCCGATGCCCGCGCTGCTGCCGTCGCCGTCGTACAGGTCTCGCAGGCCGAGGCTGTGAGCCATCTCGTGCACGTAGATCCCGATGGTCATGTCGCCCGGCCAGTACTTCAGTTCGGGCACGATGATGTAGCTTCGGGCCTTGACCCCGTCAACTGTGACAGGGTTCATGAGCTCGGTCTTTTGCGCGGCAAAGCCGGGGCTGTCCCAGTAGGGCACGTGACCGGCGAAGATGATCACGAGGTTGTCGACGAAACCGTCGCCGTTGCAGTCGAATCTTCGGAAGTCGACCTGACGATCAGCGAGCTTGATCGCTTCCTCGATCATCTTTTGGCTATTGCGCGGGTAGGGCCCGTACCCTCGACCCTCTCCGAGGTAGTACTCCCTCGTCTCCGGCACGCGGAGCCAGCCGATCGCCGACGGAAGGACCAGCGGCGCGACGTCCAGGAGTCCATAGGAGACCTCCCTGTAGTAGCCGCGAACGCTCGCCGGACCGACCGTGTCCTTGAACACGAGGTCGTCGAAGAAGGAGGCGTCGGTCTGGTGAGGGTAGTCCGAAAAATCCACGAGGAGGGCGGGCGTATACAGAGTGCCGGTCGGGAACGGGCGTCTTTCACCCGACGTGTCCGGGACTCTCGCCGCCAACACCTTCAGGGGTGCCGGACCCGAGGATGGAGTCGCCGCGGTCTGGGCGGGCGCACACCATACAAGTGCCGCCAGGGCCACTGCAAGGATGAGATACCCGCGGTGCCTCGCATGGGACGAGGCTCCGGTCGTCGGGCCGGATGACACTCCCAGCCGTTGCGGCATGGAGGGCATGAGGACCTCCTTTCTCTGTTGCGCGTGGTGCCCCTCTAGCCGAACATAGTCCTTTCACACGCGCCTGGCAAGGAGTCCCTGGCGGCCGAGGCTTCGCTTTTCCGCGGCCTCCTAGCATCGGATTAACACAGGGATAGCCGAATGTTTCCCTTCTCGTTACACCCGTCTCCGGTGGAATCCCTATCCTGAAAACGGACCGGGGAACGACGGAGTGCGAAAGGGGGATGCATGTCCCGCGGCACGATTCTGGCTCACAGGGGGCCGGCACTTTCACCGGATCGGTACTGTGGCACCGCGGCTGACGCCGCGCGCCCCCGACGTTCACCGGGCTGCGGCGTCGGGCGCGGACGGCGTTGTGCTCGATCGCCCGCTGCCGCTGGGCCCGCGCCCCCTGGTCTGGGGGCGGGCGCCATCGGGGTGAGCATGCTGACCCAGCGGGAGCGGATTCCCTCGCCGGAGGCCGAGGTTCGGACGTCGATCCTCGTGGTGGAAGACGACGTCACCATCCGGGAACTGCTCACCTATTCCCTGAGGAGGTCCGGCTTCGCCGTCTCCAGCGCGGGGACCGGACGTGAGGGTCTCGGGCTGGCGGTCGAATCGGATGTGGATCTCGTGCTCCTCGATGTCATGCTCCCCGAAGGCGACGGCATCACCGTCGTCCGAGCCATCAAGGAAGCGCGACCCGACCTGCCGGTGATCCTGCTCACGGCCTGTGACGACAGAGAAGTGGAACTCGCCGGTTTCCGCGCCGGCGCCGACGACTATGTAACCAAGCCGTTCGACATGGACGAGCTGCTGGCCCGTATCCAGGCCCGCCTGCCCGCGGCCTCGGATGGCGCTCCGTACGCGTCGGTCGTGTGCATCGGAGGCCTCGAGCTCAACGCCGCCACCCGGGTGCTGCGCTCGGTCTCCGGCTACGTCCACCTCCGTCCGAAGGAGCTGGCCCTGCTCTCGGTGTTCTTCAGCGCTCCGGGACGTCTGTTCACCAGGGAGGAGATAGTGGAACGCGTGTCGCGCTGAACGGTGGCGTCACCCTGCCTGATGAAGCCATTCAGGTGGTACACCGTTCTGACTCCTCCGGTACCACCAGCATCTTCACCGGCTACCTTGATCAGATCTCGCAAGCCTGGGCGGACAAGGTGGGCAAGGGCAAGGAAGTGCCGTGGCCGGTGGGCATCGGCGGACAAGGCAATGACGGTGTTGCCGCGGTCGTCCAGCAGCAGGCCGGGAGCGTGGGTTACGTGGAGCCCTCCTTCGCCCTGGAATCCAATATGCCCGTGGCGACACTCAAGAACAAGGCCGGCAACTTCATCAAGCCGTCCCTGGAGACCACGTCGGCGGCGGCGGTGGGAGTCACCTTCCCCGATGACCTCCGCTTCTCGCTGAGCGACAGCGACGGTACCGGCGCGTACCCCATCGTGGGTGCCACCTGGATCCTGGCGTTCGACAAGATGGCCGATACTGCCAAGGCCGATGCCCTCAAGGCGTACCTGACCTGGGTGCTCACCGAAGGCGACAGCATCGCCGAGGAACTCAACTACGCTCCCCTCCCCGACAATCTCCAGGCTCTGGCTCTGGCCAAGGTGGACGCGATCAACGGCATGTAGCGACACCCCCTCGCTACGAGCGGCGTCGCGGGTCCTGATCCGCGGCGCCCTCCGATAGTTCCCCCGGGGTCTCCGGGGTCGATTAGGGAAGGCGCCGAGTCACCGCGGCGCCTTCTCCTATGCGCAAGGTGCTCACAGCCTCTTAGACTTCCATGATCACGGGGATGATCATCGGCCGGCTCCTGGTGCGCTCCCAGAACAGTTGCGAGAGCGATTCTCGCACCGCTTTTCGGATCACGGCCTGGTCGGTGGCCCCTTCCTTGAAGGTCTTCGCGAGTGTCTTCGCCGCGCGCGCTTGAGCCTCGGCTACAAGGGAGTCGCCCTCGGGGCCGAACGCGAGGCCACGTGTGATCAGCTCCGGATCGTGTACGAGGCGGCCGGTCTGCGCGTCGATGACCACCACGATCGTCGCGATGCCGTCCTGAGCCAGCAGTTGCCGGTCGCGCAAGACGACCTGACCCACATCTCCCACACCAAGCCCGTCGACGTAGACCACGCCGTGTTCCACGCTCTCACCGAGGTGGGCACCGTCGTCGCCCAGCTCGAGGCAATCGCCGTTGTCGAGTATGAACACGTTTTCTGGGGGCACGCCCACTTCCTCAGCGAGGCGGGCGTGGGCCACCAGGTGGCGGGTCTCACCGTGGATCGGCATGAAGAACGTGGGCTGCACGAGGTTGAGCATGAGTTTGAGTTCCTCCGCCGCCGCGTGTCCCGAAACGTGAACGTGCATGGTCCCTCGGTGCGCGACGGTGGCCCCGGCCTTGGAAAGTCGGTTGATCACACGAGTCACAGCTCTCTCGTTGCCGGGGACGGGGGTGGCGGCGATGACCACGGTATCGCCGCGCTCCACTCTGATGGTCTTATGATCGCCGTTCGCCATGCGCGCCAGCGCGGAGAGTGGTTCTCCTTGGCTGCCCGTGCACATCACCACGACCTTCTCCGGGGGAAGGTGGGAGGCATCGTGGGCGTCGATGAGGTCGTCTTCGTCGATCACCAAGTAGCCGAGTTCACGCGCGATCTTGGTGTTGGTGATCATGGAGCGGCCCGTGACGACGACCTTGCGCCCGGCGCCCACCGCCGCGTCGCAGATCTGCTGCACTCGGTGGATGTGGCTGGAGAACGACGCCGCGATGACACGCTGCTCCGCGTGTTCGATGAGGTCGCGGAGTGCGGGCCCCACAGAGGCTTCGGAGCGCGTCACCCCGGGGGTCTCGGCGTTGGTGGAGTCCGACATGAGCAGGTCCACGCCGATCTTGGCGAACTTGGTGAGCGCGCCGTAGTCCACCAGGCGGCCGTCGATGGGTGTTTGGTCCAGCTTGAAATCGCCGGTGTGCAGGACGCTGCCCGCAGGAGTGCGCACGAACATGCCGATCGCGTCGGGGATGGAGTGGTTCACGGCGAAGAAGTCGAACCCGAACGGGCCGAGTGATACATGGCCTCCTTCACAGATCTCGCGTAACACCACCTTCTTGAGATGATGCTCTTCGAGCTTGCCTCGAATGAGGCCGAGGGTCAGTTTCGTTCCCAGCACCGGCACCTGGCGGCCCAAGGCCTTCAAGAGGTAGGGGAGGGCGCCGGTGTGGTCTTCGTGGCCATGAGTGATGAGGATGCCGCGGAGCTTCCGCTCGCGCTGCACGACGTAGGAGAAGTCGGGGAGGATCAGGTCGACCCCGGGGTGGTCGTCGTCGGGGAACATGATGCCAGCGTCTATGAGTACCATGTCGTCGCCGTACTCGAGAACGGTCATGTTCTTGCCTATCCCGTCGAGTCCGCCGAGCGGGATGACGCGAAGGCGATTCGTATTCTGTGCCATGCGGTGGGGGAGGTCTCCTTTCGGCCGCTGGTGCGGCTATTCAGTCCTCATGAAGTGTACACTATGGGACAAAGGGGAAGTCATGACGGTCCTTCGCGGGCCATCCGGGCCGGAAGGATTTGAGTGATGCGTGATCCGTTGAGTTCCGGCGAGATATGTGCCGAGTCGTCGCGTCGTCGTACGTTCGCCATCGTCTCTCACCCCGACGCGGGTAAGACAACGCTCACGGAGAAGCTCCTGCTGTACGGCGGCGCCATCGACGTCGCGGGCAGCGTCAAGGCCCGTGGCGGGCGTCGTTCGGCGGTGTCCGACTGGGGGGAGATCGAGCAGCAGCGCGGCATCTCGGTGAGTTCCACCGTGTTGCGGTTCGAACATCGCGGGCACGTTCTCAACCTCCTGGATACTCCCGGACACCGCGACTTCTCGGAAGACACCTACCGAGTATTGACGGCCGTTGACGCGGCCGTCATGGTCCTGGACGCGGCCAAGGGTGTGGAAGAACGTACACTTCGCTTGTTCGAGGTGTGCCGGTCGCGGGGCACTCCTCTGTTGACGTTCGTTAACAAGTGCGATCGTCCCGCCGCTTCGCCGCTGGGCATCCTGGACGAGATCGAGGAGAAGTTGGCCATCCGGCCGACCCCGGTGACGTGGCCGGTGGGCCTGGGGTCCACGTTCCACGGGGTGATCGACCGCCGCGATGGTGCGTTCCGACGATTCCGACGCACCTCTCGTGGCGCCATCGAAGCCCCGGAGGAACGGCTGGACCCTCGGCACCTGCGTGGCGAAGGCCACGAGGGCATAGCCGCCGCCGACGAACTGGACCTCCTCGCCGCGATCGGCGCGGACCATGACCAGGACGCGTTCCTGGCCGGCGAGACCACACCGGTGTTCTTCGGCTCGGCCTTATGGAACTTCGGCATCCGACTCGTTCTGGACGCCCTCGTCGATCTGGCCCCTCCGCCGGGGCCCTGCCCGGATATCGCAGGTCGGTCGCGCCCGCTCGATGCCAGGTTCGCTGGGCAGGTATTCAAGATCCAGGCGAATCTCGACCCCCGTCACCGTGACCGGCTGGCGTTCGTGCGCGTCAACTCAGGGCGGTTCGAGCGGGGAATGCAGGTGAACGTGCTTCGAACCGGCCGCCCCTTCTCGACGAACTATGCCCACGGGCTGTTCGGGCGCGATCGTGAGACTATCGAAGAGGCCTTCCCCGGTGACGTCGTGGGTCTCGTGAACGCCCGCGAGTTGCGTCTCGGCGACACGCTCTACCATGGTGAGAGTGTGGAGTTCCCTCCGATCCCCGCCTTCTCCCCCGAACACTTCGTCGGAGTGCGGGCCGTGAACCCCTCCCGTTACAAACAGTTCCGTTACGGCATCGCAACGCTCGAGGAGGAAGGGGTGGTGCAGATACTCTCCCGCCGCGGCAACGAAGACCACGCGCCGGTGTTGGCGGCGGTGGGCCCCATGCAGTATGACGTGGCGTCACACCGCATGGCGCACGAATTCGGCGCTCCAGTTGAGCTCACGCCCCTGCCGTACTCACTGGCGAGGCAGACAGATCCTGAAGGCGCCGAGGCGCTCAGACGCTTTCGGCGCGTCGAAGTGTTGGCACGCTCCGACGGCATGCTCATGGCGCTTTTCCCCGACGTGCATTGTCTGAAGCAGGTCAAGAAAGACAGTCCCGACGTTACGCTCGAACCCGTGTTCTCCGTCTGAGCGTGACGGACGCGCCTCGCGGGCGTCCTGAAGGCGCGGCATCAGTTTTCCGCAGCTTGCTAGCTCCGTAGTCTCCTTACGCCCCGCCTCACCCGTCGACTGTCCCAAGGGACAGCCGGCCTCTTGCGCACACTGACCCTCATTGGTCCCCCGGGACATTGTCCGCCTCTTCTCTTCCATTCAGACTCTGTGTGCACAGTTCGCCACGACAGGGTCGGTGGGATGGGAAAGCAAACACGCATACTCCTTTACGGCAACTCGGTGATCCTTGGGAGCGTTGGCGCGAGCCTTCAGCGCGAGCGCCGGTTCGCCGTCGTCCAGCTGGCGCCGCCTTTGCCCGAAGCACTGGAACTGAAGGCGATGAAGCCGGACGTCGTCCTCTTCGACGCGGAGAGCGGACGCCCGGACGCCGCGTTCTCTTTGCTCGAGACGCACCCCGACCTCATCCTCCTCGGGATCAGCCCGGACGGGAACGTGGTGCGCCTCTGGTCGGGCCGGCAATTCCGGGAGTTGTCGAGCAAGGACCTCGAGAACGTCATCGAGGCACAGTTGGCGATGCGCAGCAACTCGCGATGAGCAGTTCACAGAAAACCCTGAGTCGAGATCGTCGCTCGGAAAGGAGAGTTCAATCATGGCTAGACATCACCGGAGGTTTTCGATGAAACGTGGGCTCCTTGCGGCAGTGCTCGCCGTCCTACTGCTCGTGGCCGTCGGCATCCCGGCACTGGCCGGCACCGCTCCCTACACAGGCGTCGCCCTCTATGCCGGCAACGCTACCCTCACGGACTCGAGCAAGGTCGAGAGCCCTGTCATTGCCGGCCAACCGTCGGCCGCCACCTACGTGAACGGGACTCTGAAGCTAAGCCGCTCCGCCAGTCTCAGCAACACCACGTTGCTGGTGAAGTCAGAAGGCGACTCGGTGCCCCCGCTCGGCTGGTTCATGCCCGAGAACCTGGTCTCCTCGCTCACCTTGGCGTCGCAGGCGGCGCAACAGACCGAGGACCCCTATTCGAGCCTCAGCTACAGCAGGGGCAATGGGGCCAGCTTCACCACGCCGATCCACATAAACGGGGATCTGACGATCTCCGGATCGGGCACCCACAGCTTCGATTCAGTGTACGTCACCGGCAACGTGACCATCAGCGGTTCGCCCACCATCAGTTTCGCTTCCCTCCGTGTGGGTGGGAAGCTCACGGTGAGTGGGGGAACCTACGTCCATTGGGGCCCGACCTACGTGGCCGGGGATGTGAGCCTCTCCAAGTCGGGGAGCCGGCCGATCACTCTGTTGGTGACCGCTGGCAACTTCAGCATCAGGGGCACCCAGACGGTGGGCGGGGACGGGATAGATTCACATGCCCAACCGGCCCAAGTTCTCCTGGTGGGAGAGAAGAGCCAGGCCACCATAACCGACACCTCCGTCTTCTACGGCCTGCTCTACAACCGCTCAGGCGGTCTGACCCAGAGCCGCACCAGCACCATTCGGGGTGCCGTGCTCCTCGGTGGCGACTACAGCGGGGCCGGCAGTTGCTCCGTGCAGTACGACGGGGACCTTTTGGAGAAGCTGATCCACTCCGCACTGTCGTTCACGGTCAGCTTCGACAGCAATGGCGGCAGTGAGATCGAGCCGATGCAGGTGAACAGCGGGGAGGCGCTGGGCGCCGTACCGGTGCCGAACAAGGCCGATTCTATCTTCCTTGGCTGGTATACAGACGACAACAGCTTCGAGCAGGGTGTCACCAAGGACACCCCGGTCATATCGGACCTGACTCTGTACGCCCGCTACGCGGAGTTTTCAGGCGAGGTCCAAGAGGACAACCAGGATACTACTGCCAGCGCCATGGATCGCGAACCGAATTTCGCTATCCAAGTCGCATCCTCCCAGACCGACATGACCGCCGAGGCCGTGAAAGCGCTGCTGCAGCTGGACGTGGTGGACGACACTCCGTTTGCCGGGCTTTCGGTCTCCGACTCTGAAGGAGTCTATACGGTCACGGCCACCGACGGCTACACGCCCGGTTCTTCATACAAGTTGACGTTGACCGATCCTGCCCTGACCTTTGTCGGCGAGCCACAAAGCGTTCGCACGTACTGCTTCACCATAAAGAAGCAGGCAGTGGCCAATGTGGAGTTGGCCTCCGGCGTCATCCAGGTACCGGCGAGCGATATCAGCAACATGATCGTCAACGGCGCTGAGGCACTCAGCCTGTCGCTCCCGCTGGCAACTACAGAAGGCGGTCTGAGCGACCCGGGCGCCGGCGGCACCTTCACCTATACGGGCCCAGAGACGCTGGCGGCCGGCGACCTGCTGGCCATCTATGAGGGGACCGCGCCCGACCAGCGCACTGCCACGGTGGACTATTCCGATCAACCCGTGGCGTACGTGGAAGTGACCGCCATCGCGGGTGGCACGGTGACGTACAAGACCCCCGAAGGGAAAGAGGTGCTGTTCACGCCGGACGTCCTCCCTGTGAAGACGGCGGACGATACCGACGGCGATCCCGCCAATGGCTCCATCACAATTGCCGTCAGCAAGATGACCTACACCGATCCTGAATTTGCCGAAATGGGCCTCGGTCCGGACACCGTCGTGGAACCAGGCGACTTCCTGGCTTTGGGGACGGGCACCACCGAAGATGATGCAGTGGTGGCCTTTGGCAAGATCACCTCGGTCGAACTGAGCGGCGACAACTACATCATCGCTTACACCCCCGCAACCGAGGAAGAACTCGCCGCGGCCATGGACCTCTACTCCTCCCACGACGCCGATTACGGTGAGGTGCTAGAGCAGATCGATGTGGCGGCCACGGAAGCGGCCATCGAGCAGCAGGCCATCGACAGCGGTTTCGCGCAGGCGGCCGCGGAGTATCTGACCGTCCTGGCCCAGGCGACCGACGGGTTCAAGGACCAGCTCGACAAAGAATCTCTGGTCACCGCCGCCGCGACGGGATCCGGCCCGGTGATCACCAACCTCGAGGTCGACGCCACGATCAACACTTCGCTCGAGCACTTCCCCGGCCTCCAGGGCCTCGACTGCGGCGTGACGGTGAGTTTTGATGTGGAGATCACCGAAGACTTGAACCTCCATCTGACCGGTACGTTCGAGGAGGAAGTTCGGGTCACCCTCAACGCTGACGGCCGCGCGGTATGGAAGACGAAGAAGGTATGGATCTTCCGGATCCCCTACATCGCCGACTACCGCATGACCGGCAACGTCGACCTCTACAACTACACCGGTATCGATATCAAAGCAACGCTCACCACCTCCGCCGGCGATAGCAGTCCCATCGATATCGCCAACGAGATCAAAGACATGATGAGCGCGACGAACTATCAGGCTGACGAGATCTCCGCTCAGACTCAGGAGTTCTACGAGCTCTATGCCGAAATGCTCGCGAACGAGCACGACTACGTAGAGATCTTCAACCAGCAGATTTGCAAGTTTGAAACCGCGATTGACCCGTTCCATATCCTGGTCGCCGGCCTGACGCTTGAGTTCTCGGTCAGCGCGGACGTGAACGTCTCCATCGGTGCCCAATTCGACTACACGAAGGGCACCCGCTACGTCTTCACGCTGCTGCTGTTCACGAAGCAGTCGACGAGCGACGAACTGGAACTGGTGGATGAGACCTACAACTTCAACTTCTATGTGATGGGGACTCTGGGTCTGCGGGCGGGAGTCGTGGCGCGCGTGGAGCTGGGCTTGTTCACGCTGAGCCTGGATAGCATCGGCCTCGAGTTCGAAGTTGGACCCTATGTACGACTATGGGGCTTCTTCTTCTATGAGCTGCACTACGCCAATGATGTCAGGACGTCGAAGACATCCGGAGCGCTCTACCTCGAGCTGGGCATCTACTTCGAGACGCGATTCTTGGCGCAGGCCCTGAACGGCACCTACTCCTACAACCCGACGCTGTACTCGGAAGAGTGGCCGCTCTGGAGCGCGGGTTCCCGTTACAACATCTACGACTTCTCGTACACGCTGACCGACGCCACCGACGACATCAAGCTGAAGGGGGCGACGAAGACGTACGCCATGCCTGCTTCTACGTGGGGCATGAAGCAGCTGGACTTGACGGAGGGCGACGTCACCACCGAGTCGCACGCGCTGAGCGACTTCACGGTCAGCTTCACGAACAGCAGCTTCTCGCAGACGAACGGCACGATCACCGTCACGCCCCCCGCGGGCCAGCATGTTGTGGAAGGGTACATGACGGTCTCCTGGAAGAGCGCGCCGCTGTCTTTCACAACCGTCCCGATCTCCCGCACCTACCATCTGGTTTGGGACGATCTTGCCAGCAGTTACACGATCATCTTCAACAGTCAGAGTGGTAGCTTTGTCAACGCGATCAGCGGCGCATATGGAAGTCCGGTGACGTTGCCAACGCCCACCCGCGCGGGCTACATCTTCGGCGGGTGGTACACGACTGCCGCCTGCACCGGCACCGCCTACACCACGACCACCATGCCTGCGACCAATCCCACGCTGTATGCGAAGTGGACGCCCACGGGCACCGGGTACACCGTCAAGCATTATCAGCAGACGGTGGCCGGTTCGTCCCATGTGCTGTTCGCCACCCAGAGTCTCACCGGCACAGCGGGAACCTCGGTCACGCCGGCCCGGAACTCCTATGCCGGCTTCACCGCTCCGGCGGGACAGACCGTGGTGATCAACGGCGACGGCAGCACGGTCGTGAACTACTACTACAACCGCCTCAGCTATCAGTTGACCTTCACTCCGGGCACCCCCGATGCGGACATAGTCAGGACCGTCGTGTACGGAGGGCAGATCGCGCCTCCCACGGTGGTCCGGGCGGGCTACACGTTCGTCGGCTGGTACACGGATGCTGCCTGCACCGCCGCCTCCACGGCGACGACCATGCCGGCCGCGAACCTCCACCTGTATGCGAAGTGGACGGCCAATGGGAGCATCGCGTATAGCGTGAAGCACTACCAGGAGAACCTGACCGCTGGCACCTACACCCTGGCTGCGACCCAACCGCTCACCGGCACCGCCGGTACTCCGGTGACGCCGGCCGTGAGCGACTACGCGGGATTTACGGCTCCGGCCACCCAGACCGTGACCATCAACGGCAACGGCACCACGGTTTTGAACTACTACTACACGCGCAACAGCTACGCGCTGACCTTCCACAAGAATAACGGGGGTCCCGACCAGTCAGGCCAGATCAGATACGGAGCAGCGATCAGCGCTCCATCGGTGACCTGGGAGGGCTACACCTTCGCAGGCTGGTACAACAACGCAGCACTCACGGGCACGCCTTACACGCTGAGCACGATGCCGGCGAACAATCTCGAGCTCTATGCGGCATGGACGGCGAATGGGGTGACGTACACTGTGCAGCACTGGCAGGAGATCACGGCCGGTACCCTTTACAGCCTTTTCGAAACTGAGACGCTCACCGGGATCAGCGGTAGCCAGGTCACGCCGGTTGTGAAGACCTATGAAGGTTTCACCTCTCCGGGGACTCAGACGGTGACCATAAATGGGGACGGCACCACGGTCGTAAGATACGACTACCAGCGCATGGGTTACGATCTCATCTGCCACCCGGAAAACGGGCAACAAGACATTACCAACACCATCAGGTATGGGGCAACCGTCGTCCTTCCTCCGGTGACGTACACAGGCTTCACCTTCGACGGTTGGTTCGCCGATGCGGACCTCACTGAGCCCTACGTAGCCACAACCATGCCCGCTGGTACTGTCGAGCTTTGGGCAAAGTGGAGGATCCAGGCTGAGATTTCGCTCCCTGTGACGGTCAGCAGCGCGCTGTCCACGGGGGTGGGAGCAACAGTGTCGGCACCTGCTTTGGTACATGACACGATAACCGTCACTTGGGACACGGGGGCGGGGGCCACCGTCAGCCCGACCGGGTCCGTGGTCGTGACCGGGACAATGCCGGACGGCCATGAGTGGGTGGTGGATACCAGGACCATCCCGGCCGGCGGTGCGCAACCGTTCGTCTACTCCACCACCGATCAGGTACTAGGGACGGGAGCCACCTGGGAGGGAGGAGTGCTGGCCCAAGGCGTGTATCAATTCCGGGTCGAGTACGTTCCCGATGCGGACGCGTGGTTCTACGCCCAAAACAGCGACTCGGAGCAGGTCACAGTAGTCGGCTGGTCTGACGATTTCGAGTCCTACACACCAGGAACGGATATGAACGGGGTCGGCGGCTGGCAAGAACCTTACGTCGAGGAAGGAAGCCCCCTACTTACCGTAAGCACCGCCTACACCCGGAGCGGAGTCAAGTCCCTCGCGTTGACGCCGGAGTCCAGCACGCTCGCTCGCACTGTGGTCCATGCCTTTCCGGAGATAACCAGCGGTGTCTGGGAGGTGGCAATGTGGTGGTACGTGCCCACTGCGCCCGCTGCCGGTGTTCAGACAAAGTTCTGGCTGTCCGCTCCGGGCACCGGGTGGTCCTTCCTGACCTCCATGGGCTCCACCATCTACGGGCCTGGAGGTTCGTACCTCCCTCTGGTCACAGGCCAGTGGGTCCCCATTCGTTTCGTCGTCGACCTGGACAACCACATCCAGCGGATGTACTACAACAACACGTACCTCGGGCAAGCCGCCCATCTGCCTGAAACCCTTGCATTCACCATCCAACCGGGAGCTGGATACCCCACCACCTACCTCGACGATGTGTCGGTGATGCCGACTAGTTGGCCGACTTCGTGACGAACCGCCGGCGAGAGGTCGCCGGAGCGATGCAGTAGCAGCAGAGCGAACCAGGGCCGCCCTTCGGGGCGGCCCCTTCTTTGTCTGGGCATCCAGGGCCATGTTCACTCGATACGCCGAGCGGCGAGACGGCCGCCCGTCCTTCCTCACAGGGGCATCTCGAGCTGTCCCTCCAGCGGCCGGTCGAGAACTTCGTGCACCTTGCGCAGAAGCGTGTAGCTCGCGCCTTCCAGGCGGACTGGGCTTCTTGAAGGCGATAAGCCCGCAGGCGAGGATCTAGAGCGTAAGGTGATTCTCCTTGCACCCGGACGGCGATCCCGCACGCATCCCAGCCCCACGAACGTAGCGCTTCCCCGGCGACGTCCGGGACCCGGTTGGATCCCGAACTCAAGGGGTGGGCCTCCTCGGCCCGGGCGAGCCCTCGGCCCGAGACCTACTCGACCCCCAGACGGGCCGCCTCCTCGGGGGCCTGCTGTTTCAAGAGGTCGAAGTCGGCGTACTGCGTGAGAATGTTGAAGCTGGCCAGGAGATTGGCGAACTCGACATCGCCGCCGGAGTAGGCGTTGTAGACGTCCGTATAGGCCCCGTACCAGTCCTCGTTGAAGCTCGCATTCAGCGCAGAGGCGATGCGCGCGTTCATCTCCGACTTTCCAGCGTCGTCCAGGGCTTCCCTGTGACGTCCCAGCTCCAGCAGCTTCTGAACGTGTTTCTCCTTCAGTTGCTCGACCTGGCTGCGGGCAGCCGCCCCCTCAGGGTTATCGGCGAGCAGCGCAGTCAACTCCTGCATGGCCTCGACCCAGGTCTCAACTGCGGCGTCGCCGAGTTCAGCGGCGCTCATGTCGGCTACGTCGGCGACCTCGTCCGCCTGCTCGGTGCTCAGCGTCGACTGGTCCGCCGCACCGGCGGACTTGTCTTTCCTGTAGACGGTCTGCTCCTCCCCATCCAGATTCAAGGTGAGCGTATCGCCGTCCACCGTGTACTCGACCTCATGCTGCTCACCCGTATCCTGGTCGAGGACCGAAATCTTTCCATCCTTATTTGTATAGGTTGTCTGCTCCTCCTGACCCATGATGCGCAGCAGCATCGTGCCGTCGGACGTGAATTCGTACTCGACGAGTCCGTCCTTATCCCCCCAGTTGCCGACGAGGGGGTCGTCCCCCTTCCCACCTCCACACCCTGCCGACACGAGCGGCAGGGCGAGGGCGAGACAGACGGCGAGCACCACGATCATCCACGACTTCTTCATGAGCGAGACACCTCGTTTCGACTGGAATGGCGCGACCACGTTGCTTCACGGAGGTCGGGCGGGCAGAATCTGCTGCCCGCGATGGATGAGTCTACGGGACGGCCGCTCCGCCCCGCATCATGGTAAATATGTATCTTTCGAGTGAGCGCCGCGATGCTGCCGGCGTTTCACGGCTCGCTCTCATATATAGTTACCGAATTGGGGGGCTTCCGGTGGTTATGCATCGGAAAGACCATGCGACAGAGAGAACACAGGAGCGCCCGGAGCGGCGATCCGAACATCAGGGAGAGTCATCCGTTGCGACCGCGTCATGAACTTGAGCGGTGCAGCCCATCCACCAGCCGCGGCGCTGATCTTCTGGTCTCGGGCTAGATGGCCCAGAGGCCAAACGGCAGGTTCATCGGCCGCCGGCAAGAGTTGGAGCTGCTCGGGACAAGACTGGAGGGGGCGTTCCTCGGCCGGGGGGGTCTCCTGCTGTTGGGAGGGGAACCGGGGGTAGGCAAGACCCGCCTCGGCCGCGAGTTTGGCGAGCGTGCCCGCGAGCGGGGAGCGATCGTCCTCAGTGGCGGGTGCTACGAGGGAGACTGGCAGCCAGATTACGGGCCCTGGATCGAAGCCATTCGAAAGTACCAGTGGGCTCCTGAGCCCCAACGGCCGGGGTCCGAGATGAATCCGAGCGTGTGGCCACTTGCCAGGTTGATCCCCGAGATCGTCGGAGCCCCACCTGGCGTTCCACCGCTGCCTCACCTGCAGCCCGTCGACGAAAGACTCCGTCTACTCGACGGCTTCGTTCAGTTCGTTCTGGCGATCGCGAGACAAACTCCCACAGTAATCCTACTCGACGACCTACAGTGGGCCGATGGGGTTTCCCTGCAGTTACTCAGGTATCTGTGCCGGTATCTGGTGACGGAGCCGGTGCTCGTTCTCGGCATCCACCGCGAACTGGAGCTCGACGTCAACCCGCAACATCCGCTGGGGATGCTGCTCGACGAATCGGATTGTCACCACCTGTCTATCCGGGGATTCGATCACGACGAGCTGGCCACCTATCTCGCCGAGACCACCGGCCAGGCCATGCCGGAGCGGCTTGCCGAGGACATTCTGGCCCAAACGAAAGGCAACCCGTTCTACTCCGGGGAGATCGCCCGACATCTGGCCGAGACCGGACTCCCGCTTTCCCTTTCAGACCCAGCCGAGGTCATCGAGTTGCCGCGCACTGTTCGCCAAGCCGTACGTCGTCGCCTATCTCACCTCTCCTTGGAAGCACAGAACCTGCTTCGAAGTGCGTCCGTCTTTGTTCGCGGCTTCCGGCTTCCGGTCATTCAGTCGTTGGAAGGCACCGGTCAAGAAATCCTGATGAGCGCTACTGAAGAAGCAGTGAAGCATGGCTTTGTTCAGGTACAGTCGGGCTCCCCACCCGCCTACGACTTCACACACGATATCGTGCGCCAGGCCATTTACGGCGACATCAATCCGGACAGACGAGAGCGCCTCCACCGCCGAGCGGCTGAGAGTCTGGAGGAGGTCTACGCCGGCCGGCAGGTCGAGCATGCCTTGGAACTCGCCGAGCAGTACCATCTGTCAGCCGGGCTTCCAGGGGCGAGCCGTGGCGTAGCTTTCGCGCTCATGGCCTCCGATCAGGCACAGACCGGGTACGCTCACGAGCAGGCCGTCAAGTTCTTGAGAATGGCCAGGGGACTCTTGGACCCGACCGATCCAGCCCTGAGGGCGGCCGTCTTGTGTAGGTTGGCTATCGCCGAGGCCGAGGCCCTCATGCTGACGGAGGCCGCGCACTCGGTAGAAGAGGCTCTCGCTGCTCTGGATGCGGACCGAGCCGCTCCGGACCGGGAAGCCCGGTTCCTGGCCGAGGCTGCTGCGGCACTCAAAGAGGGAGGCGCCAGACCGGATGTCTGGGAGCCACTGGTGGCCAGGGGTCTCGCCCTCGTCGAGGGACGGCACGGCCTTATCTGGGCAAGACTCGAACTGCTGCGCGACCGGTTCCACGTTGTCTCGGCCGGTCCAGTCACCGCCGTCCGCTGGCTGGAACCAGATGTCCAGGCCGTCGACATCGTGCGGAGTCAGGGCACCGAAGAGGATTACGTCATGAGCCTCCACCCTGCTGTGTGGCGGAGCTATGGCGAAACCAACGCTGTTCTCAAGCTGGTCCGTTCCTGGAAGCAACCAACGGCCAGGATGAGAGTACTGGACTTGGTCGGCCGCGACCTAGTCGAACTGCACTACGCCCTTCCCGAGGCAATCGAGCGCTTCCTGGAGTTGGCGGACATCGGCAGGCAGTGCGGCTCCATATCGGCACAAGCCGAAGCCCACTTCCAGCTCGCGGGCACCTGGACCATGCTCGGAGACTTTGCCCAAGGCGAGCTGGCCGCAGGCAGGGCGCGCGAGTTGATCGGGAGCCTCGGACCCCAGCACCGCCTCCGCGCGATCGAGCTAACGCTGTCCATGATCGAGTCCTACTATCACGACGAATGGGATGCGGCGCTGGCCGCGATCCGCACTCTCGGTGAGACCATGGCCGACCAGGAACGAAATCCTTTCGCGCTGGCCGGGGCGGCCGGTGTGATCTTCGTGTTCGGACGGACCGGCATGGCCGAGGAGGCACGCCGTCTTCTCTCCGCTCTAACGCCGGTCGCTGAGCAGATGGAACCGACCACCCGAGGCCAGAATGCCGTCATCACCGGGGCCGCGAGCGCCATCTGGGACCTCGAGTTGGTCGAGTACGCCAAAAGGTACAGGCGCATGGCCCTCGCGCTTGTCGAGGCCGGCATTGGTGGAGGACCAATAGGACCGAACGAGATGGCCGTCGCCCGCATGGCGGCTCTCTTAGGAAACACGGAGGAAGCTGAGGAGTACTTCGGCCGCTCCCGCCGCCTCGCCAAGTCGATGAACATGGGGCACATGACGGCGATCATCGATCATGACGAGGCGCTGGCCCTAATGCACGGTCGAGGGTCGAACAGCGACCGCGCGAGCGCCCTCCTCGACGCCGCTTCTCGCGGCTTCCGCGCTTACGGCATGGAGGCCTGGGGGAAACGCACACTGGAATCGAAGCGAAGGTTGGCCGATGTCTCCGCTAAGGCACCCGCAGCGAGAGGGGCCCGTGGAAGGAGTCTTACCCGCCGGGAGATCCAAGTGCTGCAACTGGTCGCCGCCGGCAAGACTAATCGCGAGATCGCAGCCGAACTGACACTGAGCCAGAGCACCGTCGAACGCCACGTCGCGAACATCTACGCCAAGATCGACGTCCGAGGCCGGGCGGCAGCGACGGCACACGCTTTCAAAGCCGGCCTGATGGGGGACGCGACCCAGGACGCATGAGGTGGAAATCTGGTCCGCTGTCCGGCGGACAGCAACACGAATCATGGTGGCGGGCCGCCGACCTCGGTCGGTTAGAAGAGTGGAACCTCGAAAGTCACATCTGGAGGTGTGACGGACGTGCCGTTCGTTCCCCAAATCAGATTGATCCCTGTAACGGTCAGGAGTACCGTCTCGCCATCCCTGAGTGTGATGGCTGCACCGACGAATTCGTTGGAGTTCAGGGTCTTGGTCGGCCAGTATGGCTTCTCGACGCTCGCTTCAACGGCGAAAGCGACGGTACTGGACACTGCCAGAATCACGAGGGTGAGTAGCGCTACTAGTACCAGCTTCTTCATGATGATCCCCCTGTGTATTGGATCTTCTTATCGCATCTCTCGAAACATGGTTTGAATCGTGTGACAGGGTGCACTTTGGTACAGACTTCTTCGCGACGGTAGGCGGGGAGAAGTCTGGGACCCAGCAGGGAGGATTCTACGCGGCACGTGCTCAGTCCCGCATCATGGTAAATATGCATCTCTTGGAGTGAAACGCTGATGCGTGTGAGCAGCTGGTGGTCAATCTGTGGGAGCTTTCGCCGTCAACCGCCTCTCTATCGTGGGCGCGCCAGTGTTCTAGTGAGGCACTAGGCAGGAGCGCTCTGGGGCCGCCCTTCGGGGCGGCCCTTTCTTTGTCTGGGCACCCAGGGCCATGTTCACTCGATGCGCCGAGTGGCGAGACGGCCGCCCGTCCTTCCTCACAGGGGCATCTCGAGCTGTCCCTCCAGCGGCCGGTCGAGAACTTCGCGCACCTTGCGCAGAAGCGCGTCGCGTGTGAAGGGCTTCTCGAGGAACTGCACGCCCGCATCCAGACGCCCGTCGTGCACGATGGCGTCCTGCGTGTAACCCGACATAAAGAGAACGCCGGGGTGGACGCCCTGTTTCGCTGCGATCGTCTCAGACAAGACCCGCCCGCTCATCCCGGGGAGAACAACATCGGTCAACAACAAGTGGACGACGCCCGCGTACCCGTCGAACAGTTTCACCGCGTCCGCGGGATCCCCCTCGTGAAGAACCGTGTAGCCCGCGCCTTCCAGGATCCGCGCGGTGAGAGCCCGTACGGCCGGCTCGTCTTCAACAACCAGGATGGTCTCGTTCCCGCGCTCGACTCGGTTTCTCTCAGTCGCTCTGCGTTCCGGAGTCCAGTCGATGGGCCTGTCCACTCGGGGGAAGTAGATCTTGAAGGTGGTGCCTTGGCCGAGCTCGCTGTAGACATATATGCTACCGCCGCTCTGCTTGACGATGCCGTAGACGGTGGAGAGGCCCAAGCCCGTACCCTTGCTGTGCTCCTTGGTGGTGAAGAAGGGCTCGAAGATACGGGGGAGGGTGTCCGGGTCGATCCCCGTGCCGGTGTCGCTCACGGCCAGCATCACGTAGGGACCGGGTTCCGCCCCAGGGTGCGTGCTCGCGTAGTCTTCTCCGAGTTCCACATTGGCGGTCTCGATGGTCAGCTTTCCTCCGCCCGGCATGGCATCCCGAGCGTTGATCGCGAGGTTCGTGATGATCTGCTCGATCTGGCCTGGATCGACTTCTGCCGGCCACAACCCGTCCCGGCACCGCAGAGTCAGTTCCACATCCTCGCCTATCAGCCGCCGGAGGAGGCCGGAGATCGACTCCGTGACCACGTTCAAGTTGACCACCCGGGGCTGGAGCGGCTGCTGCCGCGAGAAGGCCAGCAGCTGCCGGGTGAGCGCAGCAGCGCGGTCTGCTGAAGCCCGGATCTCGGCGAGTGCCTCGTCAAGGGCAGGATCTCCCTTAGATTGCCCCTGTCCGATTTCCGCATAGCCGATGATCGCGGTGAGCAGGTTGTTGAAATCATGGGCGATGCCGCCCGCGAGTTGACCCACGGCCTCAAGACGCTGTGCTCCCTGCGTCCTCTCCTGGCTTTCGCGCAGGGCCTTCTCCGCCAGCTTGCGCTCGGTGATGGTCCTGATGACGGTGCTGATGGCGGGCTTTCCCTCGAAGATCAAGGGAATGGCAACGACATCTACATCCACTTCCGAACCGTCAAGTCGGAAGATCCGTTCCTCCGCCAAATGCGAGGGCTCACCCGTGCGATAGGCCTCCTCGATGCGACGGCGGGCCAGCTCCAAAGAATCGGGGTGCACGAACTCCATGACGTCTCTGCCGACGAGGTCGGCCGGCGCCATCGCGCCCGCGATCCCAGCCGCCGCCGGGTTTGCGAACACGATCCTACCGCCCTGGTGCACGATGATCCCGTTCGGCGACGACTCCACCAGGGCCCGATAGCGGGCCTCCGATTCCTCCGCTGCCGCCGTCCGCTCCTGGATGGCTTCCGCCATGGAATCGAAGGCCCGGGCCAACTGACCGATTTCGCCGGAGCCCCCGCCGGCTCCGATGCGCACCGAAAGGTCTCCGCTGTCGAGTCCCTGGGCCGCAGCCACCAGCCGGCCCACGGGCCGTATGACGAGGAGGTCGGCGCCGAGCCAGGCGACGAGGGTGACGAAGGCGATGATGATCCCCGGCCCGAGTGCGAAGCGGAAGACGACTTCGGACACGGATGCGTAGGCCGTACTCCGGGGTATGCCGACAGCAACGAAGGCGGCTCCTCCGCTGCCTTCCACCGGAGCGTACGCGTAAAGCCGAGTGACGCCGTCCGGACCGGGCACCTCGCCGACCCCTCGCGAACCGCTCAGCATGAGCCCTGTGAGCACCAGGTCGCCAAGGGCCTTGCCGGCCCAGTCCTCCGGGTCGGGATGGCTGCTGAGTACCACGCCGTTCCGGTCGACGACACTGAAACCGGCTCCCTCGGGCAGGGACACAGCGTCCACGAAGGACTCGAGCAATGCCAGCTCGACCCCCGTGCCAACAATACCGAGGAACTCGTTGTTTTCGTTGAGGATGGGCTCGGCGACGGGAAGGATCGACTTTCCCGTCACCCGGCCGATGGAGAAGGAGCCGACGCTGAATGTGTGGGTACTCTGCACCTGCTTCCAGAAGTCTCGATCGCTCAGATCCGAGTGGTCGGTGAGGGACTCCCCACTCACCCTCACCCGCCCGAGGGGATCGGTCACGAGCAGAGAGGAGAAGACCTGATTCTGCTCAGCGACCCGGGCCAGGTACGCGCTCGCCTCCGTCGGGCTCCCTCGCAGGACAACCGGTGAGGCCGCCACCGCCGAGAGTACCTGGTGCGCTTGCGTTATGTGCTGCTCCACGTACGCACTGAGAGCCAACGCCAGCGCGGTGGCCTCCTCTTGCGCACGGATGATCGCATCCTGGCGGGTGTCCCGGGCGGCGTAGATCACCAAGCCCGCGGCTGGGAGAACCGCCAGCAGAAGGAGGGCGATAAGACGCACCCGGAGACCTTCCAGCTTCTGCAAGGTGCCACCCCACATGCGTTGTCCCCTTCCGCCACCGAGCAATGGATGCCGTGTGTATCGACGTCCAGCCACTATAACCAAATAGGCCGGCCGCCACGCCCGCCAGGGAGTCGTCCAGTCGGGTCAACGGTTAGCGGAGGTTCAATTGTTGTCCGGTTGGGTCACGTTACACAACGAGGCACTCAGACAGAGAGGCGCGGGGAAACAAGGGAGGTGGCGGTGAACAAGGCACTCACACTCGTGAAGAATACCCTTGTCGAGTGGTGGGAAGATCAGGCGACCCGGTTCTCGGCAGCCATCTCCTTCTACACCATGATGTCCTTAGCGCCGCTCCTCGTGATCGTGGTGGCGGTCGTCGGGCTCGCGGTGGGGGGGAGCGAGTCCGCACAGACGAAGATCACCGCTCAAGCTCAGGACATGGCCGGGCCGCAGGCGGCGAGCGCTGTCACTCAGGTCATTCAGAATGCCCACCGTCCCACAGCGAGCATCGTGGGACTCACCCTGGGAGTGATACTTCTCCTAGTGGGCGCCACCGGGGTTTTCAGCCAACTGCAGACGGCCCTCAACACCATGTGGGAGATCGAGCCACAGCCGAATCGAGGAATCTGGGGGATGCTGCGCAACCGGTTACTGAAGCTCTTGGCTATCGGTGGGGTCGCCTTCCTGCTGCTGGTGTCGCTCGTCGCGAGCGCCGGAGTGGCCGCCCTGGGGACACGGCTTCGTGGTGTTCTTCCAAGACCGGAACTGCTCGTCGGCGCCCTCGACGCGATCGTCTCCCTGGTGGTGCTGACGCTGCTCTTTGCTTTCGCGTTCAAGGTGCTGCCGGACGCGAAGATACGCTGGCGCGATTTGTGGGTTGGGGCCTTCGGCACGGCGGTGCTCTTCACCATCGGCAAGAGCCTCATCGGGTTCTACCTCGGGCATAGTGCGACGAGTTCGGCCTTCGGCGCGGCGGCGTCTCTCGCGGTGCTGCTCATCTGGGTTTACTACTCGTCCATGATCTTCCTGCTCGGCGCGGAATTCACCCAGGTGTACGCGCGCATGTATGGCGCGAAGTTGATATCAAAAGCGGAGGCCGAACGGATCGCCGACTAGGGAGGCCGCTCGGTGACGGATCGGCTCGCGCTCGCCCATCGCGCCCTGGCGGCGAAGCGTCATTCTTCAAGAGCCTGCTGGTCGGCGCGGCCGAAATCTATGTGACCTCGCTTGGCATCCACCGACAGCAACTCGACGGCTACGCGGTCGCCCACGTCGAGGCCCCCGAGTCCGGTGGTGAGCCTGCCTTCCACGGGCACTTGGAGAAGTCTCACCCAGGTACCCTTCCCCGAGGCCCCGGTGACGAGGGCATCGAACCTCTCTCCGATCCTGGGCTGCAGCAGGAGGGCCGCGGCCGCCTTGGCGACCTGGCGTTCGACTTTGTTCACAGCGTCCTCTGTCTTGGTGCAGTGCGCCGCCAGACCTTCCAGCTCCTCCAGTGAGTAAGGAACGGCGGCTCCCTGAATGGCGGCCTTCAACAATCGTTGCGTGACGAGATCGGTGTAGCGGCGGTTGGGAGCGGTGGAGTGGCCGTAGTCCCGGACGGCGAGGCCGAAGTGGCCGGTCGCCTCGGCGCCAGGGGCCTCGGCCACGTATTCGCCTGCGCCAAGCAGTTTGATCACGGCCAGAGACAGATCGGGAAAGCGCACCGGATCCGCGACCTTGGCCCCGACCAAGAACTCCTCCAACGACTCCGAGTCGGGCTCGGCGGGCAACCTCACCTTATGCTCGGCCGCGATGGCGACGATGCGGTCCCACCTCTTGGGGGTGTGCACCACCCTACGGATCGAGGGAAACCCGCGCGCGTCGAGATAGCGGGCCGTCACGCCGTTGACCGCGACCATGAAGTTCTCGACGATCTCTTTGGCGCGGTTTCTCTCCTCCACCCGCAGACTCGTGACGGCGTCCCCGCTCAAGACGGGTCGGGCCTCGACCGTCTCCAGACTCAGTGCTCCCTGTGCTCGCCGAAATCCCTTCATGCGCTGGGCCACGCTATCCTGCAGCCGGAGGTTCTCAGCCAGGCCCTCCACGGCCGGGATACCTTGGGGAATCGGCCCATTGCCGTCGAGCCACTGGGCGACGCCGTCGTAGGTGAGCTTGACCTGGTTGCGGACACGAGCCGGGTAGACATCAGCCTTCCCCACAGACCCGTCAGGGGCCACGACGAACTCAGCAACGACGGCGAGACGCTCCTCCCCGGGATTGAGGGACGTCATGTCGGTGGAGAGTTGCTCGGGCAGCATCGGGAAGGTCTTGGCAGCCGTATAGACTGACTGCGTGTTGTGCCGGGCGTGCTCATCGATGGCCGCTCCGTGCTCGACCAGGGCCTCAACGTCCGCTATGGCCACGAGGACAGTCACCTCATCACCGGCCATCGCCTCGGCAACGGTCAGCTGGTCCAAGTCGCGCGAGTCATCGTTGTCGATCGATGACCATAAGAGATCGGTGAGATCGCCTGCCGGCGGGTTTTGCGGGGACGGAGCCGCCTGGATCTGACGGAGCTCCGCCAGTACGGCCGGAGGGAAGTCGGGCAGCAGTCCCCGCTCGGCCATGGCCGAGCGGGCCATGGTCAGCAGCATCTGCCGATGATCTGGGTTGGGCGTGGTCAAAAGATAGCCTTTCCGGCGGCCTAGGCCTCCCTTCTAGGCTCTCCGCGTCCTGCGCATGATGATGGTGAAGATGACCAGCAGAATGACGGCCCCCACGATTGCACCGATTATCCCGCCCAGGTCGAACATGCTGCTGTCCCCTATACCCAACAGCCGGGTGAAGATGAGCCAACCGACGTAGGCGCCGGCGATGCCGAGCACAAAGGAAACCAGCCATGACATGGGGCCCTTCATGCCAGCAAAGGCATCGCCCGGCACCAGGATGCGGGCGATCACCCCCGCCAACAGACCAAGGATCACCGCTCCGACCATGGGACCTCCTTCGGTTAGCGCCACTCTGCCCCAGGGGTTGGCTGTGGGGATGCGCGCTGTTGCTTGTTCCGCGAACAGTCCTTCCCTTAGCGCGCCCCTTCAAACACCCGCGTGGCCCGTGGAAGGGGGCGGAGCTCAGGTCAGATCGATGGAGGCGAGGGAGTCCATGCTCAGCTTCGTCTCGCCGCTCACCAGACTGTTCTCCAACAGCACGAACGCCGTGACCTGCAAGGCCTCCTGTTCGGACAATGAGCCCGGGCGGTCGGCAGGCATGTTGCGTTTGATGTACCGGAACAGGCCGGCCCCGTCTCCAAAGCTCGACAGGGCGGCATCGGGGCCCAGGAGCGCAGGGGCCGACACGCCCTGCCCCTGCTCCCCGTGGCACGAGGCGCATCCCGACTGGAAGACCTCGCGGCCCGCCTGCGCCAGATCGGATGCCGCGGTGCCGGCCGCGGCGCCGGCCCCAGTGGTCGCTGTGCCCGCCGCCGTGGTCGTAGCGCCCGCGAGCGTGGTTGTCGTGATCGAGACCGGCGTGCTGGTGGTCGTCTCGCGGGCGACCTTGATGGGATGGGGGATCATCGCGCCGAACAGGTAGCCCAACTGGTTCCACTTCTGCTCCGAGACGGGGGGCTGGGTGTTGCCCCGTTCGTCCGTCGCGCGTGGCGTGAGAGTCATGTCGCCCTCGCGCGCCTCGAACTTGAAGGTCCACCGCGTGCCTGCGACCGGTAGGTTGGGACCCTGCAACTGGGCGGACTGGAATGTCGTGCCTCCGTCGACGCTCACCTCGACTTTCTGGATCTTCCCGTTGGGCGACCACGCGTAGCCCGTGATCTCCTGCGTTCCCGGCTTCAACGTCGCCGGATAGGGAAGGCATACGGCGCTTTTCAGCACCTGTTCGTTCACCAACGGACCCTTTGCCTGCCCCTCGGGTTGGTAGTCGGGTCCGATCATCACGTAGCTTTCCGTGTTCCACTTTGAATATAGGGGCTTCGTCGAGACCTGTAGCGACCCCACCCACTTGACGCTGTTGATGCCCGCCCAGCCTGGCACCAAGGCCCTCACGGGGAATCCGTGATCGGGTGGCAAGAGGTCGCCGTTCATGGCATAGGCGAGGAGTGTGTCGTCGCGCAGCGCCTTCTCAAGGGGCATCGGGCGTCGCACCTCGGGAGGGTCCAATCCCACCGGCATCACGTCGACGACCTCGCGTTTGTAGCCGGCTCGCTCCAACACCTCGCGAAGCGGGACCCCCGTCCACTCGGCGATTCCGTAGGCTCCGAGCAGCCATTGCGAACCCTGGGCCTCCTGCCCGAGCAAAGTCTTGAAGAACGAGCGCGCGTTCCCGGCACATTCCAGGTAGCGCGTCACGGTCACGCTCGGGAGGGCAAGGAGGTCGTCGTAGGTCAACTCCAAGGGCCTCTCGACTCCGTCGCCCTCGACCTTCAGCCTCCACGTCGTGAGATCGACTCGCGCCGGCTCCTCGTGGGTGCGCACGAAGAAGAGCGAGTTCGGCGTGAGATACTCCTGGCTCGCCATGACCTCGAAGCGCATCTCGGCGTTCGTGTTGCCCCGTGGGATGAAGAACTGCTCCGGCACCGGCTTGTGGATGGTGGTACCCTGTTCGCCGGCCGTGGTGGTCGTTGCGCCGCCGACAGTCGTACCTGCCCCGCCGGCGGTAGTCGCGGACCCGCTGCTGGTCGTGCCCCCGTCGCCTCCCGTGCATCCGGCAAGGACGGCGCCCGTACCCCCCAGGCCGAGCAGTGTGAGGAAGCGTCGCCGTGACATCCCCATGCATTCGGCGCGCGACCACAGGGCGTCTACGTGGGTTTCGTCCGGTCCCAGGGCGTTCATGGAATCTCCTCCCATCGATCGATACTGGGTAGTCCCCTCCGCGGCGACATGTCGAAACCGGCGTGACGCGAAAGTCCTCGTGCGGGGACCGCTGCGCTCGGTTGGCGTGTCCGGGGACCTGTCCGCTCCTAGCTCCGTACGCCGGAACCCTACGCGAGTCTGGACGCTCTATACGTCTTCCATCCTGCGGCCGCACGAAAGACGATCAGCGTTGTGAAGTGCGGGAGCGCTCCGGCTGCGAGCACGACGAGGCCGACAATGCCCAGCGTGCTACCGAACAACGCGGGCGCGAGACGCTCGTGTCGAAGGGCACGCTACAGCGCTAGGAAGAGAGGGATCCACAGGATCATGACCGCAAGGTAGAGACCGTCTTCGAATGTGCGAGCGACCCGGATTCCCGGAAAGCCCATCGGCTCATCTGGATCTGACCCCACAAAGACGCCCGGACACGCGAGACCCCGGTGCGGCTAGCAGCCTCCTTTGGACGGTCCGTCATCGGCTGGTTCGGGTTAGTGACGCCATAGTGCAAAGTCATCAAAGGTATGGAAGTAGCGGGTATTGCCAACGTGAAGATGAGCTTCAGCCTGCCGCGCGATGTGTCCTTCAATGATGCGACGATGGTGCCTATAACGCGACAGAGAAACGAAACAGGCGATGATTGATCCGTGCTACCTTACGCGGTGCCTACCTGGGAGGACGCATGAGTGCACTGCTGACCGCTGCCGTATCCACGATCCTCCTGGCGGCCGTTCTCTATAGCGTGGCCGTCTTCGCCGAGCACCGAGCGGGCGTGCTCCGGCGCTGGCACGTGTGGGTGTTCTGGGTGGGCCTCGTGACCGACACCACCTCCACCACCTTGATGAGTTTGGTCTCCGGCGGGTTCGAATTGAGCCTGCACGGGGTGCTGGGCGTGCTGTCCATCCTGCTGATGTTCGGCCACACCCTCTTCGCCACCATCGCCGTCCGGCGAGGCGATGAACGGGTGCTGCAGGAGTTCCACAAGATCAGTCTGACGGTGTGGGCTCTTTGGATGATCACCCTGGTGACCGGCTTCGGAATCTCGCTGCGGGGGATGTTGAGGGAGTAAGGGCCTCAAGCCGCGAGCGGGCGTTGGCGATGATTGCGCGGTCGACGATGGAGATGCCATAAGCACCTTCCAACGAGATACTAGACGGTGGCGGCGGTCGGATTGGGAGGTCCTTTGTCCTATCTCGAGATAGTTGTCGCGCTCTTGATGCTTCTGGGGCTCGTGGGAACCATCATCCCGTACTTCCCGGGAATACTGCTCATAATCGGGGGCGCCGCCGTATGGGCGTTTCTCGGGGATATCGGCCTGACCGGCTGGGTCACGTTGGGCGTTCTCGCGGTGATCGGGGTGACGGGGATGGGGCTCTCCACCCTGATCTCCTTGAGAACTGCCGCCGGCGATGCGCCTCGCTGGATCCTGCTAGTGGGACTTCTGGGCGTGATCGTTGGCTTCTTCGTCATCCCAGTGGTGGGGGCGCTGGTTGGCGGACCTGTCGCCATCCTCCTTGCCGAGTTCTACCGCGAGAGAGATCTAGGCCAGGCGTGGGCTCTGACTATCCAGGCTCTCAAGGGGATCGGGATCGGAATACTGGTCGAATTCGCCACCGCCGTTATCATGATCGCGATCTGGGTCTTGGTGGTGCTCCTCGTCTGAGGTGATCTTCCCCATCGAACGTGGTGCGCGTCGCAGACGTCGAGCGACTCACTGCGGCGGTCTAACTCGCCCTGCTCCGCTGGGTGCGCCTGTGGGATGGCGCCACTGCTCCGAGTTGTGCTTCGACCCATGGGTTCGCTGCCGACTCAGCTCGGGAATTCCTGCATAGGAAGGGAGTGCCCCGGGGATGGAGCACTGCTGCTCACTGAGAAGCAGCTCGACGGTTGTCCGTTCACGTGGCGCGAGCGACCTGAGCCCATAGGTCTCGACTCTGCGTCAGTGCGTCATTCGGGCTCCCAGTCCGCGTGTCGTTCGTGCCACCAACTCCGCTCGCGTGTTCACCTGCATCTTCGAGAAGCTCTACCTGGACATCCCGGGCGAGGAGACCGAGTTCCTGGGCGAGCTCGCGAAGCAGTACGGCACCTACATCATCGGCCAGCCCGAGGCCCGCTGGCCCGAGCTAATGGAGGACCGCTTCTTCAACACCGCCTTCATCATCTCGCCCCAGGGCGAGGTGGTGCACAAGTACGCGAAGAACCACGTCTTCGCCCGCGAGCGCTCCTGCATGCCCCACGACGTCTACGATCGGTGGGTGGAGCTCTACGGCGATGGCATCGAGGCCTTCTACCCTGTCTACAAGAGCCCGGACGTCGGCAATATCGGCCTCATGGTCTGCAACGACGGCATGTATCCCGAGGCCGGGCGGGCGCTGGCCTTCAACGGGGCGGAGCTCATCTACCGGCCGAGCATGGCTCAGCCCATCACCGGGAACGGTCTCTGGGAGCTCCAGAACCGCGCCCACGCTATGTTCAACAACTGCTACGTGCTCGCGCCCAATGTGGGGCCGTACTACCTCACGCCGGGCTTCGAGCACCCCTTCGACGTGGCCGGCGGCATGGGCCACATTTGCGACTACCAGGGCAACATCATCTCCAAATCGGTGGACGGGGCCGACACCGTGATCGCGGCCATCGTCGATATAGAGCAACTTCGGCAGTTCCGGGAGATGTCCCTCTTCGGGAACTCCATGAAGGATCTTCGCACCGAGGTCTTCAAGCACATGTACGACGAGCCCATCCACCCGAAGAATCTCTGGCTGGAGCAGGAGCCCTGGCACCATGCCGAGACCGACGAGATCTACCGGGGGAACATCCGCCGCCTGCAGAAGCGGGGCGCGTACACGCCGGCCTCGGAGAAGTTCCAGGGTTCGCAGTTCGTGCACCCGATGCCGGATCCGTCGCTCCGGGACTACGATTCGATGAAGCGCCTGTTCTGGGAGCCCTACGAGCGCATGATGCCGCACGTGCATGAGGAAGAGGGGGCGGTGGTGGGAGGCTCAACCACCGCAGCCGGATCTTCCGGGGCGGGCGCATAGGAGAACCTACTCTGGGCTGGCACACTGGGGTGGCACCATGGGAAGTCCATGGAGCCACCCCGATCGCCCCTACGAACGCGAAAAAGCCCCCCGCCCGGTACTCCGAGCGGGGGTCACGCCTTCGTCTCATGTGTCCATCCGCACCGGTGCCGGACAAGGGTCGGTGAACGGAGTTCCGAGTCACTACATAACCACGCCGCCTCTCACCCGGATCTCGCCGTCCGTGACGGGCCAGAGATCGCCGTCCTGCGTGCCCTCTTCATACAAGGTAGAGAGGACATTGCGGGCGAAGTTTCGGAGTTCAGCTTGGGAGCCCGAGCCCAACCAGTACTTCCACCGGTCGGGGGAGTACGCAGTTCCGTCAGGGCCGATGTCACCAGGGCCGCGCCCGTCCAAGACCAGGAAGTAGCAGAACTCGTCCACGACGGGCACACCCGCGCCACCGGTCGAGGCGACTACGCGTCCGCACATCCCCGCTATCGCACCAGGGTCGACCCAGTCGGGATCCCACCCAGCGTCAAGACTCTGAACACTGAAGTAGTGCTCGACGCTCAACGTGAAAGCTTCTTCGAGCCATAGGCCTCCGGGAAGTGCTTGCCTGGAGGTGAGAACTACCTCGCCCACGCCCGTATTAGTACCAGTTCCAAACGCATTGAATTCGACGTGCCACGTCGCCGCAGCCCCGTCCAACCCCACGAAGTCCCCGTTCGAGACTGGGGGGGCCACGTCTATGAGGTCGCGGATGCAGCCGGCGAGTTCCTGGGTCTTGAGTCCGCTCACGAAGTCGGGAACCGTGGGGTCGCCGTCACACTTGGCCAGAGCGGCCTCCAGCTGATCCAAAGCCGCAGCCCAGTCCTCGGCATCGATGTAGGCGTGGACCTGCTCCAGCATGTTGCCAAGGGCATCGGCCTTGCCCGCGGCAGCGGTGGGTTTCTTACCCACACCCGCGAGGTCACCGTCAACGAGCCAATCCTGGTACTGCTGCGCCAGGTTGGCCGCCATCTCCTCCGGACCGAGGACAGTGATGGCAAAGGTCGCCATGCCCGCGTTGGCGTGACTATCCGTGGCCGCCACGGTTACCGTGGTCGAGCCGATGAGGAATGTGCCACCGGAGAAGACCTCGGACTCGCTAACGGTCCCGTAGCCCTTGTAGTAACGGATCGAGTTCGCCGGGATGATGCCGTCTACCAAGTCGGTGGCAGAGGCGCTGAAGGTAACCCCCGCCCCGGCCATGCTGGCGGCGTTCACGGTGATATCGAGGGGAGCGGTGACCGTCGGCGCTGTGGTGTCCGCGACAGTGATCGTGAAGGTGGCCGTGGCCTCGTTAAGAGCAGCGTCCACGGCGGTGAACGTGACTGTCGTTGCGCCCAGTGGGAACACGCTGCCGGCCGCGCAGTCGCTCGTTACGCTCACCGAGCCGTCGACCGTGTCGTTGGCCGTGGGTGTAGCCCAGGTAGCCACAGCTCCGCTCGCACCAGTCGCCTCCAACGTCTGATTACCGGGCACGCCGCTGAACACCGGAGGGGTGGTGTCGGCTTGTTCGTAGTAAGTCTTAAAGCACATGTCCTTGTCCGGGCTCCACAGGGCTTGCCCGCCCGCGTAAGGATCAGCGTTTGCGAACGTCCAGGTGAAGGGGTTACCGATCCACCTGAGCACGATGGTGTACTGGGTGCCGGCGGTGAGGGTCGGCGCTGGCGTGAAGGTGATGTCCTGCCAGTGAGTAGGGTAGTTGGTGACGGTCAGTTCGGTAGCTCCCAGCATTCCGGATGAAGACCAGATCTCAGCCCGCATGAGGTAGGCGCTCCAGCCCCCGATGTGGACGGAGATCTTGGCGAGTGGAGCGGTGTGTCCGGCAGTGAAGGTTTGGGCCCCCTCGAGGGGGCCATTCAGCATCAGAAAGCCGCCCGTGGTTGATGTCTGCTGCTGGTCCAGCACGTCGATAGCGGCGGCGCTGCCCGTGAAGGCAAAGAGCACAAGCCCAAGCGCCAGCGCCAAGAGGAGCGGCCAAACGCCCCTTCTCCTGTGTCCCCTTTTCGTTTTCATCCTCTCCTCGGACATCTCTCCTCCTATCCTTTCCTCCGCCTGTCCTTCCGGCGTTCTACGAGGGCTTCACCCCAGCGAGGTGCTCCTCGATGACGTCCTTAAGTTCCTTGCTGGAAAGCTCTCGGAGTTGCCGTCCCGACCAAAGCCTGATCACGTTTCCGTCGGGGCTGATCCCCAGGAGGAGCAGGCCGGGCTGGGTTTCGAGTAGCGGGAAGACGGCCTCCGGACGGGTGGTCTCGACGTCGAAGAGGACGGCGTCCGGCGCCAGCGCCTCGACCTCGGCAAGTTCGGGCAGAGTTGGTGAGGGCGAGATCACTTCGAACCCGCGCCAGTTTCGAAGAAGCGCCCGCACGCTGTCGAGGATGAGGGAGTCGCCGTAGAGAAAAACGCGCCGGTGGTCGGCCACGTCTTGGTGCCTTGTGCTCTGGGTGCTTTCCATGTCTCTAGCTTGAAGAAGACCAGGAAAACGCACAATCTCCCGAAGGACAGAAGAGGGAGAGTCTTCTATCCGGGAGCAGACTCTACCTGGAGATAGTCGGGGCAGGCGGGAGACCCTACTTAGAGATAGTCAAAGTAGAGATAGTCAGAGCGGAGGAAGACTCTCGTGGGGAGAGTCGGCTCGATAGAAGAGCGCCCTTGCTAGTCGGGAACCTCGTTCTGAAGGTTCATGCGAGCGGCGACGGCCAGGAGTTGTGCCCGGTTCTGGACATGGAGTTTCTGCATGATCTCCGCCATGTGGTACTTGACGGTGCACGTGGCCAGCGACACGCGGGCGCCTACTTGTTTGTACGGGAGCCCTTGAGCCACCAAGGCGAGGACTTCTGACTGCCGCTGGGTCAGCGGTTCTAGCGCAATGGTCGAGGCGGGAGGCTGCACAACACCATGCACCGCCTCAGCGACGGGCGATTCTGCCACCCGGGCGAACTCACTGAGGAGTCTCGCCGCCAAGCCCGGCGCGAACGGCGGGATATCGTCTTGGACGTCGTTGAGCGCCTCCACCAGACTCGCCCCGCTTATGGACTTGAGCAGGTAGCCAATCGCTCCACTCTTGACGGCCTCGAAGAGGTCCTCCTCTTCCGTGGAGGTGGTCAGCATCACCACTTTCACTTCCAGCATCTCCGCTTTGATCAGGCGGGTCGCCCTGATGCCGTCACAGTTTGGCATGCGCACGTCCATGAGGACGACGTCGGGTTTGAGCTCTCTCGCCGCCTCCACGGCTTCCAGCCCATCCCTCGCGGTGCCCACCACCTCGATGCCCTTGCCCTCGAGCAGATTCTGCAGGCCCTCGAGCAGCAAGCTGTGATCGTCGGCGAGCAAGACTCTCATGTTGGCTCCTCTGCCGTTTTGCCTATGGGCGCTTCGAGCATCACCCGCGTGCCGCTATCGGGCCGCGACCTGATCGTGAGCTTTCCTCCGATCTGCTCCATGCGCTCGCTCATGAAGGCGAGTCCGAAGTGTCGGCCAGAATCACGTGCAACCTCAGCGGGATCAAACCCACAGCCATCATCCGACACCACGATGCACGCGCGACCGTCCTTTTCTTCGACTGCTACCTGCACGTTGCGCGCCTCCGCATGGCGAGTGTTCGAAAGCGCTTCTTGGATCACCCGCAGGATCTGTGCCGCGGCCGCCGGCCCAACCGCATCTTCGGAGACGGGATCGGCGATGACGAGTTGCGTTTGGACCCCGTACTGCGTGCGAAAATCGTCCAGATGGTTCTCAAGGCTGGTCAGGAAAGACCAACCCGTCGTCGGGGTCGCCTTCAGTGCGAGTATGGAGTGGCGAAGATCGGCGTGGGAACGCTGGGCAACCTCGATGAGGCGGGTGAGAAGAGAATCGGTTCTGTCTTGGTCGCCTTGACGGCAGCAGTCGCGAGCCGTCTCCGCCTGCAGGCTCACGTAGCCAAGCACCTGGCCGATACCGTCGTGGAGTTCCCGTGCCAGCCGCTCCCTCTCCTGGTATGTCGCAACGACTCCCTGCTCTTCCAGCAAGCGCGCCTGGGCCTGCTTCTCCTCGGTCGCGTCATGAAGAAGGACCAGGTAGCCAAGGGCGTCGCCCTGTCTGTCGCGAAGTGGGCTTACCTCCATGCGGTACTGCCGGGTCGAGGGTGGGTTCCCCAATTCGAACTCCGATGCGGCTGTTGTGGGCGAGAGGGCCGGGTCGGTCAATGCGCGAATCATCGGCAGAAACTCAACGGCTTCGCGGCCCCGCAGTTTCGCCGCGGATTCCCCCAACGTTCTTTGCGCCGCGGGGTTCGCGTCCACGATATGTCCCTGAAGGTCAACTACCAACATTCCCTCGCGCATCTGCTCGAGGGCGGCGGCGCGGGCAGCCGGGACGGGGTCGAGCGCGTGGAACCGAAAGAGAGCCACCCCGTACAGGCCGAACACGACACCGAGAACGAACGGATCGGGGTCAAACCCGCTCGGGAGGCCGACGCGAGTGCCAAGTTCAAAGATACCGCGTGCGCCGACCTGCCCGAGAACCATCAGAGCGACCGGCGGACGGTGACGGGGAGAGGTCACGAACAGCCAGACGAGTACACCGATGTTCACGACAAACAGCAGGTAGCTGTAGGTAATAAAGGCGAGGTTGACCGGACCGCGAATCACCGTCATGCCCCCATCGCCAAAGATGACGCTGCTCCAAACCAGGTGATGAAGACCGTCAGTCAGGATGAAGGCCGCGAAGATGAGCGGTAAAACGGCCAGCAGCGCCACCTTGCGGCGGGTCAGCCAGCGGCCCAAGCCAGAATACTGCAGGACGAAACAGGTGGCCGCCGTTACAACAGGCAGCTGCCACACGGCCTGGAATCTCAGCCAGAAGATCTTGGTGCCGTCGCTGACCGCGGCAGACTCGAACAGTGACCCCGTGCACCAAGCGAGCGCGAACACGCACGCGATGGCAAACGGCAACGCGCCGGGAACTCTGCGTCGCTGCCACCCGTACCAGGCAAGAAAAGCGGTGAACACCGCCACCATGAATGGTAGCCACAGGTAACTGTTATAGGCGTACGAACGCAATGTCCCCTTCATTCCGATGAGAACAGGTGTCGATTGGGAATCGCCCCAGCCTAGGGCGCAACTCTGTGAGAGTCAAGAGCGGGAGGGACACCGCAGGCGCGTCGACGAGGTTGTGGGCGGTCCGCCATCAATCCGCGTCATCGGTCGCGCGCGGAGGTTGTTTCCCTCATCAAGGAACTTCAGCGACACTGTCTGTGTGGTTGAAGGCATCAGTCATCGGCCGGGCAAGGAGGATATGAGTGGTCGGTCGCCGAACCCACGTGTCCGTCCGTATTCCTTGCATTATTGGGATTGCGTAGTCTGGTGATCCATGAGATATTTTTACCGTGTTCGAATTGTCGGAACCACATAGTGGTACCCGCTACGTCAAACGAATTGGCGTGAAGACCCCAGCTCAGGCGGGGTATGAGAAGAGACTATGCTGAGCGCACGCGACACTCGTCGCCTGCATCCAGGACCACTCCTTCAGCACAGAAAACCCTTGGTGCTTGCGCTTCGGAGCCTCTACGTGCTCGAAGGGGGGTGGGCCGGGGAGACTGTTCAGCGGCGGTAGCAGCCAGAAAGCCTCTAATGAAAGCAGCAAGGAGAGTATATGAGCGGCGAGTTCTTTTCTCACGACGAGCGGTTACAATCGGACCTCGATCAGCGACTAGACACGGTTACCGCCCCCGATTATCAGGACCCTGCACGCAAAGATTTGAACCTTGCGGACTACGTTGGAATAGCAGTCTACGTGATTGCTGCCATTGTCCTATCGATCTGGTGGGGGTACTGAGATGGCCACCACAGACATGTCGTCAGCTGATGCCACGACCGCTGGAAGCACTGAGGCGATTCTGACAAGGGAGGCGCAGCTGAGTGTGCTTCCCGTCCTTCCACCCGAGAGAACTTTTGGCTTCCTCGACTTCACCTGGGTAAGCACGGGCTTGGCTATCGCGACTTGGGCCTTCCTTATAGGCGGGTCGACCGCCGTGTTCTTGGGCGTGAAGGCTGGCATCGCTGCCAACATCATCGGCGTGGTCATAGCCGCTACCCTCATGCTCCTGGCCACCGTAATCCCCTCGAACAAGTACGGGACGGAACAGTTCACTATCATGCGCACTATCCTCGGCCGCAACGGCGTGAGAATCGTCGTGTACATCTGGATGATCGTCCTGGAACTGGGCTGGACTGCGGTCCTGGCGGTCATGTTCGGACGCAGCACTCGAGCCATCGTCAACGGTCTGGGCGACTACGAGTTCGGTCCCGATAGCTGGGTTGTCGTGGTGGGAGCCATTGTATGTATCGCCGCTTCGTGGCTCATCCTTGCGAGGGGCCCTGTAGCAATGAAGTACTTCAATAGGATCGTCGCCCCCGGTCTCGCATTGGTCACTGTCTTCCTGCTCATATTTCTGTTCTCCGAGTACTCATGGAGTGAGATCATCGCGGTCAAACCGCTCGAGCCGTTTGACGACAAGCTTCTCAATTTCATGCTCGTAATCGAGTTCAACCTCGCAGGTGCCTTTGCCTGGTTCGGCGTGATCGGCAACCTTGCACGACTCGGGAAGACCCAGCGCACTGCATTCTGGCCCGGCGTGATCGGGCTCATCGCTTTGTCCCTGGTTGCCCAGACCGTGGGGATCATCTCGGCCGCCATGCTCGGAACCCCCGACCCGACCGAATGGATGATTCCTGCTGGCGGCAACGCCCTGGGTGTAGTCGTATTGATCTTCATTGGCTTTGCCAACATTACGAGCGTCGTCGCCGTTATCTACTCGACGATGTTGGCGCTCCGCACGGTTGGTGGCTCGCGATTGAACAGGGTCCGCTGGGAATGGCTCACGGGAGCCTTCTTCTTCGTGTCCGTATTCCTCGTGCTCAAGCCATCCCTCATCTACGACAACTTCTTCCAGTTCCTTCTCTGGTCCGGCATCGCCTACGCCCCAATGACGGGCGTGTATCTGGTCGACTACTACTTCCTCCGCAAGCGCCATGTGGATATCAGGGCACTATACGACCTTAGCGAGAACTCCAAGTACCGATACTGGAGTGAGTGGAATCTCCCAGGGCTGATTGCTGTGGTCGTGGGGTCGGTCTCCTACATACCCTTCCTCAACCCGAAGTCGTTGGACCACATTACGGCCTTTAAGTACGTGAGCGCGTCGATTCCGTCCCTTGTGATCGGAGCCATAGTCTACATTGTCCTGACCAAAGTCTGGACGCAACGGGTTGGAAAGGGCGGCTACAGGGCCTCAAACTGAGGGAGCGATGTCGGGGCGGAGTCTCTGCGCCAGACTCCCCCCGACATCGATTCTCCGTCCGACTTGCTCCATCAAGCGCAACCCCTGCTATTGGTCAGCCAATCTGTCAGGATGCCGGGCGACTTCCCGGGATGACTGCAACTCGTCAGGAGGACTCAATGAACAGAAGCCGGGGAGAGGGTCAGGCCTATCGAATAGCCGCGTGTCAGTTTCAGTCGCGACCTGCGGATATCTCGTTTAACCTCACCAAGATGACCGATCACGTGACTCGGGCCCATGCCGCGGGGGCACATCTCTGCGTCCTGCCCGAGTGTTGCCTGACAGGCATGCCCGTGACGGTCGATGTCGGTGATGAAATCCTGGCTCTGGCCCCTGATCTTTCCACAAAGGACTCGGCGAGTCCCGTGGCTCAGCTCCAGCGTCTGGCCCAGGACCTCGGCATGCACTTGGTGTTCGGCACGCCAGAGAGAGTGGGACGGAGCGTCTTCAACTCGGCCATTCACGTCGAGTCTTCAGGCAAGATAGTGAGCACATACCACAAGGCTCATGCCTGGCCGGGCAACGAGCGTTTCTTCAAACCCGGGGACAGTCTCCAGGTGGACGAAGGACCTGAAGGCTTTCTCGGCATACTCATCTGCTTCGACCTCGAATTCCCAGAGTTGCCGCGCGCCCTCGCCCTGCGTGGCGCAAACGTGCTGGTCGCGCCCATGGCCAATATGGATCCATGGGCTGACTTCCAGAGGACGTTCGCCCGCGCCCGCGCCATGGAGAACTCCGTCTTCGTGGTGGTCGCCAACACTATAGGCGAGAATCAGGGCGACGTGTACTTTGGGGGGAGTATCGTCGTCGATCCAGCGGGCCAGGTACTGGCTGAGGCCGGCAGACACGAGGCCGTCATCGTCGCAGACATCGACCTTGGGGAGATCCCACTCGCTGTCGCGGGGACGCGCTATCTCGAACTACGCCGCCCTAGCCTGTATGGGGACCTAGTTCTGGAGTGAGGAGCCGGCGAGGAATCGCACACAGCTTCCCTCGGTCCCGAAGAGCTTGCATCGCCAACAGCGCAGGACTAGTAGTCTCCGTTGGCTTCAGTCGCGTCAGTTCGACAGTCTTGCTGCGTCGAAATTCATCACGTTTCAAATGAGCGATCTGACGCGCTTGCGGAACCTCTGCCAGACGAGGACCGGTGGACAGGAGACTCGAGCCCTCAGGGGTCTTCCAGATCCGAGACATGGGTGGACTCGACGTCGTCGTCGAGTCCGTCGGCTCCGTCTACCACCTCGAGGCGAAGCCCCGGCTCCGCCATCAGATCGCGTACGGTAAGTATGCCTGGCCGGCCAATGTTCCCCCACCTTTTCTTGTCCGTAGGCACTTATCGACACCAGGCTCATATGCGGGTGGACCTAGCATAGGTGACGCCGGGAGCCTATCCTAGATGCTCGTGGCCGGCGGCCCTCTAACGTATGGCCCCGGGGCGCCAAACGCAACGAGAGGAGTATCGATGGGAGGCAGGTATCAACCGGAGGACTCGCTGAGCTCCCCGCGCTTCTGCGGGGTTCGTACCTATATGCGGCTTCCGCACATTCGTTCCCTGGACGATGTCGATCTCGCCGTTGTAGGTATTCCGTTTGACACGGGAGCCAGCTTCCGGGTGGGCGCCCGCTTCGGCCCGGAAGCCATACGAAGCGCCTCGCATCTTCTTCGCCCGTACAACGGCAGCCAAGGGATCAACCTTTTCGACCACCTTTCCGCCGTTGACTACGGAGACATTCCCGTGGTGCCCGGCTACATCGAAGAGACGAATGAGCGAGTGGCCGAGGGGCTTGCGCCCCTCTTTGAGGCAGGTGTTGTGCCGATTGCTCTCGGAGGAGACCATTCCATCTCCCTGCCGGAACTGCGCGCATGCTTCGCGGTTCACGGGCCCGTCTCCCTCGTTCACTTCGATTCCCATTCCGACACCTGGGACGAATACTTCGGTAAGCGTTACAATCACGGTACTCCGTTCCGCCGGGCCGTAGAGGAAGGCCTCATTGCGCCGGAGAACAGCATCCAGATCGGCATGCGGGGTCCCCTATACGATCCCAAGGATCTCGACGCGGCCAGGGACTTGGGTCTGGAGGTTGTGACCACCGACCAAATCCGGGACGCGGGAATTCCCGAGATACTAAGGCACATCCGTCAGAGGGTAGGAGACCGAAAGGTCTTTCTCAGCTTCGACGTCGACTTCCTGGATCCCGCCTTCGCCCCTGGGACGGGGACTCCCGAGATTGGCGGGTTCACTTCTCACGAGGCTCAGCAGTTCATTCGCGGCCTTGGCGGCATCGATCTCGTTTCAGCCGACGTGGTCGAGGTGCTCCCTGCCCACGATCCCACGTTCATCACGGCTGCCGCGGGAGCTGGTATCGCGTACGAGCTTCTCACCCTGGTCGCTCTCAAACGGAGAGGCGACTGATGGCCCAAGAGGCAGGAGCGTCCAAGGAGAGCGTAACCGTGGGAGTGGCCCAGATGTCGCCGGTGACCGGGAATCTGGAGGAGAACCTCAAAAGAGTCGAGCGCTTGGCCCGCGAAGCACGAGCCCTTCAACCGGATCTCGCGCTGCTCGCCTATCCCGAGCTTGCCCTCAGCGGCTACGACTGCGGTCCAGATTTCTTCGACCTCGCCATCGCCATTGACGAAACCGGGGTGATCGAACGGCTCTCGGTGTTGGCTGCGGAGCTGGCGCTGGTCTTGGTGGTTGGCTTCCCCGAGGCCACGGAGGCATACGGCGTCATCTACGATTCGGCGCTCGTCATAGACGCCGATGGATACGTCAAGGGAAGCTACCGGAAGACCCACTGTCTCGAGAACGAGCGGCACTGGTTCTCCAACGGCGATTCCCTGCCGGTATTCGCCACCGCGGCCGGCCGTATCGGCGTCATGGTGTGCTGGGATGCCGCCATGCCTGAGGCCGCGCGGATCCTCGCCCTGCAAGGAGCCGACTATCTCGTTGTGCCCGCCGCCTGGGAGGACCCCCACGTCTCAGATCTGGAACTGGTGGTGTCCGCCCGGGCGTACGACAACGTTCTGCCGGTTCTCGCCGTCAACTTGGCCGGAACGGAGCGAGAGAACTCCTTTTCCGGCCACTCCCGCCTGGTCGACTGCCTGGGACGGCCAGTGGCCACCCTCAATGACGAGAAAGACGAGTTGCTCTTCGGCGCTGTGGATCTCGCGGGAACCAGGGTGATCCGCCGGGGGTACGGCTCCCAGCTCAGGGACAGAAGGCCTGACCTCTACGCTCCCCTCTTGGCAAGGCACGGCGGCGGGGGCAACGAACCAAGGGGGCGTTGTTGAACCTACATCTCCACCGAAGATTGTTCAGTCGTGGGGTTCTTCCTCGCCGTTTGAGAACTTCAACACGTCAAACCTGGTGGACATGTCATCGAGCTGCCTAGCATCGGAATAGAGCCGGCGCGCAACCCACATCAATGCAGCAGACTCGCGGCTTGAGTGTGCGTCAGAGCAGCTGCGCGTACCACTGAGGCCTGTGTGCCGCGCTTTGTCGGAGCCCCGCGCTCAGACGTGTTCGCCGAGAAGAACAGCAAGACACTCCGCGAGACGCTTTGGCGGTACAAGAACGGGTGCGCTCCCGCGGTTCGGCCTCACAGCGAAATCATTTCCGCTTCTCAGATCTCCAGCATCACATTCGGGCGGAGCTGCTATTCCGTGGTGATCCGGCCGCCCGGGTCCGTCCCGTGGTATCGTGTCAAGTCCCAGTACCCGCTTTACACGTTGGCTCCGGTACCTTCTTTACAGTCACTTCGGTCTGATCGGAAATATTGATTTCTCTATGAGGCCTTGAGCTTCCTCGGTCTGCCCTTGCGAACGCCG
>Ga0209347_1001122_pt1 | contig 49115 bp, 39 predicted proteins | sample AutmiccommuBRH23_FD_187382 | JGI IMG/M metagenome (GOLD analysis project Ga0209347, IMG submission 187382) | Deep subsurface microbial communities from Mt. Terri, Switzerland - Autotrophic microbial communities BRH/23 (SPAdes) (version 2) | ecosystem: Environmental > Aquatic > Deep subsurface >... | reverse complement strand
GGGAACGGCGCGGCAGCGCCTGCCGGTCACCGCCTGGAAATAGGGGGCGGCGAATTGAGCCAGGTAGTGCGTCGAGCCACACCCGGTGAAAATCAGATCATTGCCCGCGTTCCTGGACAAGAGCTGCTGCAAGTCGGATTGGCGTGCCAACGTCTGATCGATGGCGGACTGCCAGCTGATTTGTTGTGTGCCAATCTCGTGTAGTGAGAATTTACCGGACTCTGTCATAGGACCTCCCGTTTGCCTCGATGATGCCTTTTATAGCATAGGCGGGCCCAAGTGGCAACCCCTCGTATTGGAGGAAATTTGCGGGATGTTCTCGGGATGTGTAGAGATATAGAAGATGCAAACACACGCTCCGGGGTCGTTGACAGCCTTGCGGCAGTCTAGTATAATCCTCGTCAGTTGAGCTTTTGAATGTAAACCCCTGCGCGACCCCACCTCATTGATGGAGCTTGATTCTCTCTGTAGCTGGATACTTGATGCTCCTGTGTCTTTCGTTCCCCATGGCGAGTCACCCTATTGCTGATTGCTTTGGTATGCAACTCTCTCAAGGCAGAGAACAACTGAAGCGTGTTGGGCCTGGCTTTTGCTGTTTCAGGCTATCCAGGGTGAATTGGGCAGTACCCTAACTCGTTTCAGTGTGCGGGCCTGGGAGCGCACGGGCTTTTTCTTCCACCGCTGTATCAGTAAGGTTGAAAGGAGAGCCTTTGTCTGGTCGGCGTAAGACGGGTATTGTATTGCTGGTTGTGTTGATTGGAATGGTAGCAGTTGTCGGTCGGTGTTTTTTTGGCAATGACTATCGCGTGCGCTCGTTTCGGATGCGATGGCTGGGGCAGACTCCCACGGTGAAACCCATCATCATCTCCCTGGCTCCAACGGCACCCCCGCCTACTCTTTCGCCCTGGACAGTGGCTACGGCGGATGAATCCCTGCGCGTATATGAGGACGTCTATGCGCTTGTCAATCCGTCTGTAGTCAACATCAAGGTGGTGAGCAGGGCGACCCCGGAGTTTGAGATGGATTTCCCAGAGATAGCCACACCAGATCCATCAAAGGAATACTTGATCATCGGGAACGGGTCTGGTTTTGTCTACGATCAGATGGGACACATCGCCACAAACTATCATGTGGTTGAGGGGGCGGAGGATATTCAGGTTGTTTTTGCCGATGGGGAATCGTTTTCTGCCAAAGTAATCGGGGTTGACAAGGAGTGTGATCTGGCGGTTGTCAAAGTGTATTGCGATCCGCAGAGACTACAGCCCCTGGCTGTTGGCGACTCGAAGATGCTGCGGGTTGGTCAGCGGGTGGTCGCGATAGGCAGTCCCTTCGACATGGAAGGGACCATGACGACCGGGATCGTGAGTGCCTTGGGACGTTTGCTGCCAGCAGATGGAGAGGGAATCGGCTCTCAGATATACGCCATTCCTGACATGATTCAGACGGATGCTGCCATTAACCCCGGCAACTCCGGCGGGCCGTTACTGAATCTCCTTGGCGAGGTAGTTGGCATCAATACAGCCATCCAGTCGCCGGTTGCTGGCTCATCCGGGGTAGGGCTGGCCATCCCGTCCGATTTGATCAAAAAAGTCATCCCTGCCCTCATCGCGCGAGGGAAATACGAGCACCCCTGGATCGGAGTATCCACTACTGCCTTGCACAGTTCCCTCAATGATGCGCTTGGTCTCCCCCAGGATATGAAGGGGTTGTTGGTGCAAGAGGTTGCGACGAGTGGACCAGGCCAGGCTGCCGGACTGGTGGTGGGGCTATCGCGCGTGTCGGTTGCGGACAAGCAATTCCGCGAGGGAAGCGATATCATCCTGACTGTAGACAATACGCCGGTGCACGCGCCGAATGATCTTCTCGGCTACCTGGCCCGTGAAACAGAAGTGGGGCGGACGATCCGCCTCGGAGTATTGCGGGATGGGCAGACGATTGAGATAGTGATAGACATCGCCGCACATCCTCCGAGCGCGGACTGAGAGGGCAGTGGCCGGTAAAGGGGCGGCGCCTACCAGCGTTCGTAGTGGATAAGCTGCTCCTGCTTCTTGCGCAGCTTGGGATTGGGTGAGTCGGCGGGATAGCCCAGCGGCGTAAAGGCTATTGGCTCAACACCCTTGGGCAGGCCGAGCACCGTGCGGGCCGCCTCGGCGTTGAACGCGCCAATCCAGCAAGTGCCCAACCCTTCCTCCGTGGCGGCAAGAATGAGGTGATCCATCGCTATCGCGATATCCACATCCGCATAGCTCTTGCCATCCCTGCGGGTCCAGCCTTTGTCGGGCATGGTGCAGGCGCAGAGAACGATAGGCGGCTCTTTGGCGAACCACTCCGTATTGTAGATTTGGCCGAGTTCCTCTTCGCGCCCCTCTGTGTGAATGACGATCAAGCCGATGGCTTGCCTGTTGGCAGCCGTTGGCGCTAGCACAAACGCCTCAAGGATGCGCTCCAGAACATCCTCTGGAACTTCCCGTGCCTGGTAAGAGCGCACGCTATAGCGGGTGCGGATCAGATCGTGGAAATCCATACAAGAACCTCCCAATGGTAATCTTCGTAACTCTGATTAAGCAGTCTCTGTAGGTCATACAATTTTATCTGACGCTATCATTGTAAGCAAAGCAGCCAAGTTTGCAACGAAACCCGCGAGCGTATAGTTTTCGCATAGTCATAGAACAACGGAAACCGTCTCAGGTTCTTTATATTCATTAACAGAGACATACACTATGCGAAGCATGGGAATCTCGTTTCAATTTGGCAACCTGCTGAACTGGATTACAATAGTTTACGTAATAGGTGAGTGATCCATTGATAAGAGGACGGGTTTGGCGAGGGCGAGTAGGGGAGTGCCTGCCAGGCAGAGCCAGGCCGCCATCAGAATAGTTTTCAATGTGGAGGTGATATTCGTGGCAAGAAAAGCAGTCGTCGGCGTAGACCTCGGTGGCACAAGTCTGACAGCGGCGGTGGTGGATCCTGACAGTGGGGAGATCCTGGGAGAAACCAGGCTAAAGACTCAGCCCGAACTGGGCGCGCTGGGAGTGACAGCGCGAATCCATGATGCCATCCTACAAGCCATCAAGAAGGCTGACCTCAAGAAGAAGAAAATCCTGGGAGTAGGAGTGGGTATTCCCGGCCCTATCAACCCTCATACCGGAGTTGTGATCAACTGTGCTAACCTAGGCCCTTCCTGGAATGATTTTCCCCTGCAACAAGAGCTGACCTCGCTATTGGACAGGCTGCCGGTTACCATCGACAACGATGTGAACGTGGGGGCCGTAGGCGAACATACGTTCGGTGCGGGCCGGGGAAGCAGCGATATGCTGGCGATCTTTGTGGGAACTGGCATCGGCGGGGGCGTGATCATTGGCGGCAAGCTCTATCCTGGCTTTCGCAATTCCTCCGGGGAAGTAGGCCACATGGTAATCGCCGATGGCGGCCCGATATGCGGCTGTGGCGGCCAGGGCCACGCCGAGGCGCTGGCCAGCCGGACAGCAATTGAGCGGTACATCCGCGAATCGCTCGCAGCGGGGCGGGAAAGCATCGTGCCCTCATTGTTGGAGAAGGCTGGCCGTGACAGCATCACTTCGGGGATTATCGGCGAAGCCTGGGACGCAGGAGACCAGGTAACCCAGGAGGCCGTGCAGCGCGCCCAGTACTATCTCGGTATCCTGATCTCGGCTTGCGTGAACCTGCTAGACCCCGAAGTCGTGGTGCTCGGCGGTGGGGTACTAGAGCGCATGGGGGAAGAGTACCTGCCGCCGGTGCAAGAGGCCGCACAGCAACATTACATAAACAAGACAGAAGCCCACCGCGTGCGCATTGTGCGTGCCATGCTGGGCGACTATTCCGGGGCCATCGGCGCGGCCATTCTCGCGCAACAACGCCTGGGTTAGGCTTCCGGCAGTTGGTCCGCCTCGTCGTCGTCTGTGTCTTCCATCCGCTTGCTGGCCGCTGTCGGCGATAGTCCGTAGGTCTCTACCATGTCGGACAGTCGCTCTTCGTCTGTCTGCCAGGCATATACCACACGGGTGGTATCAGGATGCTGATGGCCAAGCAGAGCGGCCACCCATTCGAGGGGCATCCCCTCGTCCAGAAGGTCCTGGGCACGGCGATGCCGCAGAGAGTGGGGGGAGGTATTGTCATAGAGTCCTTCTGCTTTGGCTGCCGTCTTGACCAGGAGCCAGGCGTGGGCGGGAGTGATAGCCGAGCCCTTGTCGCGTCCGTGGGAGATGAATAGCGGGGCATAGACGTCGTCCTCGCGCTCGCGAACGTAGGCGCGAATGAAATCGCGTGTCTCCTGACTGAGAAACACGGTTCGCGGCTTGCCGTTCTTGGTGCGAGTCAGGCGCACCTTGCGCGCGCGTCCATCCAGCACATCCTCTCGCGTCAGGGCAAGGGCCTCACTGATGCGCACGCCCGTATCATACAGGATGGCCATCAGTGCCCGGTTGCGTAGCAATGCCAGGCGACGGGCACCCGGCTTCTCAGGCAGAGGCTGGCGCGCATAATGCGTCAACACTTCGAGGGCTTCGGGGTCCACTCGTCGCTGCTGATAGCCCTGACGCCGTTGGCCACGCCCCTGGTCGATTCGGCGCACCATGCGGTCAAAGGAGATACCCGTGGGAAGCAACTCCCGCAGATCGAGCCAGTTCATCAGCCTTTTTGCGGCTACCATATAGGTGCGCGCAGTCCGTGTGATGGAAGACAGGTTATCGTCGCCAGGACGGGCGCGTGGATCGGGATAGGCCTCGCGCAGCCAGCGCCCAAAGGCGGAGAGGGTCTCTTCCGTTATGTTGACGATGGGGAAGGGGTCTAGCACATCGGCGGCAGGATAGTTGCCATTGCTGGTGTGCAGGAAACGCACAAACGCGTTGATCCCGTGCTGATAGGTTCTCTTGCTCAACGGGCTGAGTTCTAGATCCAGCAGCATCTGCTGGGCCGCCTCGTTAACGGTGTCAATCTGGTGGTGGGGGAGGGGGGGCAAGTTGGTCGGGTCCGAGAGGTTCCGAGTCATCGGGAAGGGCCTCCTATCAAAGCGATTCGGGAGTATATTATTTAATGTTTAATAAATCATATACTATGAAAAGGGCTTTGTCAAGCCCTTTTCATCACTATAGACCCTCTCAGACCACTCCCCCACTCTCCAATTGGGGTTTTCGCGACCCTGTGTCGCAGCTACACAAATTCCGAAATCCTGCCGAAAGACCTTTGACGCGGCCAACTTATCAACATATAATAGGATGGAAGGCAAGCTCATCGCCTTCCGTAAACCCCTCTGCCGGTAGACTCGATCAGGTACTCTGGTCTTTCGCGGCAGCCGCATGACCTATGCTACCTGATGGGATTGTAGCCTTCTATTCACCCAATAGCGAGTTTCGATATTATGACAAGTTTGCAACGTTGTCCCAAGTGCAACGAACCGAATACCCCTGATGCCACCCAATGTGCGGCCTGTCACGCGCCGCTCGTGCATCAGTGCCCTCACTGCGGGCGCACAAGGCCCTGGTATGTGACCCGATGCCCGCAGTGTGATAGCCAGGCAGAGGATGCGACTGCATTTACCGAGTTATTCCAGAAAAAACCACAACGCACCCTTAAGGGGCGCTATGTGATCCAAGAGACCATCTCCACAAGTAGAGTCAGCTCGGTGTATATCGCCATCGCGCGTAATGACGCGAGTCAGCGCTACGCCATCAAAGAGCTTTCCCCTATCGCCCTCTTTCGGGCGGATGAGCGCCGTGAGGCGCAGAGCATGCTCGATACTACGTTGGAGCGCTGGGCACGCCTCCAACATGCGAACCTGCCACGCCTGATCGATTCGTTCACTGATAAGGACAAGGTCTATGTGGTCATGGAGTTCGTGGAGGGTTGGAGTGGCGCTCGGATTATCACAGAGCGCCTGATTGTGACTCCCGAGCTGGCCAGTAACTGGGGATACCAACTATGTGAACTATTCACCTATCTCCATGGGCAAAAACCGGATTTGCACGTGCCCTTCCTAGCCCCTCAGCACATTATGGTGGATCTGGAGGGAAGAGTAAAGCTGATTGACTGGGGCTTGACGGCGATCTTTACGCCAACTACCTATGGCCCCTATGGTAGTATCAAGGGCTATGGCGCTCCAGAGCTACAGACTAACCCACCTACTCCAGAGAGCGACGTCTTTGCGCTGGCGCGCCTGCTGTACGCGCTATTGAGCGGCCAGCTTTTGCAGAAGGGGGTAGGACATCCTGTTCCCCTGCAACGGGCCGTGCCTGGCATTTCTTCTACCTTGGTGAAGGCTATTGCTCAGGCTGCCAGCCGCGGGCCAGACACACGTCCTGATGTGGCCGCATTCCAGCGCGTGTTGGAGCAGAATGCCGGGGAAACCCGTCTTATCCCGAACTGGATAGCGTTCAGGCCTGCCCCCCAGGCGGCTACCCCCCTACCCCAATCCCGTAGGGAGAGGTCTACCCCAAGGTCTGCCCCCAAGAGAACACAGGCTGCGACGATGGCCGATCTGGGATTTGAGCGAGACCCGCGTTTCGGCCCCGAAGCAGATCGCCCCGTGGAGCCAGCCATTCGCAGGATGGACGCAGCGGAATCGACAGCTCAACGCGTGGAGGCAGCGGCCCCCAGGCTATCCGTGCATCCGCATTCTTTCCAACTGACAGACTTGAAGCCAGGTACAGTCAAACGTCTGGTGTTGAATATTCGCAATATCGGTCAGGCAGAGCTGAATGGTCAAATTGTCAGTCATGTGGACTGGTTAAGAGCCCCTCGCAAGCCTTTCCAGCTTCCGGCAGACAAACAGGCGAAAGTGATCGTCTCCGTGCGGGCAGCCGATTTGCCCGGCGGACGCACCGCTGAACCGCAGGCGATCTCGGTGGACACGAACGGGGGGCGGCAATGGATAGCCGTGCAGGCAGAGGTCGCCTCCGGGCCCATCTTGCGCATCGAGCAGCCATTTCTGGATTTCGGCACTTTTGAGCACGACAACGAGCAGAATGCTCGGTTGGTGATCTCTAATGGCGGGCGAGAGACCCTCACGGGGAGGGTGCTTTCCCGCGTGCCCTGGTTGCAAGTTCCGCAAAGTGAGTTTCGGTGCCCCGGAGGGTCGTCCATTCAAGTAGGGGTGCGCTTGCTTCCCAGTCGTCTGCCGAGAGGCGGACAGTCCATTGTAGATGCACTGGTTATCGATAGCGACGGCGGCCAGGCACGCGTGCAGGTTACTGCCTGGCGGCTTGTCCCCGAGTTGGCTATCAGCACTTCGCGCATCGACCTGGGGACCGTGCTCAGCGGCGACGTCGTCGAGCAGCGGGTAGAAGCGAGCAATGTAGGCGATGGCCAGCTACAAGCCACCATCCAAAGCCATATTCCGTGGTTGCAGGTCGAGCCTGCTCAGCTTACACTAGCTCCCGGCCAGCGAGCCGTTTTTGCCATCCGAGCGGATACGGCCAACCTGCCCGATGGATCGGTGGATGTTCCGCAAGCTGCTCGCATCTTTAGCAACGGTGGGAATACTACCCTGTCTATGCGGGCGCACATCCAGGCTCCCCATATGGTCCTGGAGACCGTCAGTCTTGATCTGGGGGCCGTGCCTCTTGGCGAGCAGGCTACGGGTTCCCTTGCCATCAGTAATACGGGTTCGGCTACCCTGCATGCCATTGTCGAACCGATGGTTAGCTGGATATCCGTTGCACAGCATGACGTGGTTTGCCCTCCTAACAAGGAGGTTATCATACCGGTGGGCGTTGATACGACTCCGTTTGATCGCGGGCAACTGCTGAGTGCTCCCGAAGCGCTGCGTGTGACGGCTGGATCAGTGGTCCAGTATATCGGGGCGCGAGTTGCGATCTTGCACCCGGCATTGCGGGTGGAGCCGGAGCAGGTGGATTTTGGCTACCTCATCCCCACGGAGCCGGGATATGCGACGGTACAAATTAGCAACGAGGGCACCGGCAGTCTGGCATGGAACGCTCAAACGAGCGCTATCTGGCTAGAGATCGAGCCACCGTCCGGCGTGTGTGCCTCGGGAGCCAGTCAGGAGGTTCGCCTGACTGCGTACGCTCTGGCACTGGATAACGATACCGAAGTCACCAGATCGACGTTGATCATCAACAGCGATGGCGGGCGGGCCAAGATAGCGCTGCAAGCCGGATTGGCTTCTCCGCAATTGGCAGTCGATACCGCCATGCTCGCGCTGGGACCCAGCATCAACAGAAAGCCCGTCGGTGGCAGTTTTCGCATCTTTAACCGTGGTCTCGGCCTGTTGAGAGGAACGATCACCACGGACCAAACCTGGATCGTCCCTGCGCGGGCTTCCTTCGAATGCCCGATGGGCCGCTCGTTGGAGATCGGGGTCGTAGTCGATATGGAGGAGCTACCGCACACTTCCGCGCATCACGCAGGGACGATTCGCGTCGAGAGCAACGGAGGCACTCGCGAGATTGAGGTAGAGCTGGAAATCCTTCTGGCACCAGATATCGAAGCGGCGAACAGTGAGTTGGCGCTCGGCCAGGGAGAGCCTGACAGCCTTTTGCAAGAGCGGCTGGTCATCAGGAACGAAGGGCAAGCCACAGCCCATTGCGAGTTGCGCGGCAGCGTGCCACAACTGGTCTTTTCCCGAAACTTGATCGATATCAAGCCTGAGAAAAGCGTACGGGTCACAGTACGTTGGCAAGGAGCCTTGCCGGATGAAGCGACGGGCGACCTCTACGTGGAGGTGCTGTCCGATGAGAAAACACTCCGCATACCTGTCAGCTTGAGCCTAAACTCTTAGCTAAAGAAAGGAGCGCAACATGAAACTCATGTTGGCCATTGTGCGAGATGAGTATGCTGCCGACGTCACCGTTGCTTTGAACCAGAAGGGGCACAGCGTGACTCGCATCAGCTCGACAGGAGGGTTCTGGCGACGGGGCAACGTCACGTTGCTCATCGGTGTGGAGGAAGAGGAAGTAGACTCGACACTGGAGATCGTCAATAGCCATGCCGGTCCTCAGGTTGAGGTGCAGGAAGGGCAAAATGCATTCCCTCCGCATCGAGCCACAATCTTTGTGCTGGATGTAGATTCCGTAGCCCGTTACTGACACCCATCCAGACAGGAAAAGGCGGGCTTGTGGAAGCCAAGTACCCGGTAGCGGGTTATTATATGGTTCTGCCCTCCTTGCGTTGCCTGTAGTGGCACCGTGATACCCGTATCACCGTATCACTACAGGCTTGTTTTCCACGAATGGCCCGTCATTCACTCCATATCCACAAGAGGCGAAATCCAGTTGCCTTTCTCGTCAAAGGGCATCGCCATCGGCTCGCCGATTACTTCCAGATCTCCTATAGATCGCACCTCATCGAGCATTGGCTCGGATACCAACAGGTAGCGCAGATGCAGCGTGTCGCGCATACAGACTAACCGCAACTCGGATAGGGGCTTGGCGCGCTCGCGGAAAGCGGCGGCTTCCAGGGCTGCCTGATCGGAGTCAAAGAGCAGGGGCAGTTTGGCTCGTTCTACGTTGCCCGATGTGAGCACGTTCTTGTAGGTAGTGCGCCAGTCGATTTTGTCGGCCAGTGCCCGCGTGCTGAAATCGGCCAGTCCCACGCCCAGCCCGTTACCGTGGCTCGCTTCCGTCAGGTCCAACACAATCAAGGAGTTGATTTGTGGAGCTTCGGGCCATTCCGCCTCTCCAATGATCCGTCGCCGCCCTATCACGTAGCAGTCCATGCCGGTTCCACTGATCTCTTTGCCCATACGCTCGACCAGCGCAATGTCCACCTCATGAAAGGGGATTTTGGCGCTCCATTCCTTGGCCTGCCGCAATAGCGCGGGTTCTTCCGCGACAACCCGATCCGGCGCAAGCCCTACCATGTCCGCCACCCCGCCCCAGGCGTTCTCCAGAATGGCTACCCCGCCCAACACCTTGGCCTTGGAGTAGATCACCTCTGCGATAGGCCGGATATAGTCCGCCAGGGCCTGATTGCCATACTGATGGATGGCAGAAGCTTGGGTGTGCTTGCCCATGCCAATCACCGCCATCTTGCACAGTCCGCTCTCGACGATACCGTCAAAGTTGGTATGTTTCTTGATACGATTGACGACAATGATCCCGTCGGCCTGCGCAGCGATAGCGTCCAGGTAGACGGGAATGCCCGCGTCAATCGTGCCCAACTGCACGACATCCATCGTGGCGCGGATGGGAACACCCATCGAGTGTTCGTCAATGCCCAATCCTGCCAGTAACTCACGCTGCCCCTCCGCGGTGCCGCCGCCGTGGCTGCCCATTGCTGGAAAGATGAACGGACGCCCCCCGCGCGCGCGAACGGCCTCAATGATGGCCCGCAACACCTGGGGCATGGACGCAATGCCTCGACTGCCCGCAGTGATCGCGATTTCGTCGCCTGCGCGAATGCGCGCCAGCGCGCCTGCCTTCTCCAGGGCTGCTCCCACAGCAGTGGGTATATCCCTGACGTCCGGCTGTTGCCAGCGTTGGCGCACCAACACTACTCGCAAGTCGTCCAACGGACGACGCATGTCCAGTTCCCCTTGTATTGCCATCTTTCGATCTCCTGTCTGCCGTAAGCTTGGGATAGCCATAGTCTACTCTGAGACACAGCCCAGACCAAATGGCCCGGCCTGATGGCCCGGCCTGGCATGACAGGTTCGCCGCGAAGTGATAGAATCTTGCTAGGCTCAAGACATCGTGGAACCAAAGGAGTGCAGTCTATGGAGATATTCGGACTGGGTACCATGCGGTTGGCCCTGATCCCTGACTATGCCGGGCAGATTAGCGGGGATGCTGTCTTTCATCCAGCTACTCGACGGGAATGGGGTCAGGGATTGCCCGTCAATGAGGAAGGCAATGTGGCTATGGTGGTAGCCTCCCTATTGATTACGGACGGGGAAGAGTACACGCTCGTGGATACCGGCTTCATCGAGGCCCAAGAGCCGTCAAGACCGCAGACCATTCTGACCGGCCTGGCCGCGTTAGGGCTTCAGCCGAAGCAAATCCGGCGCGTGATCCTTACCCACGCCCACGGGGATCACTTGATGGGGAACACGCTGGAGCGAGATGGACGGTACATCCCGACTTTTCCCCTGGCCGAATACATAGTTCAGGAGCGCGAGATCGCCGCTTCCCGTAAAGCCGAGGACGAGTTGTGGCGCACCAAACTGGCCCCTCTGGCAGCGCGGGGACAGCTACACTCTATCGATGGGACGACGGCCGTCGCTGATGGCATTACCTGTTGGCTCACACCAGGTCACACCATCGGGCACCAGTCTGTGCTCATCAAGAGCCAGGACCAGCAGGCGCTATTCGTGGGCGACCTGGCCATCTTTGCCCAGAACTTTCAGTATCCGGAGTGGGGTCCTGGTTGGGCCTGGTCTCGCGAGCTGGACCGTGACAGCCGCCAGCAGGTAGCGGACTGGGCTGTGGAGCAGAACGCTGTGCTCATCGTGGGCCATGACCCACGCCATCCCTGGATCAGGCTGCGACGTGCAGGGAACGGATACCGCTCTCTGGCAGCGAACCCTTCATAGGGATTATCTGTCGACAACACACAGGAGGTTAGAATGAAAATCTATATTCTCACAGATCTTGAAGGGGTAGCCGGGGTTGCCCGCTGGGACCAGACGGGGCGAGACACGCCCGGCTATCCCCAGGCGGTGCGCCTGATGACAGAGGAACTGCGCGCCTGTGTCGCTGGTATCCAGTCCGTGGAGCCGCAGGCGGACATCTGGGTGTGGGATGGCCACGGCTGCGGCTCTATTGATTTCGAGCGCTTTCCTCGCGGGGCCAAGCTGCTCAATAATGGTCCGGTCGGGAGGTCGGGATACCTGAACAATTCTTTTGATGCTTTGTTCTTTCTGGGACAGCATGCCAAAGCGGGCACGGAGGGGGGCAACCTGGCCCATACCTACTCGTCCGTGAGTGTCGAGTTCTACAAGATCAATGGCATCGAGTTGGGGGAATTGGGGTGCAGGGCGGCTTGGGCCGGTGCGCTCGGTGTGCCGACGGTGTTTGTCAGTGGGGACGACAAGGTGATCGCCGAGGCGCGGGCGCTGGTTCCGAACATCCGAGGGGCACAGGTGAAAACGGGTCTGGCTCCCCAGGTAGCCCTTCACCTCGCGCCCGAAGACGCGCGCGAGGTGATTCGCGAGGTTGCCGCGGATGCTACCGCGCATCTGGATGAGATTGATCCCTATGTCATCCAGGGGCCGCCCTATGTTCAGGAGGTGATGATCTGGGCCAGGACCGATCCGACGACCTATACATCACGAGGTTTCCAGCAAACCGGTGCCCGCACCTTTACCCTGCGGGCTGAACGTATCGAGGACCTGTATATCTGAATCTGCTTGCTCCCAAAGTGGGACTATCCATAGATGAGGGGGAAGCCTGCGGTAAGCCGCTTTCTCCCTCAGCTATAGCGTAACTACCTGCCCATCGTAGGCGAACCTGATCCACGGGGGCAACGACTGTTCCTCTATGGTAAAGTCAATGTCGTGGGTCATGTGGGTAAAGAGGCAGCGCTTGGGCCGCAGTTCCTGGGCCAACGCCAGACTCTCGGATAGTGAAAGGTGGCTGGCGTGTGGCGTGATGCGCAGGCAATTGATGATGAGCAAGTCCAGCCCACCAAGTAACTCCTTGGATTCGGACGGGATTTGCTTCACATCGGGGATATACGCCATGCCGTCGATACGATATCCCTGGGAACCGGCCAGCGGCCCATGCTGCACCGGGATAGGGGTGACCAACACGCCGTTCATTGCTACGTTGATAGGCGATTCCAGCACGTGGGGCCGCAGTCGCGGGATACCTCCACCCACAAAAGCCGGGGGATGGAAAACATAGTCGAAGGACTGGCACAGGATGTCCAATGTCTCCTGCGAGGCATAGATATCGATGGCATCATTCTGATTACGGCAATACGAGCGGATATCTGGCAGTCCATAGATGTGATCAGCGTGGCCATGCGTGTAGAGCACGGCGTCAATTCGGCGGACGCAATTCGCCAGCATCTGCTGGCGAAAATCCTGCGAGGTGTCAACCAGCAAAGAGGCTCCGTCCACCTCCACCAGGATAGAGGCCCGCGTCCGACGGTAACGCGGGTCCTGTTCGGCCTTACGGCAGACGCCGTGCGGGCAGCGTTGATAGTTGTCCAACATACAATCAATAGTAGGCACCCCGTGGGAGGTGCCAGTACCCAGCATAGTGATTCGCATCTCTCATCCTGTAGCGGGTAACGCGAGCGGGCTTGTAGACAGTCGCCCTGCGGCTACCCGACGCGATAGTGGCGCGTATCGGTTAGTGTGACGGCAATGCACAATCCCCTCGCGGGCAGCTTTTCCCTCATCAGCGCCACCTCGTCTGCTGTCGCTTCGCCAAAGATCACCAGGCTCTTGGCTTCCAGGATGGCAGCAAAGGTCGGCATGAGGTCTGCTACAGAAGGTGCATTCTCGTATCGGTCCAGCGTGACCGACATTGCGTTCAGATGCTCCTCTTCTAGCAGGACCGGGTAGATGTGCAGCGTGCCCGCCGAGTGCAGGTCAATGATAGAGTAATCAAAGGAGCGCATGATGACCCGATCGTGGGGCAGCACATGTTCGCGGTACATGCGCGGCGACAACTGGCTGGAAGAATCAGACTGGAAGCGTGCTACCGTACCAGGTGCCCACAGCCCATAGACCCAGGGCGCCCAGCCCCCATGAAAGGCCGGAATCAGCGTATATTGCGCCTTGGCGACTTGGACAAACGCTTGTGCCGTGGCGGCCAACACCTGATTCACCTGATCCGGAGCATCGTAGAAGGCCATTCCCATGCGCTCGTCGCCCAACAAGGCCGAGAGCATATCAATTGGGCCGCGCTGCAAGGTGTGGGCCACCAGATAAGACCCATCATTCGCCTCTACCAACGCCCTGGTTAATTCTAGTAGCTTGATCAGCCACGGGTTGTCGTCTCTGGGGATGATGCGCTCCACCCCCTCGTAGTTCGGGCCGAGGGCGAGGCGCGGCCACATGGCCTCGTCCGCACCGGCATGGATGGCGCAACCGACGATGGCTTCCATCCAGGGGACGCGACTGAAGGGGTATTCGACATGGAACAGATCACCCTGCACGAGCTGCTTGCGCAGATCGCGTGACCCCACTTCGGGAGTCAACGCGTTCACGTCGAGGATGTCTGGTGTAATATCCATGTTGTCCAGGCGCTGGCGTTTGCGGTTGGGCAAGATGCGTAAGAGCGGCTCATCCACCGACTCTCGCTTCCAAAAGGCAGCATGGCGTTGCAGTAGGTTCTCCAATGAGTTCACGTTGATTTGCTCTCCTAAGAATCGTGTGGTGACAACACCTTAGCCTATTGTAGCCGTTTCTGGTTGGGCGCGCCAATATGATGTTCCACCTCACACGAAGCATAACTGGGCCTATGCGAGATACCCGGTTAGTCCCCCTCCCCTGCTGGTAGTGCAGACCTCTCGCCAGGAGTACCTCATTATTATGTCCACTTGCCAGACTGTGGCGGAATCAGCAGACGACGAGAGGTACTGCTCCTTGCTATTCTACTCTGAAGTGGCGAGCCCGCCTGAAAATTACGGACGGTTTAAGTCCGATTCATATTCTGAAGACCCATCCTGATTGCATTCGTGGTATAATGGATCGAAGGATACCGAGCATAGCCGCAAAGGGGTGAATAGTTCCTATGTCCAAGATCGCTGTTTCCGGTAAGGGCGGAGTGGGCAAGACCCTGTTCAGCAGTCTACTGGCCTACATCATGGCAGAGGAAGGCCGGACTGTATATGCTATCGATGGAGACCCCAATCCGACGCTGGCCCAGGCGCTAGGGTTTCCCCAGGAACTGGCCGAACGGGTGGTCCCGATCATCGCGATGGGAGATCTGATCCAGGAGCGTACTGGTGCCAAACCCGGGGAGTACGGGGCCTATTTCAAGTTGAACCCACGCGTGGATGACATCCCAGAGCGGTTTTCTGTGGAATACAGGGGCATCCACCTGATGCAGATGGGCACTGTACGAGGGGCAGGCATGGGGTGCGCCTGTCCTGAAAATACCATGCTCAAGGCGCTGACCACTCACCTGCTTCTGCGAGAGAAGGAAACGGTGATCATGGACATGGTTGCTGGCCTGGAGCACCTGGGGCGCGGAACAGCCAGTGCCGTGGACGTCATGTATATCCTGGTGGAACCAGGCAGGCGCAGCCTCGACGTGGCCCAGGAGATTGCCACAATGGCACACGCCCTGCATATCCCCCACGTCTGGGGCGTAGGCAACAAAATCCGGGATGCCAAGGACCAGGATCTACTGACAAAAGTGCTGGGACAGGTTTTGCCGGTAGCCGGTTGGCTGCCTTTTGATGAACGCGCCATCGAATCCGACATCAAAGGACTACCATTATATGACCTGGCTCCTGACATTGTAGACCGCGTACGGGCCATTGCTAGGGAGACGGGCTTGCTTCCTGCCTGAGCCGGTAGCTTGTGCTGGCGAGGTAGGCTGCATCCATCCTACACTGCCGTATCGCACTCCACCAGACGTTCAGCCTTGCAGGTGTTTTGCCTGCCTTCCCGGCTTCAGCCCGCGCATCTCGCCAGCGAGCTTTTGAGCCAGACAGATAGCCGTGATATAATGAGTTTTTGATCTGTCTGCATTTCTTGCCATTGATTGAACACATTAGGGGATTGTTGCATACCGGGCGGGCGGCAGTCTCCCAGATAGGAAATCACATGAACCAAAACGTGCGCGCTTCGCGTCCTGATAGGGGCGTCATCCTGCGTAACCTGGGCCTCGTGGTGGCTGTTATGGGCCTGCTGTTCGTAGGTTTTCTCGGAGGGGCCGGAACGATGTGGCTAGCGCAACCAGAGGTACGCCAGTCTCTGGGCAACCTGCTCAACTCCCCGGCAAGCTCTGCGGAAGAGGGCAGCGTGTCGTTCCGACAGGAAGGCACTACGCTCCTGTGGGAGATTTCGGATATTCTACGAGACGAGTTCTACGCCCCCGAGACCCTGGATGACCAGCAAATGATGTATGGCGCGGCGCATGGTTTGGTCAGTTCCGTGGACGATCCCTATACCAGATTCGTGGAACCTTTGCCAGCCAGCATTATGGAAGAGGATATGCAAGGCTCGTTCGATGGTATTGGCGCCACGGTGAACATGGTGGATGGCAGGTTGGTGATCGTGAGGCCACTGCCGGGCAGCCCCGCAGAGAAGGTAGGGCTGCAGCCGGGAGATATTATCCTGGAAGTAGACGAGCAACCTTTGGAGGGCAAAACCCAACTGGAGGCTATTGCCCTGATTCGTGGACCATCGGGGACCGTAGTACGACTGCTAGTCCAGCGGGAAGGCGTGGCAGAACCCTTTATCGTCCCGGTTACTCGCGAAAGGGTGGAAAGCCCCGTGATCGAGACCAAGATGCTGGAGGGCAACGTCGCCTATATCCGCTTGACCGAGTTCAATGCCATCGCCGAAAAGAGATTGCGGACTGCCCTGGAGGAAATGCTCAGCCAGGAGCCTGTGGGTCTGATCTTTGACCTGCGCAGCAACCCCGGCGGCTATCTGCAAATGGCAATCGACGTATCTGGGGAGTTCCTGCCAGGGGGTACGCTGGTCACGACGGAAAAAAGGCGCGGGGATGTCGAGGTGGAGTACCGAGTTAGCAATCAAGGAATTGCGCGAGACATTCCTCTGGTGGTGTTGATCAACGGCGGCAGCGCGAGCGCCTCCGAGATTGTCGCAGGAGCGATCCGCGATCACGAGCGAGGCACTCTGATAGGTGAGCCAACGCTTGGGAAGGGTTCAGTGCAGAACGTGCACAAGCTCCAGGATGGCTCTAACCTGCGCGTGACCACTGCCAAGTTTTACCTGCCGGATGGCGAATCCCCCGATGGGAAGCCCATCCAGCCAGATATCGAGGTAGCCCTGACGCAAGAGGATTTCGAGGCCGGACGTGACCCTCAACTGGACCGCGCTGTGGACTACCTTGTGAATGGAGAATGACACATGGCCAAAAAGACCAAGGACCAAGGACCGGTTCGAGGCGGCAATCGCCTGATCGCCTCGAACCGCAAAGCATTTCACGATTATTTTATCGACGAGACCCTCGAGGCGGGGCTGGTATTGGTGGGGTCAGAGATCAAATCCATCCGCGCGGGCCGGGTGAATCTGCGCGACAGCTATGTCAACATTCGCAACGGTGAAGCCTGGCTGATCGGCACGCACATCGCCGGATATGCGGAGGCCAGCTATCAAGATCACGATCCAACCCGCGAGCGAAAACTACTGCTGCACCGTCGGGAAATCGACCGCTGGCTCGCTAGAGCCGCCCAGAAGGGATATACGATTGTCCCGCTCAAGCTCTATCTGAAAGATAACCGCGCCAAGGTGGAGATTGGTCTGGCACGAGGCAAGCACCAGTATGACAAGCGAGAGGCGATTGCCAGGCGCGACTCGGAGCGCGATATGCGTCGCGCCATCAAGCAAGAGTATCAGTAGTTTCACTTCCCGGTGGGATATTACGAGTCGAGCCTTCTGGAAAAGGCTCGACTCGTTTGTTGTTCAGGAGAGATACTTGCCTATCAGCAGTTCAAGCTCTTTTACCCGGTCGGGAGGCATCGCTTCGGGCCGCGTGATAAAGGCGTTGGCCAGGGCATTGCCGCAGGGGCCTGTGCACTGGGAACCCGCGATATGGGGGACCGCCTTGCGCAGTACCTCCTTGGCTGTATCCACGTTGGCCAGCAGGTTCGCCACTACCATGTCGACAGTGACGGACTCCTCGGTCTCGTGCCATACATCATAGTCGGTGACCATAGCCATCGTGCAATAGCAGATCTCGGCCTCCCGCGCCAGCTTGGCTTCGGGCAGGGCTGTCATCCCGATCAGGTCTCCGCCGATCTGCCGATAGAAGTGGGACTCGGCCTTGGTGGAGAACTGGGGACCTTCCATGACGACCGTCGTGCCCCCGTTGTGGACCGTAGCGCCAACCTCTACCGCCGCCTCGTACATGATGCGGCACAACTCGGGGCAGAACGGCTCCGCGAAAGAGACATGCACGACGATCCCGTCACCGAAAAAGGTGGCGGGACGCACCCCCTTGGTTCGGTCTAGAATCTGGTCGGGGATAACGATATCTCTGGGAGCCAGTTCCTCCCGCAGGCTACCGACGGCGCTAATCGAGAGCAGGTGCGTGACCCCCAGGGATTTCATTGCCCAGACATTCGCCTGCGTGGGAAGCTCGCTGGGGCTGATCCGGTGTCCCCTGCCGTGGCGGGGGAGAAAAGCGACTCGCACTCCTTCCAGCGTCCCGACCACGATCTCATCGCTGGGCTTGCCAAAGGGAGTATCCACCGAGATGGACTGGATGTCGGTCAATCCGTCCATCTCATACAAACCGCTGCCTCCAATCACACCCACACGCGCTTCGGCCATAGGTCCCCTCCTTGATCATCTATCCAGGTATTCTCCCGCTGTCGGCATTACCGACCCAGGGCATGCGATCCAGAACCTTTGCATTATAGCAACGAGCGCGGCTCCTGCCAAGTGCCTTTTTTCATTTGCTACGCGGCGTGTTTTATGGTATACTTTATGTGCTTGGGGATGACAGGCTTCGACAGGAAGGGCTGGTCAGCGATTGCAGGCCGAGGTGCCTCACCCTCGTAAATAAGGGGCAACTTTTACAAGTGCCAAAAACACTTACACACCGGCCTACGCTCTCGCCGCATAATTGCGGTTAAAGGCGAAAGCCAACTGATCGATTAATCGATCACGTCCGTCTCTTTGCTTCGCCCGAGAGCGAGAGAACGGGCGACGACTAATTCGGGATGCGGTCGGCTTGACGCCGATGTAGCCGGCCAAAGATCCATCGGCTGGTGGACCATGATCCTTGTCGGCCGGGATCAGGCCCACGAGAACCTTTAGACCGAATATGTCTGTAGTATATCTCTGGTCGAACTTTTTGGACGCGGGTTCGATTCCCGCCATCTCCACTAGCTGGCCTCGCAAAAAAAGACACCTGTTGATTCAGGTGTCTTTTTTTTTGCCCTTTGGCGCTTGACCCTGCCCATTTCCTGTCCTAGAATGGCTGGACTGCTATCTTGCGCGTGAATGCCATCTGCTTCTATCATCAAAAGGACTGGGTATGCGCTGGCCATCATTTCTCACACTCCCCCTCAAGCGATCTTTTGCTCGTCCTGGACTCACCTTCCTCTCCCTGATTGGCAGTGCCCTGATGGTGGGGCTGATGGCGAGCATCCCCATGCTGGGCGATGCCGTAGGGTTCGATATTTTGCAGAAGGAACTGGCTGCTTACGCGGAGCGAAAGGACAATGTGGCGATGGCCATGCGCTATTATCGCACGGCCTATGCCCCCGAGCCCATGACCATGCAGCAGGCCTTCCAGATGGCCGACTATCTGCAACAGATGACCTCTAGGGAAATCGGGCTGCCCGTTGCTCGTCGTTATGTCCAGCTCGGAAGCCATGCCTTCTCCCTGCGGCCACTCCCCGACGATGTGCGTTACCAGCAGGATCAGTTGGCCGAGGTGCGCATCAACTGTATTGTCGATGTGGAAGAACATATCGAGATCCTAGAAGGGCTCCCGCTTGAGGCTGCGGACACCGCAGATGAGTTGCTGGTTTGGGGACACCCCAAGTTGATGAACACCCTGGGCGTGCAGCCTGGGGAGGTACTCGAGCTCCACAATAGGGATGCGCTCACTGGGCCTGTGCGGGTGCGTATCGCTGGGACTTGGCAGGCCAAACCAGATGATGAACCCTTCTGGTATCGAGATCCCGAGTTTCTACTGGGAGGCGAATTCCTCACGTCTGTCAATGCCTTTGAGCGGTTTCTGGCCCCAGCCATGCCCACCCATCTGGATTTCTCGTTCTGGTACTTTGTGCTCGACGACTCCAGGCTGCGTTTTGATCGCGTGGATGCCTATGCTCAGGGTATAGATCGCGCCAAGGTCAAGGTGGAAACCCAACTTCCCAGCATGCGAGTAGACTTTGCCCCGTTGGAAGCCTTGCAGAAGGTTCAGGAGCGGGCCAACGTGATGAAACAACTCTTGCTCGGCTTCAGCCTGCCCACCATCGGATTGCTGCTTTTCTTTGGTGCGGTCATAGCGTCCATCGCTGTCCAGTATCAGCAAGGGGAAATCGCCAACCTAATGAGTCGGGGTGCCAGTCGCTCCCAGGTATTCGCAACGCATACCCTGGAGAGCCTGTTGCAGGTCATCGTCAGCGTTCCGGCGGGCCTGGTAATCAGCACAGGGTTTGCGCGGCTGATGACTCGCAGCTCCAGCTTTATGTCCTTTGAGCGGGCAAGCGCGCTTTCTGTCGCTACGCACGCCCTGGATTGGCGGCTGATTGCTTTGGCTGTGGTGTTGTGCCTGAGCGCGCGTCTGCTTCCCGCCATGCTGGCCGCCAGAGGTACGGTGATCACCTACAACCGCAGGCGCGCCAGGGCGATCAGGCATGACTGGCCCCTCAAGCTCCTGCTTGACCTGATCATGCTTGCTGTTGTGGCCTACGCCTATCAACGGGTACGTGCGCACGAAGGATACGGGATTATCACCTGGGAGCCTCGGGTAGAAGGGGCTAATGACCCCCTGCTGTTCTTTGCCCCTACCCTTTTCCTTTTCGCGGCAGCCATCCTCTTTTCGCAGCTCTTTCCCCTGTTCATGCATTTGCTGGACTATGTGGGTGAGCGGCTGGCCCCTACGCCCATCTACATGGGGTGGAAGAATCTGGCCCGCCAGAGTGGTCTGTACACCATTCCCTTATTCCTGGTGATCGTCTGCCTGGCTTTGGGCGCCTTTGACGCGTCCCTGGCTATCAGCGCTGATAACTGGCTGGGGGAGCGCCTGCGGTACAGCGTGGGCGCAGATGTGACGTTCCAATTGGGGACGATGCCCGGCCCCGAAGGGCAACTGCTGGGGGTAGATAGCTGGCTGAACCCACCAGAAACGTATGCACGCCTGCCGGGGGTGCTGGATGCTACCAGGGTGGGGGAATACAAAGGCTGGATGTCGGGGGCGGGCAACCAGGGTAGGGTCCAGGTGTTAGGGGGGGATCGCGCAGACCTGGCGAGGGTGGCCTACTTCCGCTCTGACTTTGCGCATATGTCGTTGGGATCGTTGCTCAATCTGCTGGCTGCTGATCCCAAGGCCCTGCTGGTCACCCCCGCTTTCCTGGAGGCTACCCATCTATCGGTTGGGGAACAGGTTGTTCTGGATGTGGATGTGGGCGAGGATACCCAGACGATGCCTTTTGTCATCGTGGGCACGTTCCGCCATTTTCCAACGGTGTATGAGCAAGAGAGCACGGCGGTTATGGCCAACCTGGACTATATCTATGACCGGTGTGGGGGCATTCAGCCGCATAGCATCTGGCTGCGTACCGGGTCGGATTTCGATCAGGATGCCTTCCGCCAGACATTGGAGGAGATGGAGGTGATCGCCCTCCGGGTGCGCAGCAGCAACGCCCTGATCGCAGCGGACACGCGTCGCCCGGAACGCATCAGTATCTACGGCAACCTGTCCGTAGGGTTCCTCGCCGGTTCCATCTTGGCCTGCCTAGGCATCCTCATTTACACCTTTGCCTCGCTGGTAGGTCGCCTGCAACGTTTCACTGTCTTGCGGGCCATCGGGCTGAGACTGACACAGCTTTGGGTCACGGTGAGCGTCGAGTATCTCAGTGTCGTCTCCTACGGCATTCTCATCGGTGCTGCCGTCGGGGTGGCCGCATCGCGGCTGTTCGTGCCCTATTTCCGCCTGACAGGGACTCTGGAGAGCAACATCCCGCCTTTTGTCCCCGAGATCGCCTGGTGGAGCGTCGGCTGGATGGTGATGATCTACTTTGTGGTGCTCTCTGTGGCAGAATTGGTGGTGCTCCTGCGCGTTACACGGCGGGGAGCATTCCAGGCCCTGCGAATGGGAGACCAGGAGTAAAGCTCGGCCTCCTCGCTCAGAACTCGGCCAAGATCAGCGGGAGGTAGGCTGGCGAGGCCACCGGCACACGGGCCGTCTTGCTAAAGGCCGTTCCGCCTACTTCCACGTCGGCTATGGCCTCGATTACCGTGCCTGTCGGAACGCGCGCGGGCACGCGCACGCGCAACTCGGCGGCAAAGGTCGCCTCTGGCCCCAGCGTGCCTTCCCACGTCAGGGCATTGCCGACCCAGTTGGCGCCGGTGTGCGAGACATACACGGTATTCTGAGGCAAGGGCAAGCTGAAACGGGCCTGGGCACTGTTGGCGCTCGAGTTCCGCACAACTAGCCGATAGATGATCTCTTCTCCGGGCCTCACACTCGACGGTTCCGCCGTGAAGGTCGAGTTACCCCCAAAGGCCGCGGTGACGGTAGCATGCGCTACGGCTTTGTGCCCCAAGGTGTCGGTTGCCTCTACGGAGACCTCATAAGTGCCTTCCTGAGGGTAGCTCAACAGGATGGAAGGCTCGCTGGTGGTGACTATTCTCGTCACGCCGTCTTGTTCGATCAGCCAGCGATAGGACAGGATAGCCGCTCCCTCCGATGAACTGGCATGGGCTACCAGGGAAAACGGTTCGTACACCGGCCCAATGGCGTCGTTCAAGCTCACCCGCACTTCGTCCTTTAGCCAGGTCAGGCTGCGTCCCAGGAGAGCCTGCCGGGTGGTGGAGCCGGTATCGTTGTTGATCCCCTCTAATCCGAAGGAATAGTACAGCGTGCGATAGGGTAGGCTTGCTGTATCGTCTTCCAGAGTTGGCTCGTCGGCCTTGGCCACGGCGACATAGCCCGCTCCCTGTGGGTTGGCGTGGATCGCCATCAGCAGGGGGCGTACCAGATCAGCATCCAATGCATCCGGCAGCCCGCCCGGTGCAATCTCGTCCACCGAGTTCTGGTTATCGGCCCCATCGCCGGTTCTGCCGATGTCAAACTGCATATCTGCCAGGAAGGATTCCGGCAGGCCGACAATCGCAGCTTCGCCGGAAGGCGGCCAGTTATTGTTCGGCCCGCCCTGGAAAACGTTCCCTTGCAGCCAATGGGCGCCCAGGTAGGCGTGGTAAAAGTCGGCCCGCCCCCAGGTGGGGTTTTCGTCCTCGTTCACATCGCTGGCCTCGGCGAGGTTCTGGCCGATGGCTATCAAGCGCCCGCCGCTATCGAGATAGCTGCCCAGGATGCTGAGGTCAATGGACGTGAGCGGAGTGGACACGACATAGTACCCGTCAGGATGGACATTATCGCCGGTGAGCCAGATGACGGCTTGATACTCCTGCAACTGCTCTACATCGGGGATGGTCTGGGGGTTCCCAAAGTGCTCATCGGCATTCCAAACTTCGTAAGAGTAGCCCAGAGCGCCCAGAGCGCTGGTCACATAGGGCGCATAATCTCGATAGCTTTCGAAATAGGAAAAATCGTTGTCTATGAGCAGGACATCTGTTGCAGTGTTCAACGGGTCCACGTGGACCCAGAGGGGCAGATGCACATCGGTGCTTCCCTGGATCAAGTGAATGTCTGCCTTTAGGTCACCTGCCTGGGCGCTGGTCGGGACATGAACGGTCACTTCCACCGTGGTCGTGCCGTTCGCCGCTATCTGGATATTGGAGGGAAGTTCTATAGAGAGACCTTGTTCCCCCTCTACCCATGTGGAGTAGACACGTGCCGGACCGGAGGCAAACGCGGCGCGCACGATCAGCGGGAGGATATAGCTGCGGCCGGGTGATGCCGAGGGCACCGACAGGCTGGCAGGCGACAGCAACAGCGCTGGAGAGTTTGCGCGGGATAGATCAACCAGCCCCGATCCGCGAGCCAACACATCGGCACGCACAGCCTGCGTGTCATCTGTGTACACATCCAGGTCGGCCGTAGCCATGAGCGCCGCCTTGACGTGGTCGTGTGTCCATGTCGGGTGAGCTTGCAGCAACAGGGCGGCTGCCCCGGCCACATGCGCGCAAGCCATGCTAGAGCCACTCAGTTGAGCAAAAGCCATGGGTCCCTGCGCCGGGTCGTGTGCCGCAGAAAGGATGGCCGTGCCAGGGGCAACAACATCGGGCTTGAGAGAACGCATAAACCCTGGGCCGCGCCCCGAATACTCTTGTATGATTCGCTCTGGCACAGCGACTAGGCGCGGATTGGGGTTGATCTGGAGGGTGGCATTTGGATACAGTTTCTGCCATGCCAGTAACCTCTCGCCCGCCGTCCGTGTGATGACAGCCGCCGGAATGGTGATCTCTCCGGGGTCGCAATACTCGCCGCCACAGGCGATTTCTAGCAGTTCGTCCGAATCGTTGTAAATCAACGCGGATACGGCTCCAGCCTGTTGGGCATGATAGACCTTGTCGGCAAAATCGCACCCTCCGCGGCTGATCAGCGCGATTCTGCCCACCAACGAGCCTGGCTTGAGCGGCTCGCAAGCCAGCGAACTGCCGTTGGTAGAGGCGTCTCGCACATCCACATACGGATAAGGCCCGATCACATCATCGATGGCAGGTCCAAAGAGCGCGCGGGCAAAGGGCACGCCCTGAAGGGATGCGGGCACTGGCTGCGGCCCTGTTACGTCCAGCATATCGGAGGCGATTACCTGGTTCTTGCTGACAGCTCCTACGGTGATTACCCGCTCGATGCCCCCTGGCAACTGGCTAACAGACCCGAACCCAGGCCCCTCGTTGCCAGCGCCCGCCACCACCACGCTCCCGGCGTTCATCGCATTCTCCAGCGCCTCGGCGACAGGGGAATCGAATACCGGCCTGGTGGAGATGGCGCTCCAGCCGTTGCAGATCACGTCTGCCCCGTCGGCGACGGCATCTTCGATGGCCTGCAAAACCTCTGGCGAATACGCTACTTCCCCGGAGGCCGTGGGGTAGAAAATGCGATAGTTCATCAGCCAGGCGCGAGGAGCTACCCCGGAGATGGGTGCCGACAGCCCACCGTACTGAGCTGTTATCGGGTTTCCGGCGGCGATACCTGCCATGTGCGTACCGTGGCTTCCCGCCTCAGGGCCAGGAATGGGCGTGTTTTCACCCGACAAGGGGGGCTCGTTGGGACGGAAGTAGGCCCGCGAGGCAATCACCTTGGGCGTGGTATAGCGCCCGTCGCCTTTGGGATAGCCCGCCGGATAGGAGAAGGTAGAGCTATCGAACATGGGGTGGTGGATATCAATGCCGCCGTCGAGGATGGCGATCCTGATTCCGCTACCGGCCTGTGCCTGGCCGCCGACGCTTTGCCACAACGTTTCCGCCTGGATGAGCGGCAAGCTGGAATATAGCGTCGGCTGGTAGGCCACTTCCGGGTACACCTGCTCTATCCCCGGCAGGTTTCGCAGTTCCTGGAGGCCTGCCGGGTCCATCTCATCGGGAACAGATAGCGCAAAGCCATTGAACACCAACTGATAGGTGTGCTCTACAACTGTACCAGGCAAAAACCCTTGGATTTGGCTCAGTAGCGCACTCTGCCGCTGCTCCAATTCAGCCTGATAGGCGCGCGTCTGTGGCTGCTCGAATTGCAGCGCCCCGGCTTCGGATAGGGCGACTTGCTCGACTACCGCAGGCTGTGCCAGGCGCACAATCAACCTTTGACCAGGCTCTATCCCCAGGGATGTGTCCGGGTTGTCAGCGCCAACCGGGCTGGCAATGGGGGCGAACAGAGAGAGGAATACCAGCATCAGCCCGAGCAGGATTCTGGTCGCATACCAGGCAGGTTTGTGCGCCGTGGAACGCAAGCAGGACAATCTCGTCATGGTGCACCATCCTATCAGTTGAGCGTGCTACAGCTATAGCCACTATCGCAGACAGAACACGACACCGGCCCCTATCGCTACAGCCGGTGTCGTGTCGGCGTTCAATCGTTCATCGCTGGAGTGCCCAATCCCTGGGTATATGCTGCTACCGAAATACGACAGCAGAGGCAAGCGTAGGATAAGCTGTGCTATCAGAACCAATACTCTGACACGTCAATCGAAGAGTCATAGTCGTTCCAGCGTTCGATAAAGAACGGCTTGGTATTCTGAAACGCGCGCAAGATGTCCTGAACGACTGTTTCTCGCTCAAGGGGTGCCAGATTCTGGGTGCTCTGCACGTAATGCGCGGCGCGTCCGTAATACAGAGGCAGAAGCGCTTCGGCCACTTTGTCCGGGTCCCCTTCGCCCTTGTTATAGACGATCGCAAACTCGGACACGATCCGCGCCCACAGTTCTGCCGAAAGGGAGAACCCATCCCGTGGCTGTTTGAGCAGGTCCAATATCATCTCGTAGGTTTGCGGAAACAGGATTCTTTGCCATTCCGTGATGTACTCGTCTCTGGCGTTGAACATGGCGTCCGCCAGGATGCGCACGCATTCATCGCTACAAACCATCCCTACTGCGGGGTGACGTTCTCCGTACAAAGGTACGTGTACCGGTGGCGTATTCTCCTGCCACCAACGGCGATGGATGACGAGTGCGCGGAACAGCGTGCCCACCGTATGCAAAAAACGAGCGTCAACCAGGGTGCCAAGCTCGCCGCCATTCTCCCCCCGGTAGCCCAGGTCCACCAGGGCAATACGGCGATGCTCTACCAGCACCTGAATGGCGAGCCAGATATTGATGCCAAAACGGGCCACATCTGTTTCCCATACGTCCTGCGCCACCAACTCTGTTGCCAGGTCACCGGAGACGCAGAATTCACCCGCCAGCGGCTCGCGCAGGTCGGCGCGGAGGAACGTTCCCAGGAAGGGATAGACGAGGTTATCCGTCAATGCGGCGGCATTCGCGCTACGCTGGTAGCAGCCCATGGAGACATCATGACCGTGAAGCACCGGATTCACCAAAGCAGGGAGCCACTCCGGAGTTATACCCGGAGCTCGCGCCTCGGCGATAACACACGCCCGGGCGTCCAGACGCAAAGCCGCCTCGAAAATAGACCGTATTCCAGTGCCCTTTCCTCGCGTTCCCTCGTAGACCGTCACTAGTTTCTCGACTTTTGAGGAAACCTTGGCGTCGAGGATATGCCGGACGGTATTGTCCGAAGACCCCCCGTCGGCATTCATCAACAGTACGCGCTCGTTCGGAAAGTACATGGCGATACCGTCGGCCAGCGCCTTGACTACCTCACCAATGGTTCTGCCGTTTCTGTGGCTGGGGATACCAATGACCAGGTCCACCCAGCCGATCTCCTGAAGACGGGCCAGGGCATCCGCATTGAGATTCGTCTCTTGTAAGAGGCTGTCTTTATCGATTATTGACATCGCTTCCTACCTCAACCGATTCACCGTGGCGGCAGCGTCCACCGCTGCTCGCTCTGGTGATACCACGCCATCCAGAACGTCGTCGACTGCTTGGATGATTACCTCCTGTATTTGGCTATAGTAGACAAGATTCGGATAGGGATATGCGTATTCTAGCTGCTGCTCCAGAAAGTCTCGGTAGTCCTGATCGCCTATAGCCAGTGCAAGGGCCGAGTGATAGGGGGACAGATGCCAGGTTTCGGCGCTCCAGCCGGATAATGCCTCGGGGTGTAAGGTGGAAAGGACATAGTCCACGGCCATCTGCTGTTTCGCCGGGTCCCGTGTCAGAATTGCCCAGGCCCAGGAGCGTGCGATGGTGGCTGGAGCGCCATCGGCAGTTGGGATGGGAGCGTAGCGCGTCTGTGGCATCTGGTCCCTATCCCGCTGGTAGAGCCAGGAGCCTACGCTGACCAACGGGGCATCCCCTTGTATGTACGCGTCCCAGCACTCCTCTAGCGTGCTCAGATATCTTCCCTTATTTGGCATGATTCCGAACTGCACTGCGCGCTGGTATTGCTGGAGCACCTCGGCGGCAATGATCGAGTCAAAATAAGGCTGACCATTGTTCCTGACCAGGGTTCCACCACGCGCCAGATACTGGACAAGAAATGCCTCAGCAGAATGTGCTCCTTCTCCTACCGGAAAGAGGTATTTGGTTCCCGGCTCTAGTTGGTCCCATATCTGGGGCGGGTTGGTGACAGAGAAGGAATCATACGCCAGAAAGGTGACGTCAGCCTGAAAGGGAATGGCCAGTCTTTGGCCGTCAACCGTTACCGCTTGTTCGGCAAATGGATAAAGATCCTCCCATACCGTGGAAGCGACGAGGTCATCTAGTGGGACGAGCAGTTCTCCACCGGCCAGTTGGTGTAGCTCTGCAGCATCGAACGCGATCACATCAGGCACGCGGTCTGGCACTACTGATTGGGTTGTCAATACCAGATTGGTAATTCCACCGGGACCATAGGCAGCTTTGGGAACTACTGAAAGACGGCTATCAGAGTTTGCCTGAACGAACGCCTCATTCAGCCGATGGAACGTACTCCCTGGAGTGTTGGCCGACTGGGCCATTTCCGGTGGAAGCCATAGCGTTAACGTGATCGGAGTGCCTGGTTCCAAGGGCTGCGGCGTCGTTGTAGCCACACTCTCCACAACCGCGCTAGTAGGCGTATACGTGCTAGTTGGCAAGGAAACCGTCGGCGTTAGGTTATCTGAGGGTGAGCAACTAATTCCCGAAATGAGTAGGACGAACAAGATTGCGCCGATAGCCCAGTAGGGTACAAGTCGCTGTCGATTATCTGAAGCTCGATGTAGCTTCTTTTTGGGAAGCATGCTTCCTCCAGGATGGGCGATCAGCGGCTAAACGAGAGTTTGAGGACATGTTAAGGTCATTATAGCACAGAATTCGTGTTGGGGGGAAAAAACGTCTTTGCCTCCATCTATCGGCCTACCGGCAAGCTTGCGTCATCTAGGCAAAAATGATGATTTGGAATACATGACAAAAACTTGACGTGCAGGGTAAGAGGTGATAGAATAGTATATCTTTCGGGCAGGGATTCATGGAGAATGGGGTGTGCCCTTCTCCTGCTTTAGAATGCCCTGCGCATTTCTTGTCAGGGCATGACCCGCTATCGACAGAAGGAGAGGATCAATGAATGATCTCACCAATCTGATCCGCGACGTACCAGACTTTCCGATCAAGGGTATCCTATTCAAGGATATCACCACACTTCTGCAGGATGCCCAAGCTTTCAGGCAGACTGTGGATGCCCTGGCCAAGGAATATGCCGGAAAGCAAATAGACACAGTAGTAGCGATCGAATCGCGTGGTTTTATTTTTGGAGCACCACTTGCCTACAGGCTGGGAGCAGGTTTCGTGCCGATTCGCAAACCGGGAAAACTCCCAGCCGAAACAGTTAGTATCGACTATAGCCTGGAATATGGAACGAATACCCTGGAAATGCATGCTGATGCCATCAATCAGGGGCAGCGAGTCCTCATAGTAGACGATCTACTGGCGACGGGCGGCTCTGCCAAGGCAGCCGTAGAGTTGGTGGAAAGGTTGAGTGGCGTCGTCGTTGGGCTGGCTTTCGTCATAGAACTCGAATTTCTGGACGGCATCAAGAAGCTAGAGGGTTACGACGTGTTGTCTCTCATCAAGTTCTAGGCATATCGGGAGACCAGTCAAATGTCCAAACAAGATGAACAAGTAGCAATGTTGAACCAGGTTCGTGAGCGTACCTTGGCCGAAATTGCGCGACTCAGGGAGGCGCTCCAAGCAGAGATTGAGCCTGTCTCGGCTTCGGATGACGATGCGGCAGCTGACGTCGCTTCGGATATCTATGAGCGGAGCAAGATCATCTCCCTCATCCAGAGCCTTGAAGGCAAGTTGCGTTCCATCGAAAACGCAATTGCCGCAGCCGAAAGGGGCACCTACGGCATCTGTGAGATGTGTGGCGCCGAGATACCAGTAGAGCGCCTTGAAATAGTGCCCGAAACGACACTCTGTGTGCGATGCGCCAGCAAGATGGAACAGAATGTCCGGCGGTGGCAAACCACCCTGGATGAGAGACGCGCTGGCCGCCGTCGAGCCGTCGAATACGAGGCCGAGGAAGAGGATGAAGACGACGAGTCGGAGGACTATGAGGGTGCTGCCGACTTTGAGGATGATCTGTAACTCTGCGTTAGGCGATTTTGAAAACGGCAAACGGCCCCCTTGTTTGACATGGGGGCCGTCGCGCTGTAAAATAGACTAGTTTGCCGCGAGGTCGGGCAAACTGTGGCGATGCCGTTTTGTAGTGAGGGTCCCTCAGCCTAGCGGGCCATGACCTTGTTAGGTGCTCACCCCCCAGATATTGGCCTGCGTCGCCATGTTACGAGTTCGGTATCACCCCGTGGGTGACACATTGCCCCGGTTTACGAAATGCAGCTTCAACTCAAGGGAGGTATCAAGGATGAGCCAGATGACCGAGATTCGCTGGCATGGCCGCGCTGGTCAAGGCGTGGTTACTGCGGGCGAGCTACTTGCCCATGCTGCGATGGAGGAAGGCAAGTATTTTCAGGCGTTTCCAGAGTATGGGTCCGAGCGTATGGGAGCGCCGGTCAAATCGTACACCCGCATTAGCAGTGAGCCTATCGAGTACCACTGCCCTATTCTCGAACCCGATGTGGTGATCGTTGTTAACTCGAACCTGTTGGGGGTTGTGGACCTGACCGAAGGCCTGAAACCGAACGGTACGATCATTATGAATACTTCCGAATCCCCCGACGTCATCCGCAGACAGCTCAATGTTCAGGACGCCAAGATCAAGATATGGTGCATCGATGCTGGCAAGATCGCCGTAGAAGAGATCAAGCGGGACATTCCCAGCACCATGATGCTCGCCGTTTTTGCCAAAGCGACTGGCCTGGTGCATCTCGATCCGATTATCCACCTGACTCGCGAAGAGTTGGGCGGCAAGCTTCGATCCGAAGTTGTTGACGCGAACGTGCGTGCCTTGCAGCGTGCCTACGATGAGTGTGTGCAGGGCTGACGTAGATTCGCCTCGCCTCGACACGGGATTCCTCTTGTGCCGGGCCACAACAAAGGACTATCAACAGATTCCGTTGCAATCTGTACAGATGGAGGTTACGCAATGGCAAAGAGTCAAGCTCCCCAAGCGGGGTCGTCGTGGCAGGACACAGCCCCGGGCGGAATAGTCAATCAACCTGGTAGTGCAGCAGAGTATGTGACAGGCACCTGGCGCAGCATGCGCCCCATGCGTGATCTGGCGCAGTGCACACAGTGTTTGATCTGCTGGATCGTTTGCCCCGACGCTGCAATAACGGTGGCGGAGGGCAAGGTGGTTGGCTTTGATTACGACCACTGCAAGGGATGCGGCATCTGCGCGCAGGAGTGCCCTGTCAAGATCAAGCAGCCGCATGCGCACACCGGACAAATGGGTCAGGTCATCCAGATGATGCCCGAATCCGATTTCGACGAATAACCCGTAAGGAGGAATACGAAATGGTTAATAGCAAGTACATGCCTCTAGACGGGGCCAACGCGGTAGCTCAGGCGATGCGCCAGATCAATCCTGACGTCGTAGCCGCCTACCCGATCACACCACAGACCGCCGTTGTGCAAAAGTTCTCCGAGTATGTGGCAGACGGCATCGTGGATACCGAATTCATACCGGTGGAGAGTGAACACGCTGCCATGAGCGCCTGTGTGGGATCATCTGCCGCTGGTGCTCGCGTGATGACGGCCACCGCCGCCAATGGCCTGGCCCTCATGTGGGAGGTAGTCTACATTGCCTCCGGAATGAGGCTACCGATTGTGCTCACGGTCGTTAACCGTGCGCTGTCCGCGCCGATCAACATCCACTGCGATCACTCCGATAGCATGGGAGCCAGAGACTCGGGATGGATTCAACTGTATGCCGAGACGGGCCAGGAGGCGTATGATAACACCATCCAGGCCATCCGCATTGCGGAGCATACTGATCTGCTCACTCCTGTGATGAGCTGCCAGGATGGGTTCATCACAGGGCATGGTGTAGAACGGGTAGGTATCCTGCCCGATGACGTAGTGCGAGAGTTTGTAGGTATCTATCAACCCGATGCATACCTGCTGGACACGGATCATCCGGTCAGCATGGGCGCCTTTGACTTTACTGACTATTACTTTGAGCACAAGCGCCAGCAGATCGACGCCCTCGAAAGGGCTATGCCGATCATCGAGGCGGTGGGCAAAGAGTATGAAGCGCTGTCAGGTCGTCCTCAGCCGATTATCGATACCTACGGCATGGACGATGCCGAGTATGCCATTGTTGCGCTCAACTCTGCCGCAGGCACGGCCCGCGCTGTCGCCCGCCAATGGCGCGCCAAGGGTGTCAAGGTGGGTATAGTCAAGCCGCGTGTGTTCCGTCCTTTCCCTGCGAAGCAGCTCACCGAAGCACTCAAAGGCTGCAAAGCAGTCGCCGTGATGGACCGCGCCGTTTCTTTCGGAGCCGCGCCGGGCATGGGCCCGCTGTTTACCGAAATCACTTCTGCTCTTTACGTCGAGGGGATCACTGGACCAAAGGTGCTGAACTATATCTACGGTCTCGGTGGGCGTGACCTCGTCCCGCCTATGGTTGATTCGGTGTACCAGGATCTGCAGGCGACGGCTGGCGACGGGAACGGCCAGGTGGTTCGCTACCTCGGTCTGCGCGGATAATGCGAAGGAGATCAAATAATGGCTGACAGAATTCGTGTCAATCTACGAGATATAATCAACGAAGAAGAGAGACTCTCCCCTGGACACCGGCTGTGCGCTGGATGTGCGGAGCCCATCGTGGTCCGGCAGATCTTTCACGCGATCAGTGACCAACCAGTAATCGTGGCATCATCCACCGGCTGCCTGGAGGTCTCGACCTCCCAGTTCCCTACCACAGCCTGGAGGGTACCCTGGATTCATAATGCCTTTGAGAACTCGGCGACAACTATTGCCGGTGTAGAGGCTGCCTACAACGCCTTGAAGCGCCGGGGTAGAATCCCCGAAGACAAAGAGATCAAGTTCATGGCCATCGGTGGAGATGGCGCAAGCTACGACATTGGCTTGCAATTCATCTCGGGCGCGCTGGAGCGGGGCCACAAGTTCGTGTATGTGTGCCTTAACAACGAAGCGTACATGAACACGGGTATTCAGCGTTCTGGTGCAACTCCCCGCGGCGCTAGTACGACGACCTCGCCTGCCGGTGAGGTTCTTCAGGGCAAGACCCAGTGGCGCAAGCCGTTTACCAAGATCATGGCGGCCCATGACATTCCGTATGTGGCCCAGACTGCGCCGCATAACTACCGCGACCTGATGATGAAGGCAAAGAAAGCCTTTGCAGCAAATGGTCCGGCGGTTCTCAACATTCTGGCTCCCTGCCCGCGCGGTTGGCGCTATAACGCCGAGCAGACTCTGACCCTCGCAAAGCTGGCAGCCGATACCTGCGCCTGGCCGATGTATGAAGTAGAAAACGGCAAGACGGTCGTTAACTACAAGCCGCGCGAGAAGCTGCCTATCACGGAATGGCTCAAGAGTCAGGGGCGTTTCCGCCACCTGCTGCGCCCCGCCAATGCTCAGTTGGTGGAAGAAATCCAAGCCAAGGTCGATGCCGAGTGGGAAGAACTGCTCAAGGCGGAAGCCAACTCGTAGGAATGACGTAAACAGCGAAGGGTAGCCTGTCGTGACAAGGCTACCCTTTTTTGTAGTGCCCAGTGAGCAGAGGAGACCATCGCACAATGAATCCTGGAGACCGGATATTCGTCTCACCGCATCCGTTAGTTGCCCACAAACTCAGCCTGCTACGCAATGTCGCCACGGAACCGAAAAAGTTTCGCGAGCTCGTTCGCGAAATATCCGTGCTACTGGGGTATGAGGCTACAGCGGACCTCGCCACGAACCAGATCCCGGTCACAACACCTCTCGCTGTGACCACCGGTACGAAATTGAAGGAAAAGATAGGTCTCGTGCCCATCCTGCGCTCAGGACTGGGCATGGTGGATGGCATCTGGGAGATGATGCCAGGCGCGGAGGTCTGGCATATTGGCCTTTACCGTGATCATCAGACGTTGCAGCCGGTGCAATACTATAACAAGCTGCCGGTAACGCCCACGGTGCAGGTGTGCCTGGTGCTGGACCCTATGTTGGCTACAGGTGGTTCTGCCGTGGCAACCGTCCATATTCTCAAAAGATGGGGTGCCAAGCGTATCAAGTTCGTAGGGATCATTGCGGCCCCCGAAGGTATTCGTGCCTTGGCGACAGCTCATCCTGATGTGGACATCCATATTGCAGCCATAGACGATCACCTTACTCCTGTGCCCGTTTCGCCAGAGGATCCTCCTGAGGGATATATCGTACCGGGATTGGGAGATGCAGGAGACCGTCAGTTTGGCACAGGTTGAGTGTGTTGCGTAGCGGAACGTCACCGCATGAAGGATAGTAACACGTGAACGTGTCTTCCTGGACATTCGTGCAGGTGTTTCTTATCGCGGCCAGTGGCGTCTTATTGTTGACGCCGCTGGCTATACGCGTGGGCAAGCGGTTGAACTTGGTAGCCATCCCGGATGGGCGGCGCAAGCACATCGGCCACATCGTCCGAATCGGCGGCTTGGGGCTTTATCCCGCTTTCTTGGCGGCGACTATAGCTACTCTGGGCGTGTCTCGCAATGACCCCCTGGAGCTTACCCGCCTGGCGGGAGTATTGCTCAGCCTCGGGCTCGTGTGGGTTCTAGGTCTACTGGATGACAGGTTCGAGTTGCCGGCCTGGACCCAGACGCTGGGACTGGTTGCAGCGTCATTCGTTGCGATAGCCTTCAAGGTATTTATCGAGCGCTTTAATGAGCCTTTCACCGACCAGCAGCTTGTCGTAGATTGGTACTTGATGGTACCCATCACTGTCGTATGGCTGATGGGCATGGCTGGCACAGTCAATCTGCTGGATGGTCTGGATGGCCTGGCAACCGGGGTGGTAGGCATCTCTTCCCTGGTGCTGTTCATCCACATGTTGCGCCTGCAGCAATATACTGTATCCCTCCTGCCTCTCGCACTGCTCGGTTGTTGTATCGGTTTTCTAGTCTTCAATTTCAACCCCGCTCGCATCTTTCTGGGAGGCGGCGCACACATGCTCGGCTTTGCCTTGGGAGCTGTCTCTATCGTGGCTGGGGCCAAGGTGGCGTCCGCCCTGCTTGTCCTATGGGTGCCGATTATCGATGTAGCCTGGCAGATTTATCGACGCTGGCGGAGTGGCAAGTCCCCTGCAATGGGCGATCGGGGGCATCTCCACTTCCGGCTGCAGGATATGGGTTGGCCTCAGCGCCGGATCGTTCTGCTTTACTACGGGATTACCGCCCTACTGGGTAGCATTGCCCTCTTGGTCTCATCGGCATTGCTCAAATTCGGGATTTTGGTAGTCATCGGGCTGGTAGTAATGGCCCTACTGGCTTTCCTCACACAGCGTTCCCAGTCCTGATTGTCTGATCGCGCACTAGCCCTCCCGCACACGAGAGCAGTACTCCTATGGTTATGTCGCGTGCGGGATTTCGCATAGTGTACTTTTCATTTAGGTAATATGGAAAGCGTTTCCCACAACTTCGCTCCACGACTATGCGAAATGTCTAGGCTCAGGGACAGACCGAAAAGCGGGGACTTGCCACTCCGCCAAGATGGGCAGCACCCGAAAGCCTCTCCCCTGCTTATACCCGTATGGCCCTGTGCTGCTGCCTGCCAGCTGGTTGTATTGACATTAGCGTTGGGGTGCAATACAATGCGTGCAGGTGATGATTGCAGGCTCTTACCCGCGTTCCATCTGTTCCGCCTTCTTGCTCCCCACATCTGCTTGCTCTTGCTCTACCCTAACGCGCCCATTCGCCCAAACTACCTCCTACTTCTTCATGCTCCGCAGCCTCATATAGCGACTTGTTCGACGATGCCTGCGAAATGTGATAGTTGGTTTCAGGAGGTGACTGAATGAAAAGGAAATGGTTCGTTAGTGTCTTGATTTTGGTCTTGCTTGCCATGAACGGCGTTGTCGCTGCTGCCCAGAGCGATAACGCCCAGCAGCCCGAGGCAATCTCAGACGGCACTTCGCAAAGTGGCACGCTCACTGGCAGTCGCGCGGGCAATTTCGCATACTATGCTCTCCAGTACCCAGGCGATGAGCGGGTAGTGAACATCAGGATGGAGTTCGCCCCCGGCGATCCGGCCACGAGCACGGGTGTCGGGTTCAATGTGTACGGTCCCAACGGCTTTCTCATTGGTCCTATGCTATCCACCGACCCCGGTGTCCTGCGTCTGGAGTATAGCGATGACAACCCCGCCACCTGGCTGATCCAGGTCTACAACTATGTACCCGATCAGACGGTGACCTATACCCTCACCACCACGGGGCTGTCAGATACCCAAGAACAGCCTGGCGCCACAGCCACATCGCCCGAACAGACCGCGGAGACAACGCCCCAACAAGTTCAATCGCTGGGTAACAGCGCATCTGGCACGCTCGTCGGAAGCTCAGGAGGCACGTACACGTACTACACTCTGGATTATCCTGGGAATGACCAGGATGTGTTGGTGAGAATGACCTACGTGCCAGCAGACTCGGTAACAGTGGAAGGCATGGGGTTTGTGGTGTATGGTCCTGGGAATCGGACCATCAACAGCGAGCCTAGCGGAACTCCTGGGGAGCGCACCGCGACCATCTCTGCCAGCGAACCGGGCCAGTATCTGATCCAGGTCTATAACTATATCGACGGGGTTTCGATGAACTATACCCTGACCCGCTAGCGAGTCCGGGGGGTGATGCCCTCGGACCGATCCAGGGCATCACCCCCTTGCTTTTTAGTGATGGTCCACTCGCGGGCGCATGGGCCGCGCCTGGAACTCGCGAATCAAAGCGGCCAGCTTCTCTGTGCACGCATTATAGAGCACTTCACCCTTCTCCCGCGTAGCCAGCGTGGGATCGCCTAGCACGCCGGTGTTCGAGAAGGTGCTCCACCATTCCATCATCCCGATGCGGCCACTCCCCTCCAGGTCTTGCCACCAGAAATCAGAGGGCAGCATGTTGTTCTCTGCCGCTATCTTGTCGCGGCGCACGCCCTCAGGCCGCAGGTAGAGATAGAGCGACGTCTCAATCTCATCGGCATGGGCTACCCACCCCTTCGGCGACTCGCGTATGCTGTGCAAGGCATCTATCGCCAGCTCGAAATAACTAAAGGCAGCACACACCACGTTATAATCCATCGTGGCCTGCCGCGCAGCGACCTCGATTAGCGTCCTGTTCGATCCGTGACCATTCACTATCAGGACCTTGCGAAAGCCGTGATGGGCAACGCTCTTGACGATGTCCAGCAGGAACCGCACATAGTTGTCCCACGCGATACCAATGGTCCCTGGGAAGTCAATGTGATGCCAGTTGAACCCATAGTTCATGGGAGGCATCAGCATTATCTGATCGGGCACCAGCTTGGCGGCCCCTTCACAGACCGACTGGCACAGGAAATTGTCCACGTTCAGCGGCAGATGCGGGCCATGCTGTTCCGTCGACCCCACCGGAAGCACGATCACCCGTTGCGCCGCCACCGCATCGCGCATCTCGGGCCAGGTCAGGTGCTCATAGTAGTACGAACTACTCTCCTCTGTCATATCTTCCTCCAGAATCGAAAATGGCAAGTGCTATGCGGACCCCATTCTAGCACAATTCTCCCTTATGGAGCATTCGTGTGTTGCGCCTGTTGGGCATCTACCCTATTCCCAGCGGAATGTTCGGGCCATGATCAGCATCCCAACAATCGCCATGCCAACTAGTACCGCTGTCTCAATCAGGAAATCCCCCCATCCCTTCCCGAACCACAGACCTCTCAGTAAGGCCACCAGATGGGTCAATGGCAGGAAACGAGAGATGCTTCGCACGGTCTCGGGCATGACTTCCAGCGGGACGACAGCGCCAGAGAAAATCATCAGCAGGTAAAGCAACACGTTGCCAATCAGCATGACGGCCCGCACGCCGGGAAGCAACCCGATCAGGGCATAACCCAGCGCAAAGAAGGCGCACGACCCCAGGACAACCGCCGCGAGCAGGCTGAAAAGGTTGCCATCAAAGCGTACACGGTACACAACCGTTCCCACTAAACACAGTAGCAGAATACCAACCAGGGTCACCAGGAAAGGCGCGAGCACATCCGCGACGAAATAGGTGAGCGGACGCAACGGGGTCGCCGAGAAGCGACGCAGCACCCCCATTTCCCGCCGGGTTGCACTAGGGATAGGCACCGCTGTCAACCCAACAACCCCGATGATCACGGCAATGTAGGCCGGCACAGACAGATCCAGATAGCCCATTCCCCCAGTCATCGGGTCGGGATTGTTCCCAAAGATAAAGCCAAGCAGAACTAGTAGGGATGGGCCAAACAGCAGAGTGAAAAACGCAGACATTGGCTCTCTGATATAGAGTTTCACCTGTACGAGCATCAGCTTTCGAAACCCAACCATTGAGTGCCTCCTAATCACGCATCTTGGTCCCGGTCAGGGCCAGGAAGACGTCTTCCAGCGTTGGTTGCTCAGTGCGCAGGTTGTCGAACCGAATACCCACCGACTCTAGGGTACTGACCACCCCACTGACCAGCCCCTCCTTCTGTCCATAGACCACCACCCGCTCCCCAATCTGCTCCGTCCGCAGTACCCCCGGGACCTGGCGCAGCAGCCCCTCATCAAAACGCCCGTCTACCTCAAAAACGACCCGGTTCTCGGCTTCTAGCGAACCGATCAGGTTTCGAGGTGTGTCCAGGGCGACGATCTTGCCGTGGTCGATGATCGCCACGCGATCACACAGCCGCTCCGCCTCTTCCATAAAATGCGTGGTCAGGAAAACAGTCGTGCCCCGCTCGCGGATGCTTCGCACAAGGTCCCACATTGCACGTCGCGCCTGGGGGTCCAGACCAGTGGTCAGCTCATCCAGGAAGACCAGGTCGGGATTGTTGACCAGTGCCAGCGCGATGAACACCCGCTGTCTTTGCCCGCCCGAAAGCTTGGAGAGGTAGGCATCTCTTTTCTCCGACAGCCCCATCTGCTCCAAGAGGGAACGCCAGTCCACCGGATGCGGATAGAAGGAGGCAAAGAGGTCCAGCGCTTCCCAGACCTTAATCCGATCCGGCAGAGCAGCCGACTGGAACTGGACACCGATCCGTTCCCGCAAGCGGTAGCGATCTCTCAACGGGTCCAGGCCCAATACCTGGATGGTGCCACCGTCGGGTTGGCGCAACCCCTCAAGGCATTCGATTGTGGTGGTCTTGCCTGCCCCATTTGGCCCCACCATCCCAAAGATCTCCCCCGGGTACACACCGAAGGAGACTTGATCCACCGCCCTCACTGCGGGATATTGCTTGACCAGGTTCCTCGCTTCTACTACAAGACCATTCTGCGATGTCATCCCATGCACTCCTTTCAGAGTGTCGAACTGCAACATACGGAGGATGCCGCATTGTGGGCTACCCGTTTCCCTATCGCATTTGCTCAGCAATCAAGTGCCAACGCAGTTATAGCACGTAGCACAGGGATGTCAACCTGTTTTACAGGTTTCACTGCAAGATTGGGCAGCACGCTCCATGCATGTGCTCCCAAAGGGGGTTCGAACCCCTGTCGCGCCATAACATCTCATCCACAAGGCTCCGCTCCCGTGCAATTGACAAGCCAGAAATCCAATGCTAGGATGGCCGCGAAACCCCACACTAACATCAGTTCGTACCAGCGCTTTGGAGACAATTAACATGACCAACCCAAACATCACCGATCCCGAAGTATTGCGTCACAGCGTATTAGACTTTCGCCAGATGAGCGAATTTGTCCAAGACCCCTTGATCTTTGACCGGGCAGAAGGCGTGCATTACTGGGACATCCAGGGCAACCACTACTATGACGCGCTTTCCGGTATCTTTGTTGTGGCGGTGGGCCACAAGAACCAGCGCGTCATTGAGGCGATGAAAGCCCAGATGGACCGCCTCTGTTTCGCCCCCCCACTACACGGCGGCAACACACAGGCCGTGCTCCTCAGTGACCTGCTGGCACGCATCACCCCCGGTAGCCTGAACACCGTCAAGCTGCTCTCCAGCGGTTCAGAGGCAACCGAGACGGCCATGAAGCTCTGCCGCCAGTATTGGAAGCAGGCTGGGAAGCCCACCAAGTACAAGATCATCTCTCGCTACTACGGGTATCACGGGGCAACACTCGGAGCAATGGCCGCAAGCGGTACCCCGAAACGGCGCACCCCCTTTGAGCCATTGCCATCCGGGTATATCCATGTGCCGACGGTGCATTGCTATCGGTGTCCGTATGGCCGCGCGTACCCCGATTGCGGCGTTTTCTGTGCCGAGTATTTCCGGCAGGTAATCGCCCTGGAGGGTCCCGACACCGTGGCTGCTGTCATCGTCGAACCCATCGGCAACACCGGCGGGATTCTCGTGCCCCCTGCCGAGTACCTGCCAATGCTCCGCCGTATCTGCGACGAGTTCGATGTGCTCCTGATCTTTGACGAGATGATCACCGGCATGGGCCGCACCGGTTCCATGTTCGGAGCCCAAACATTCGGCGTTACCCCCGACATCCTGTGCCTTGGCAAGGGTCTCGCCAGTGGATACGCCCCCCTGGCGGCCACCATCTGGAATGATCGCATCCAGGCTGCCTTCTGGGGTCCCACAGACCCCGATATTGCCTTCGGTCACGGTCATACCTACGCAGGCAATCCCCTATCCGCTACCGCGGGGCTTGCCACTATCCAAGAAATCTTGGAGCGCGATCTGACGGCAAACGCACGGGTCATGGGAGATTATCTGAAGGCTCGCCTGGACAAAATGGCAGCTTGCGGCATCTTGGGCCAGATTCGCGGCAAGGGCTTGCTCTGGGGAGTCGAGTTGGTCCGCGATCCCGCAACCAAAGAGCCTTTCCCCGCCAAGTTGCGCATCGGCAAGCGGATTGGCGCCGAGGCCCAGCGGCGAGGGCTGATCATTCGCCACGACCCCGATTGGTTCGCCGTAGCCCCGCCCCTCATCGTCAATGCGGGAGAGCTTGACGCCATGTGCGATATCCTGGAAGCCAGCATTCAGGCGGTACTGGAACGCCTCTAGCATGGGACGAAATACCTCTACCGGGACGAAACTCGGCGGGGTGTGCGGATATTTGGGTTAAAGGGCTATATCATTCCCTGGCATGTCCGTTTCGTCCCACATCCATTTAAGAAAGGGGATTCATTGTGAACCAACTGATAGATGATCTGACCCGGCGCGTGAGTGCCGAACGGCTGCGAGACTTGACCCTGGACATGGTGCGCATTCCCAGCCCTACAGGAAACTCGCGCCAGGTAACCGAGTTCTATGCGGACTATGCCCGCAACCTGGGCTTGCACGTGGAGATCGTCTCCGATTTTCCGGACAGCCCCTCGACCATCGCCCGCTATGGCAACATCCCCAACGGCCATACCCTCACCCTGGACGGTCACCTGGACACGATTCACGCCTCCCACGTGGCCCCTTATGTCAAAGATGGCTGCATCTTTGGACGTGGCGCGGGAGACATGAAGTCGGGTGTCGCCGCTATCCTCGAAGCAACGCGGGTGATCATCGAGAGTGGCGTGCAGCTCAAGGGTAACCTGATCCTGGCTACCCACTCCTTGCACGAAGCTCCCGTAGGCCACATGGAGGGACTGCGCGCATTGGTCGCCCGGGGAGATGTGTTCGTGGATGCAGCGCTGGTTGCCGAATCTGGCTTTGACTCGCTGAACATCCGGGGCAAAGGGCAGGCCCTCTTCGAGATCACTATTACCCGCGAAGGGGACGTACTGCACGAGAATGTTGCGCGTGTGCAAAACATCCCGAACCCTCTCGACTATGCGATTCAGGTCGCCCACGCCCTGCAAGAGCGCGGCCAGGCACTAGCTCAGCACGATGCCGCACTCCTCGGCCCGGAGAGCTTTTTCCTGGGACAGGTTCACGGCGGCGATTTCTACAACCGCGTGCCGACTCGCGCGTTCCTCAATGGTACCTATCGCTACTGGCCCGATAAATCATGGCAAGACGTGGAACAGCTATTCCAGCAAATCCTCTCGACTGTCGAGCATGACCCGCGCTTGCAGCTCGACCTGCGCCTGCTGAGCAACGGCCTGGGCTGGGAGGTAAATCCTGAAGCGCCCGTCGTCCACGCCCTGCAGAGCGGCTACGCGCACATCGTGGGCCGTGAACTGCCCCTGGTGGGCGCCCTCAGCGTCTGCGACGTGAACATCATCGCCCGCGAGGGAGGAATTCCCGCTGTCGCCCACGGCACGGGCTCAACTACCGCCCACGCCGACCTGGAATGGGTGTGCATCGAGGACATCGTCCGCACGACCAAGGTCTTCCTGGCAACCATCGTGAATTATCTCGGAGCGGAGGCCCGCTGACGCGCTCGCGTCTACCGGACGCGCTCGCGCCTGCCGACAGTCCCTTTTCATTCTGATCATCCACAGCGAAAGGAAACCGAAATGCACATCGCTCTTGTTCTACCCGAAGTCAGCGAGAGCAACATGAAGCTGGCCAGACAGATCGGCGTCACCGACGTCGTCACCGGTATCCCCCCTTCCGCAGGAAACCCGGCAATACCCTTCCAGACCTTTCTCCTGCTCCGCAGCAAAGTAGAGGATGCGGGCCTCACGCTGTCGGTTCTCGAAGGTATCCACATCCCGGATCGCGTCAAGCTGGGGTTGCCCGGCCGCGATGAGGACATTGACAACTTTTGCCAATCCCTACGCAACATGGGCGCGGCAGGTATTCCTGTCCTGTGCTACAACTGGATGGCCGTTCTGGGCTGGCTGCGAACGTCCGTATCGACGCGCGTGCGCGGCGATGCGCTGGCGACCAGCTACGACCATAGCTTGATGCAGCGCGGCCCACTCACCGACGCGGGCATCATCACCGAGGAACAGCTATGGGAGTCCCTGGAGTATTTCCTGAGGGCAGTAGTGCCGGTCGCAGAAGAGGCGGGCGTGCTGTTGGCTATGCATCCTGATGATCCTCCCCTCTCGCCCATTCGCGGCGTGGGCCGTATCATGACCAGCCCGGAGAACTTTCAGAAGCTGTTGGATCTGGTGCCCAGCGCCAATAACGGCATTACCTTCTGCCAGGGATGCTTTGCAGAGATGGGAATCGATGTCCCGGCGATGATCAGGCATTTCGGGTTCCAGAAGAAGCTGTTCTTCGCGCATTTCCGCAACCTGCGCGGGACGGCCACCAATTTTACCGAGATGTTCCATGACGATGGGGACACGGACATGTTCGCCGCCATGCAAGCCTACTTCGATATCGGCTTTGACGGTCCCATGCGCCCTGATCATGTGCCCACCGTCGAGGGAGAGGAAAACAGTCGCCCTGGGTATACCCTCATGGGCCGGCTGTTCGCCGTAGGTTACATGCGCGGTCTGATCGAAGCCATCGAGAAGACCAGATAGAAACAGGAGCATAGGCAGGCGTCCGTCACCCCTGAACGCCTGCCTATGTTACACACACGGTACGCTCGCTCGTACCAGAGCCAGCGTTACAGGCCAGGCCCGATAACCACCGCGGGAGTCCTCCTGCGTCGCAAATAGATGGCACTGACCAAGAGCCCGACGATGGCACCACCAACGATGGCGATCGTCATGTACTCGATAATGCCCCCGAAGACATCTCCTCGGATTACGCTCGACCAGCTCTCCCAATAGTGCGGGGAATTGCGATTGGAGATATGCAATTCTTCCCTGCCTGGGACTCCCAGCAACCCGAGTTGGGCCGCATTGGCCAAGTAATAGGCCACGATGCCCGCGCACCAGATCATGATACTGGCGATAGCCGCTCGCAACCTTGACCGGGAGATGCGCGCCTCATGGATAGCCGTGGGGATCACTGGCACAAGCCAGAACCCAAGGTTCAGGATAAGAAAATGCACCACCCACCGAACAGTCTGCCCGATGGAATTGTGACTGAAAATCTGCTCCCAAGGAAGCTTGGCAAGGAAGTGAAGATAGACAAAGTCAACCGCTCCGAACAGAATTCCGATTCCAAGATAAATGGCCCAACGCCGCCCCATCAAACGCTCCCTTCGCAGCTCTTCGTAGCAGATCAGAAACCGGCCTTCAGGCTTCCAGCCGTGCGATACATCGCCAGGATGTTCTCCAACGGCGTGAAAATCTGGATAGCGTGCGTGGGGCCCAGGATCAGCCCCCCATCAGCAAATAGATCTATCCGCCACCTGGTTTCCCGCTCCACATCCTGCACTGTACCAAAAGGCAGGATTGTCTGCACGCACATCGTGCCGCTGAAGCACAGGTCCTTTCCAAAATCCCGCTTCAGGCCATCCAGTGCCATCCCCTCTGCAGCGACCTGCACCACGTCCAGCACGTCCAGCCCCATCTCGATCAGGCGCGGGATAAAGTAGCGCACGCTCCCGCAAGAGTGCATCAGTACGCGCGCGCCATAGCGATGCACCATCGCGAAATACTGGGCATAGTAGGGGGCAAACATTCGCTCAAAAGAGCGCATGGAGAGGATGGGGCCCCGCTGAGTGCCAAGGTCTTCCCCACAATGCACCACGTCTATTCGCCCACCAGCCGCCTGGAGCACCCGCTCCGTCGTCTCATAGAAGAATTGGAAGCGCTTCTCCACCAGCAACTTGTATACCGGGTCTTCGGTAGCGACATCGAGCAACACCTGCTCCACGCCACGACAACGGGCGATACCATTCATAAAGTCCAGGTCGCCCGCGCCGCCAAGGAACACCGCGTACTCGCTCAGGGCCTCGCATTGCTGCTGGATATTGCTGTAGTCAAACCAGTCCGCGCTGGGGAACGGATAGTCCGCCAGCTTGGCGGGGTCATCGATACCTGCAAAGGGCAGGTAGACGGCTTCTGGATAAGTGCCCAGCCCATTCCCATAGGGGATCTCGGCATAGCGTTCGCCCCACAGCCCTTCCGTGCTGCCATCGGGAAGCTGCCTCCGCTCTGGGCCGATGTACGTGGGCCGTACATACCGCCAATCGTCACCCACCATCTCTGCTAGCCCCAAGTCGTCGGCCACCCCGAAATGCTGGCGCAGCACGGCGTTCACTTCCGGGGTTCCTTCGTGATGCACCGGGATGCGGTCATACCCTTTGCGCTCCAAGGCGCTCAACATCCGTTCGCGAGCGTTCATGTTGTCTCCTCTCTGTTGCCGAAAAGCGTTGCGATAGGTTGCGTAGTGTAGGCACCGCGATAAGCTCTAGTTTGCTTCAATAAGGACATTAGGGCATCGCGAGACTGGTCCCTGGCACGCTGTAACTGAATGGTCTTATCCTCTGGGCTGTTCTCTTCTTCCCACCACAATCGAGCATCGGGAGGCGCTTCTTCGGGGCGATACGCGTAGAGGCTGCCGTCGCTTGCATGGTGAAGAACCAGCTTGCCACGTGCCTCCAGTCCCCGCAGGCTCACCACAACGGCTGACCGAGACACGCCCAGTTCGGCGGCCATGTCCAGCGTGTCAGTCGCCCCCTTGCGCGCGCGCATGGCCACGCGCAACATGCTCGTCACCTTGCTCAAAAACTGGTTGGGGTACAACTCGCTCACCTGCTCCGGCGGGAAAAGGTAGATGAGGTGCGGCCTGAGTTGATCCAATACCCACCGTAGAGCTTCCAGATCAGGCGGCGGCGTTAGGACTGCCAGCGCTTCGGCGCGTCGGCCCACCAGATCGGCCCGCGTAACAGCCCCCCTCATCGGCCTGTCTGCTCCCTCTGCCCATATCACCAACTCGTCCCCGTGGGCGGCCTGTAAATCAGCCAGTCGCCGCCGGGCACCCGGCTCGCTGCGCCAATCCACGATCTCCGCCTCAGCTACCAGGCCACGCAACGCCTGCCCAATGGATACGCTGGCAAGCCGCCAGTCTACCAGCCGCAGTTGCGGGCGCTCGACACCATACCACCGTCCTACAGACAGGTGAAACGCAATGTCTAGCCGCTCGCCCAACGGAGGCAAGTCCTCCACGTTGAACCACGTAACCCGAAGCGAATGGCCCAGATCATCGTCCACGCGCAGATGCCGGTGCGCGGTCTCCCGCCGTCGACTGACATCCTCAATCCCATACAGGGTGCCGCCTGTGAGCATCAGTACGGGGTTGGGATTCCCCTGCCCAAAAGGGGCCAGGCGGGCCATCTCGCGACACAGATCAAGGTGGACATCCTTCCAGTCTACTTCCGCATGTAGCATCAGATGGGGCGCTACTGTCGAGGGTGCCTTGACTTGAGCCAGTTGCTCCAGGAGGGCAGCGCGAAAAGCGGGCACCTGATCGCGCTCAATCCCAAAGCCTGCCGCCATCGGGTGACCACCTTCCCGCACCAAGTGCTCCCGCTGGCTGGTGATGGCATCATGGATGTCGATACCGGCCACCGACCGCGCCGACCCAGCACTCGGCTGGTCCGGTAGATGCGCAATCAGAATTGCAGGGCGGCCATAGCGATCTACCAGGTCGCCAGCCACCAGCCCCAGAATCCCTGGTTCCCATTCTTCCCCCTCCAACACAATCGCCGGTTGGTGCAGAATGTCCGGATTCTGGCGCAGAAGCTCTTCCACCTCTGCTGATAGCGCTTCCGTCCGGGCCTGCCGGTCCCTGTTCAAATTCTCCAGGTACTCTGCCAGTTCCCACGCCTCTCGCTCATCCTGGGTGAGTAGCAGCCGCAGGCCCCAGGTCGCATCGGCCAGCCGACCTGCCGAATTGAGGCGCGGCCCCAAATGGTAGCCAATCGTCACCTCGTCGGCTGTGGCCGGATCATCCCCGGCGACCATCATCAGCGCGCGCAGCCCGGGCCGTGCAGCGCGTTGCAGAACAGGCAGCCCACGCTGGATCAGGTAGCGCACTTCGCCCACCTGCCCGGCCATATCCGCGACCAGCCCCACGGCCACCAGGTCGAGCAGGCTCTCCAGGATTGCCTCACGTTCGCCTCCCTCCAGCAGGGCGCGCGCCACCATATAGGCTACGCCCACGCCTGCCAGTTCCCGCAGCGGATGGTTCGCGGCAAGCGTCTTGGGATTCACGATGACGTGAGCGGGAGCAACCACCTCCGGCAGATCGTGGTGATCGGTGACGACAACCTTTAGACCTAGGGCAATTCCTCGTTCGATAGCCTCATTTTCGCCGATGCCGGTATCGCATGTGAGCAACAGCACGACCCCATCCCCAACGGCTTCCTCGATAGCCCGTACGGGCAATCCGTGGCCCTCTCGACGTTGGGGCAGGCGATAGTCTACCTGCGCGCCCAGCGCGAGCAACGCCTCATAGAGCACGGCGGTCGAAGTCTGTCCGTCTGCATCGAAATCCCCCCAGATGCGTATCTTTTCTCCACAAGCGATACACTCGCGCAAGAGGTCAACCGCAGCCTGCATGTCCGGCAGGACAAAAGGCAAAGAAGGCGTATAGTGCGTCGGGTCGAGGAAGGCCAGGGCAGAGGCTGCATCCCGAATCCCACGTTGGGCCAGCAGGCGTGCCACCAAGGGGTATCCCCCCACCAAGTTCAGCAGTGGGAGACCCTCGTCAGTGTGCTTTGGGATGGTCCAATTTCTCGGCATGCAGGTTGTTCCTTGGTGGGCAAGAGTTAGCCGGAAGTTTAGAGCAGGCCGTTGAGCCTGTCAAACGATTCTGACGAATAGCCGAGATGAACACGTCCGGACGCTCGGCATGTATGCAGCGGTCCGCAGGCCGCTGCACCTCTGCAGATCGAGTCTGCCCCTGTCAAGTGTCGAACGTTGGCATTTCGCGGCGTTCTGTGGTAGCCTGGATTGCACCCCGCACGCCAATGGAGCGCACAACTACATCTCAACGCTGAAGGAGATACCATGAAAATCACTGCCGTCGAACAATTCTTCCCCAGACCCCGCATCCGCCTGGTCAAGATCACCACAGACACAGGCCTGACTGGTTGGGGCGAAACGACTCTGGAAGGCAAGCCCAAAAGTGTTTCGGGCGCTATCGAGGAACTCGCGGAATACCTGGTCGGCAAGGACCCCCTGCGGATCGAGCACCACTGGCAGCACATCTACCGTTCGGCCTTTTTCCGGGGAGGAAATGTCCTCATGTCCGCCCTGTCGGGCATCGATCAGGCACTATGGGACATCGCTGGAAAGCATTTCAATGTCCCCATCCACACCCTGCTGGGCGGCAGCGTACGCGACCGGATTCGCGTCTATGCCCATTGGGGCATTCGAGACATGAGCGAGGCGGGCCTGCAGGCGGCCAAAAGTCGCCTGGACATGCTCAGGGAAAAGGGGTACACGGCCTTCAAGGGCGGGCCGGGCGGCAAGTGGCACGCCCACGAGGCCCCGGCGGTCATTGATCAATTCGTCAAATGCGCCTACACCATGCGCGAGTGGGTCGGTCCGGAGGTCGAGCTATGCTTCGACTTTCACGGCAAAATGACCCCCGCGCTCGCCATCGAGGTCTGCCAGGAAATCAAAGGCATGCGGCCCATGTTCGTGGAAGAGCCGGTGCCCCAGGAGAATGTCGACGCGCTCAAGCTGGTCTCTGACCACGTGTCCTTCCCCATCGCCACCGGCGAGCGCCTGCTTACCCGCTGGGGTTTCCGTGAGTTATTTGAGAAGCACGCCGTCGCACTGATCCAGCCGGACGCCTCCCACGTGGGCGGTATCAGCGAACTGAAAAAGGTCGCCAACATGGCCGAGGTGTACTATATGCACACCATGCCCCATTGCGCTATCGGGCCGGTGGCCTTGTCCGCCTGCCTCCAGGTCGACGCCGCCGTCCCCAACTTTTTCATCCAGGAACAGATCGACCAGAGCCTGGGTGAGGGCATGCTGAAGGATCCCTGGCAGGTGCAGGGCGGCTTTATCGATCTGCCGACCAAACCGGGGCTGGGTATCGAACTCGACGAGCAATTCCTCGCAGAACAGTGCACCTACCGTGAGGAACTGGGAGGCGAGTTCTACTACGAGGCCGACGGCTCTGTCGCCGACTGGTAAGCAGAGACTGCGCTGACGACAACAGCGCTTGGGGTAAAAGAAGCGGTACGGGGAGCCAGCTTCTGGGCCAACTCCCCGTACCGCGTTGGCAACAAAAAGAGACCTCGCTTCAACGAGGTCTCTTCAAGTGTGCCCCCAAGGGAATTCGAATCCCTGTCGCAGCCTTGAAAGGGCTGTGTCCTAGGCCTCTAGACGATGGGGGCTTTTCTCCCAACAACGGGGTACATTCTACCACGAGTCGCTCTACAGGTCAAGTTGAATAAAATCACTGCACCGATCTGTAGGGTTCGTGTTCTCTCACGAAAAAGCTAACCGTGGCAAGATGGTTCTATCAAATGAAAACCTAACCCGGAGGAACCATGGCCACGGAAGAAATGGACGTGAATGAGCGCTTCAAGTATCTACGGATGATGCA
>Ga0209347_1001121_pt1 | contig 49161 bp, 39 predicted proteins | sample AutmiccommuBRH23_FD_187382 | JGI IMG/M metagenome (GOLD analysis project Ga0209347, IMG submission 187382) | Deep subsurface microbial communities from Mt. Terri, Switzerland - Autotrophic microbial communities BRH/23 (SPAdes) (version 2) | ecosystem: Environmental > Aquatic > Deep subsurface >... | reverse complement strand
GGGGGACCGGCTCGTGGCTCGACCCTGCAATTTTGAGATCCTTCGGTCGCGCCCGCCGTTGTCGTACGACGATCATCGTTCGCGGCGCTCCCTCAGGATGACAGCAGACCGGCGTACTCGCTTCTGCCTTTACTTCTGCCTTCTGCCTTCTGCCTTCTGACTTGCCTTCCCGTGTTCCACCTTCACCACCGTCCGGATCCCTCCGCGCACGAAAAAATCCCCTTCCACCTCGAGATAGCGAGGGGAGATGGCCGCGATGATGTCGTCGGCGATCCGGTTGGTGACGGCCTCGTGGAACGCCCCTTCATTCCGGTAGGACCAGAGGTAGAGCTTGAGCGACTTGAGCTCCACGCATTTCTCGTCCGGAACGTAACGGATCCGAATCGTCGCGAAATCGGGCTGTCCGGTCATCGGACAGAGGCAGGTGAACTCCGGCGCCTCGAACGCGATCTCGTAATCGCGCTCGGGGTTCGGGTTCGGAAACGTCTCGAGGCTCTTGGAAGGAGGGGTAGTCATCGGAGGGGCGAAACGCGAGTGAAACGATTGATCTTCCCGGGAAGAACAAGGCAGAAGGCAGAAGGCCGAAGGCAGAAGTAAAAACAACGGCAAAAACACCTCGCTGCGGCCTTTGATTTTCCTTCTGCCTTCTGCCTTCTGCCTTCTGCCTTTGCTTCACTTCTTCCCCATGAGCTTCTGGTTCAGCTCCTTGATTCTCTCCTGGAGCTGGCCGATCTTCATCTGGGCGTCGCCACGGAGGCGCTCGAGCTCGGTGCGCAGGCGGTCGATCTCCTCGTCCTTCTCGCTTCCGCCGGCACCGGTCTCGGCGAGCTGGCGGTCCCGGAACTCGAGATCGTGGCGGAGCTGTTCGATCTGCTCATCCTTCGTCAGGAGCTGATGGCGGAAGTTCTCCTGCTGCTCGTCATAGAGTTTCTTGATCTCCATGAGCTCGAGAATCTGGGAGAAGTCGGACTGGCTCGGCATATTCGCACCTCCCTGGCGCGCGCGTTCTTCGATCTGGGGAAACATCTTTCGCAGCTTGAGCGACAGGTCGTCGGGATCGGTCGCGAGCGCCATCGCTTCTTCGTAGGTGATCCGCTGGTGCACCAGCAGGGCGATGAGGCTCTGATTCATCGTCTGCATCCGGTAGTAGCCGACGGAGCCTTCCATCTCCTCGATGATTTCCTTGGTGTGACCGTCCTCGATGAGCTTGGCGATTTTCGGCGAGGTCTTGAGAATCTCGACGGCCGCGGTCATCGAACCGTCGGCCGTCCGGACCAGGCGGAGCGAGATGATTCCGCGGAGCACGAGAGCCAGCTGTGCGCGCACCTGCTTGTGCTGTTCGGCCGGAAACGCGTCGACGATCCGGTCGATGGTCTGCGCGGCGCTGTTGGTATGAAGAGTGGACAGAACCAGGTGTCCCGTTTCCGCGGCGGTGAGCACGGTGCCGATCGTGTCGGTATCCCGCATCTCACCGACCATGATCACGTCGGGATCCTGCCTCATCGAGTTGCGGAGAGCCTCGCGGAAGCTGGGGGTATCCGTCCCGACCTCGCGCTGGGAGATCGCGGCCGTCCGGTCGCCGAAGAGGAACTCGATCGGATCTTCGATGGTCACCACGTGGACCGGATCGCGCTGCGCGATCTCCGAGACCATCGCCGCGAGCGTGGTGGACTTGCCGGACCCCGTCGGTCCCGTCACCAGGACCAGGCCTTCGGGAATCTGGGTCAGGTCGCGCACGGCAAGCGGAAGGTCGAGCTCGTCGATCCCGAGGATCTGAATCGGAATGCGGCGGAAGACGGCGGCGACCGTGCCGCGCTGCGTGTAGAGGTTCGCGCGGAAGCGCGCCACCCCCGGCACGCCGTAGCCGAAATCGACCGAGAGATTCTTGTCGTACCGCTCGCGCTGGGCCGGCGTGAGGATCGGCATCAGCATCCGCTCGAGGTCCGCCGGCTTGAGCGGCTCGGAACGGACCGGGACGAGCTTTCCCTGAACGCGCAGAAGCGGCGGCCTCATCGGCTTGAGGTGCAGGTCCGAAGCCTGCCGCTGCGCGACGAACGCCAGCAGGTCGTTGAGCTCGATCGGCGCCGGGGCCGCACTCTGGGAAGATGTCATGTCCGTTGGAGTCTCCGCCGACTCATTTTCTCCGCATGATCGAATCGAGAATCATCAGAAAAGCTTCCTGCTGTTTCGGTTCCGTCTTGTTGAGCACCGCGATCGTCTCGCCGATCCGGAACCTCTGGTGCAGTTCTTCCGCCGGGTGGGACGAGGTCACCAGGATCCGCTTGGCGGGCAATCCTTTCTGCCGAGCGTACTCGACGAACTTCTGCCCGTCCATCCCTGGCATCTCCAGATCGACGATCAGCAGGTCGATCGTCTGGTCGACGGCCGGCAGCGCGTCATAGGGATGGCGGTACGTCTCGACCTCGGCCGCCGCCCCGTAACGCTCGTCGAGAATGTTCTCCCACAGATCGCAGAAGGCAACCGAGTCGTCGACGATGACGACTCGCTTGGATGGGCTCGGGCTCACTTCCGGCGCTTTCCGGACGACTTCGAGGGGGTGGATGGTTTGGAGCGCGTGGCCTTTCCCCTGGCAGGAGTCTCCCCGGCCCGGTAGCGCACCTCGCCGGCCACGATCGTCGCCACCACGCGGCCGCGGAACGTCCGTCCCGCGAACGGCGAGTTGCGCGATCGCGATACCCACGGCCCTTCGAACGAAGACTCGGCCTTCGGATCGACGATCGTGACGTCGGCTGGAACCCCGTCCTCGAGGCTGCCACCCGGGAGGTTGAAGATCCTCGCCGGGGCGGTGGAGAGAAGCTCGATCAGGCGCGGAAGACCGATCGCCTTTCCCCGCGCGACCAGGATGTCATGGCAGACGGCGAAGGCCGACTCGAGCCCGATGATCCCGAAGGGAGCGAGGTCGAACTCGACATTCTTCTCGTCGGGATGGTGGGGAGCATGATCGGTCGCAATGACGTCAATGGTTCCATCCGCGATCGCCTCGACGAGCGCCGAGCGGTGATCCTCCGGCCGAAGCGGCGGGTTCATCTTGAAGTTGGTCGAGAACGAGCGCACTTCCTCGTCGGTGAGGGCGATGTGGTGCGGCGACGCCTCGCAGGTGACGCGAAGCCCTTCCCTGCGGGCCTGCCGGACCGCCTCGGCGGCGCCGCGCGTAGAAAGATGCGCGATGTGGAGGTGCCCGCCCGTCAGCCGGGCAAGCACGACGTCACGCGCGGTCATCACGTCCTCGGCGGCCGCGGGAATACCGCGCATGCCGAGGAGGGTCGAGACGTAACCCTCGTGCATCACGCCGCCCTCGGAAAGATCGAGATCCTGCTCGTGAGCGATCACGGGAACGCCGAGCATGCGGGCGTACTCGAGCGCGCGCCGCATCAGGAGAGCGTTGCCGACCGGCCGGCCGTCGTCGCTGAACCCGACGCAGCCGGCGGCGCGGAGATCCGCCAGCTCGGCCAGCGCCTCTCCCTGGAGACCCTTGCTCACCGCTCCAATCGGATAGACGCGGCAGGATCCGTGACGGGCCGCCTCGGCGAGAATCATCTCGGTGACCGCCCGCTCGTCATTCGGAGGGTTCGTGTTCGCCATCGCGCAGACGGCGGTGAAGCCTCCCGCGACCGCGGCCCGGGTTCCGCTGCCGATCGTCTCCTTGTGCTCCTGGCCGGGCTCGCGGAGATGCGTGTGAAGGTCGATGAAGCCTGGCGACACGACCAGCCCCTCAGCGTCGAGCTTCTCGATTCCGGAGGGGGCTTTCACGCCGCGGCCGCGGCGGGTGATCACGCCGTCCTCGATGAGTACGTCCAGTTCCTCGTCCAGCTCCTGCGCCGGATCGATCACGCGTCCGTTCTGAATGAGCAGATTCATCGGCCTACCCCTGGCTTTCCGTGAGATGTCCGCCGGCCAGCAGGTAGAGGACGGCCATCCGCACCGCCACACCGTTGGTGACCTGTTCGAGAATGACCGAGTAGGGCCCGTCGGCGACGTCGGAGGAGATCTCCACCCCGCGGTTCATCGGCCCGGGATGCATCACCACCACATCCTTCCGCGCCCGGGCGAGCCGCTCCGGCGTGAGGCCGAAGGTGTTGAAGTACTCCCGGAGCGAGGGGAAGGAGAGCTTGCCCTGCCTCTCGATTTGAACCCGCAGCATCATCACTACGTCCGCGCCTTCGAGTGCTTCATCGAGGGAATGCACCACCCGCACACCCATTCTCTCGACCTCGGCCGGCATCAGTGTCGGCGGCGCCGCCAGCGTGACGTTGGCCTTCATCTTGGTGAGCAGGTGGATGTTCGAGCGCACCACCCGCGAGTGGCTGATGTCGCCGATGATCGACACATTCACGCCGGCGAGCCGGCCGAGCCGCTCCCGGATGGTGAACGCGTCGAGCAGGGCCTGGGTGGGATGCTCGTGCGCCCCGTCTCCCGCGTTGATGATCGATGCCGGCAGAAGGTCGGCCAGCATCTTCGGCGCACCGGGATGCTTGTGCCGGATCACGATCATGTCCGGGTGCATCGCCATCAGGTTCTGCGCCGTGTCGATCAGGGTCTCCCCTTTTTCGACCGAGGAGCCGGAGGCGGAGAATCCCAGCGTGTCGGCGGAAAGCCGCTTTTCCGCGATCTCGAAGGAGACGCGCGTCCGCGTGGATGCCTCCATGAAGAGGTTGATCACCAGCTGACCCCTCAGGGCGGGGACTTTCTTGACCGGCCGCTCGGAGACTTCCTTGAAGCCTTCGGCCGTGTCGAGAATCAGGGTGATCTCCTCGGGTGTGAGCGGCTCGATGCCGAGCAGGTCTTTCGATCGGAGGGCTGAGGTCTGGATCCGCATGTCTCCTTCGTTGCGGCGGCCCATCCCCGGCCGCCGGGGGGGACGGCTACTGCTCCTGGATGAGAACCTCGTCCTCGCCGTCCATCTCCGCGAGCTTGACCTTGATCACTTCATGCCGGTCGGTCGGAACCGTTTTCCCGACCACGTCGGCGTGGATCGGAAGCTCCCGATGGCCGCGGTCGATCAGGACGGCGAGCTGCACCGCCTTCGGCCTCCCGAAATCGATCAGTGCGTCGAGCGCCGCCCGTACGGTGCGACCGGTGTAGAGAACGTCGTCGATCAGGACCACGATCTTGTCGTCGATCGGCTGAGGCAGTTTCGTCGGCTTGACCACCGGCTGGGGCGCGATAGTGGTCAGATCGTCCCGGTACAGGGTGATGTCGAGGATGCCGACCGGCACCGGCTCGCCTTCCATCTCCTCGATCTGCTGCGCGATTCGCTCGGCCAGCGGCACGCCGCGGCTTCGGATCCCGATGATCAGCAGATCCTCGGTTCCCCGGTTTCGCTCCACGATCTCGATGGCCATGCGACGGACAGCGCGACGCATTCTCGCGCCGTCGAGAAGTTTCTTTTTGGTCTTCATTTCGGGATTCCCTCTACTGCGGCTGGACCCGGCTTCGCCGACGCCTGCGGGAGAATAGCAGAACGATTCCGCGCTTGTGAATGAAGGTGCGAGCGCTCCGAATTCTCCGACGTCGTGACCGGGTGACGATCGCCGATGTTTAGGGGCCAGGGGCCAGGGGCCAGGGGCCAGGGGCCAGGGGCCAGGGGCCAGAGAAAGACAACACCAAGAACCTGCTTTATCCAAGCAATTGTGACTTTGTCGTTGGTTTTCCCTGGCCCCTGGCCCCTGACCCCTCGCCCCTTTCTTTGCGAGCGACGCAAGGGCGCCGAGCCGTAGACTCCGGGTGGCCACCGAGTTCCGCGATGCCATCCGCCCGAATCGTCCGAACGGCAATACGCTCCCCTTTTTATGGCGCATCAGCATAAAATATTCACAGAAACTATTGAAAGAAAGCCACTTGTCGTTAACCGGCTGTAAGCAAAGCACTTAAAAATGGATTGCCGAAACGCCTGCGCCTGGTTGTGATGCCGGTCAATTGACACGGCATCTTCAAGTCGTAGAATGACCCGGTCCCTCAGGGGACACCGGTCTCTACTTTTCTAAAAATTTGACGTAGGAGCACGAATGAGCAGGCGTTACTCGACGATCATTTTCGTCCCGCATGCCCGAGCAAAGTTTCGGAAGCTGCGGATGTCCCACCGAGTGCTCTTCTCGGTTCTTTCCTTCGTCGCAACCTCTCTCTGCCTTTCGACGTTCTTCTCATACCAGTACTTCACCACCCTTTCGCAGACGCAGGAGCTCTCGAAGCTCCGCCGCGAGAACCGGGAGCTCGAGGTCGCGAACGAGCAGTTCAGCCGTTCGGTCGAGTCGCTCCGAACCCAGATCCACTCGGTAGAAGAGAAAACGCGGAAGCTGGCGATCATCGCCGGGGTCCCGACCCTCGACGCTGGCGCGGCGGGTGGAGTCGGCGGTATCCGGCTCAACGAACCCTTCCCGGCCAGCGCCCAGAGAGACGAAGTCGACAAGATGAGTTTCGACTCGCGACGGCTCACGGAAGACCTGAACCTTCTGGAGAGGAAGCTGACGGAGCGAAGCAAGATCCTCTCCTCGATTCCTTCGATCGTTCCGGTCCGCGGCATCCTCACGGACGGCTTCGGCGGGCGCCGCGACCCATTCACGCGCGAGCGCTCCACCCACGCCGCCATCGACATCTCGGCCCCCTCCGGTCAGCCGGTTCGCGTTCCGGCCGACGGGACCGTCATCGAAGCCAAATGGGCGAATGGCTACGGAAACGTAGTCTTCGTCTTGCACGGGGCTGACGGTTACACCAACGGTTACACCACCCGTTACGCCCATCTTTCGAAATTCAACGTGAAGCCTGGTCAGCGCGTCCAGCGCGGCGCCGTGATCGGCTTCGTCGGATCGACCGGCCGCAGCACGGGCCCCCACCTCCACTACGAGGTCCGGCTCAACAACAACCCCGTCAATCCGCTCGAATACATTCTGGATGCGTTCTAACTCCAATCTTCACCACCGGGAGAAAGAACCGAGAAGAGGAGGCCGAAAGGTCTCCTTTTCTTTTAGGGGCTAGGGGCTAGGGGCTAGGGACTAGGGGCTAGGGACTAGGAAGAACAACGGCAACATCAGGAGCTGCCAGCCTGGGCTTGTTCCGGATACCGAGACGGAAAGGTCGCTGGGATGCTGGCCAGCGCTTCCGGCTTCTCCTATGCTGTGCTCCATGGCTTGGACTTGGCTCTTTTTCGCTGGGCTGCTCGAGATCGCCTGGGCGATCGGACTCAAATACAGCCAGGGCTTCACGCGCCCTCTCGCGAGCGTGCTGACGATCATCGGCATGCTCGCCTCCTTCTGGTTTCTCTCCCTTGCTCTCAAGACCCTACCCGTCGGCACCGGCTATGCGGTCTGGACTGGAATTGGCGCGGTGGGAACGGCCATTCTGGGCGTGATCCTCTTCGCCGAGCCGGTGACTGCCATCCGGATCGCCTCGATCGGGCTGATCATCGCCGGAATTATCGGACTGAAGGTCGGCGGCTAGCCGCTTCTACTCGTCGTAGCGCGGCACTCCCGCGCCAGACGGGGCGTCGCCGGCCTACGTCGACGCGGAGTACCCTCGGGCCGGATGGAAGTGCGCTCGTATAAGGATCTCAAGGTCTGGTCGCAAGCCCTCGATTTCGGGGTGGAGATCTACCGGCTAACACGACACTTCCCGCGCGAGGAGACTTATGGTCTTCGAGCTCAGGTCCGGAGAGCCGCTACCTCGGTCGCACTCAACCTTGCCGAAGGCCGCTCGCGCGCTGGTACCAAGGAGTTTCTCAACTTCCTATCGATCGCCCTTGGATCACTTGCGGAGACGGAAACTCTGCTGATGCTTTCTCATCGCTTGGGCTACTTGAGCGATCAGGAGACCAACTCACTTATGAGCCGAGCTGAGGAAATCGGCAGGATGCTCCGAGGTCTGCAGCAAACCCTCCTCCGGCGCCTTCACGCGAAAAGCACTCGCCACCGGCAAGGGCCATGAGGCGCAACAGACGAATTTGCCGTTGCCTTTGCCTTTGCCTTTCCCTAGTCCCTAGCCCCTAGCCCCTCTGTTCCCTAGCCCCCTACAAAATCCTATGTCCCGGAATGCCCATCTCGTCCGTCTCCGTGGTCAGGAGCCAGCCGACGACGTCTCCGGGGATGAAATCGCGCGGCATGTAGGAGCCGAGCCCGAAGGAGGCGGATCCGTCGGCCGCGATGTCGGGGCGGACCGAGGAGAGGCGCATGAGGCGCTCGCGCCAGCGGTTGAAATTCGAGAGCCGGAGGTCGACCCATCCGACGTTCGCGTATCGCTCGACGGCGGCGTCATCCATCGGAATCGGCTGTCCGTCGGCCGACGGCACCGGGATATTGAGACGCGGACCGCGCGTCAGGACCGGATTGCCGTTTCCTTCGCGCAGGACGCCGATGCCGATGGTGGCGACGAGACTCTCCACGCGCGGATGAGTCGAGAGCCACGACTCCACCTTCTGCTGCATCTCCACCGCATCGGCGGCGAGAAGCGTCTCAATTTTGCGCGACTCGAGTGCCGCGGAGAGGAGCCACGCCTCGATGAGCAGCTTCGACAGCCGCGGCGGCCCGAGGTGGCCGATCGCGATCGAAGGAAGCCACTCGTCGGTCTTCTCGAGGGCGGCTTCGAGCTCGTTCATCTCGCGGATGGCCCGGTCGCGCAGGACGCCCGCGCGGTAGCTCGGCTCGGTGATCGCTCCGTCGATCGCGGCGATCACGTCGCGTCCGGTCGAGGCCCCGAGAATCTCGAGCACGACCGTCCTCGCGCATTCCTCCGGGGTGACGAACTCCATCTGCCGGGGATAGGTGATCGCCTGGAACTCTCCGATGGCGAAAAAGCCGTTCTCCCCGGTGTCGGCTCCGATGATCCGGACCGGAATCCCAGCCTCTCCCCCGAGCCGCGGGTACGCGTCGCCCGGATGGCGAGGATCGATCGAAGAGCCGAGAGGCTCTCGCTTGGGCGTGAGGAGGTACCCCGGCTCGCGCACTCCCGCAGGAGAGTTGAGCCGGACGTGCTGCATGCCCAGTCTCTTGAACCCGATCATCGCGCCGGGCTTGACCTCTTTGATCATGGTCGGCCGGGTGCGCTCGTCGCCGTCGGGCCCGGCGAGGCCGGGCGTACGGGCGAGAAGGAACAGCAGGCCGGTATGGGCGAACCCGATGGCCGACTTGGAGAGGAGAGTCGCCGAGGGGCGGTCCTCGCTGTGCGTGTACGGGATGTTGATCCCCATCCCGCCGGTGCCGGTCGTGCCGACCTTCACGTACACGCTCGCGCTCGTCTCCTGGAGAGCGCGCTGGAGAAACACGATGTGCCGGACGATCTGCGGGACGCCCTGAGCGATGAGCAGCTCGCGAACCGACTCCACGAAGGTCTCCATCTCTCCGCCCGGCAGGCTTCCGTCGTCGGCAAGGCGATCGAGGAGGACCTTGACCTTCCTCGAGGTGGTGTAGACGTCCTGGTAGCTGATCGCGGTCGCCGTGTTGATGCAATCGACGACCACGTCGGGACGGTGATCGAGCAGGAGTTTCCGAAGGAACGACTGCTCGTAGCCGAGCAGCCCGGGAGCAAAGATGTCGTCGAACAGCTCGTCGAACAGCTTGCGATTCTTCACCAGTTCGGGCCGCGGTTTCCCCTGCAGCCCTTCACCGAGAAAGATGTCGCCGGCGGCGCCGGTGATGGTGAACTTCCACGACTTCTGTTTCGCTTCGCCGCGAAGGAGCTCGACCGCCTCGTCGACCTCGCGCGTGGTCAGGGCCGAGATGATGATCTCCGACGGCTGGAGCTCGCGCGCCGCTTCGCGCGCGACCTGAAGTCCGACCATGCCCGCTCCGCCGAGGATGAGAATCCTTTGTGCCGACATCAGCGTCTCGCCTCTTCACCCTTCTCGAGGTCCCATCTCTCGGTGATTCGCTCGCCGGTGAGCCAGCGCTCGCAGTCGAGCGCGGCCATGCAGCCGGTGCCCGCCGCCGTGATCGCCTGGCGATAGACGTGGTCGACGGCGTCACCACAGGCGAAAACGCCTCCGATGTTCGTCATCGTGCTGTTCGGCTTGACCACCAGGTAACCCCTCTCGTCGAGCTCGAGCTGGTCGCGGAACACGGCCGTGTTCGGCGTATGTCCGATGGCGACGAAAAGCCCCTGGGTGGGGAAATTCGACGTCTCGCCGGTCTTCATGTTCCGGATCTTGAGCGCCTGAACCCCCGTCTCTTTCGACCCGATGACTTCGTCGACGATGGTATCGAGGAGAAACTCGATCTTCGGGTTGTTCTTCGCGCGGTCGAGCATGATCTTCGAGGCGCGGAACTCTTCCCGCCGGTGGATGATCGTCACCTTCGTGGCGAATTTCGTCAGGAAGGTTGCTTCCTCCATGGCGGAGTCTCCCCCGCCGACCACCACGATCTCCTTGGTCTTGAAGAAGAACCCGTCGCACGTGGCGCAGTAGGAGACCCCGAACCCCTGGAGGGCCTTTTCGGACTCGAGCCCCAGCTGCATGGCCGATGCGCCCGAGGCGATGATCAGCGCGTCGCACTCGTAAATCTTCTGGTCCGTGGTGATGGTCAGGGGGTGGCTTGTCAGATCGACCTTTTCCACCGACTCGAACGCGAACTCCGATCCGAATCGCTCAGCCTGCTGGCGCATGAGCTCCATCAGCTTCGGCCCCTGGACGCCCTCCGGAAAACCGGGGAAATTCTCGACGTCCGTGGTGATGGTGAGCTGACCGCCCGGCTGGATGCCCTCCAGAACGAGCGGCTTGAGATCGGCGCGGGACAGGTAAAGGGCGGCGGTGCATCCGGCGGGGCCGGAGCCCACCACGATGACCCGATACTTCGAGACCACTTCCATCGATTGGCTCCTCGCGGGTGTGTGTAGAGAGTTGAGTGCGAGCCCGGGAGGGTCGCTGACTGAGCGGAGGGTCGAAAGCCCTCCGCCCGTGAAGTGAAGCTATCACCGCGGCGGAGAGGCCGCAAGAAGGATGGCTTCACCGAGGAGTGACCGCTGCCACCGCCTCAGGTTCGGAACCGATTCAAGCTCTGCGGGAGTGGTGGGTCGCTGGGTCGCGATGGCGGTGAGCACGTGACGCGGGGCGAGCAGCGAGGAATCGATTTTCAGGTCGGCCGCGATGCGGTCACGAATGTCCTTGAGCTTGTCGATCATCTTCTCGAGATCCCGGTCGCGCTGCCACGATTTCGCCGCCTTCCTCTCGGGCAGCTCGGACTCCGGGAGGGCAAGGGCGCGCTCGATCATCGGAAGGATCTCGGGAGCGTACTTCCTCGATTGCCAGGCGGCCATCCCGGGGGTCTGCCGGAGCTCCTCTTCGGTTTTTGGCCGGCGCGTCGAGATGCTGAGGATCGCTTCGGTTCCGAGCACCTTGAACGCGGGACGGTCGGCCTTACGCGCCTGCACATCGCGCCAGGCGTGGAGCTGCGCGAGGACGGCCATGCCGCGGCGGTCGAGGCGGCCGCTTCCCTTCACCTTGCGCCAACCCTCCTCGTCCGGCTCGGCTGGAGCGTAGCGAATCGTTGCGAGCCGCTCGAATTCTTCGAGCGCCCAGTCCCAGCGCCCGAGGGCTTCCAGCTCGGCTCGAAGGATGGCGGCGAGCTGGATCAGGTGACGGGTGTCGGTCGCGGCGTACTCGCGCAGCTCGCGCGTGAGGGGACGCTTCGCCCAGTCCGCGCGCTGGTGCGCCTTGTTGACCTCGATCTTGAAGTGACGGAGGAGCAGAGCGCCGAGACCGAAAGCCTCGTAGCCTAGCAGCTGCGCGCAGATCATCGTATCGATCAGGTTGTTGACCTCGAATCCGAAATCGCGATTCAGGATCCGCAGGTCGTAGTCACCGCCGTGAAAGATCTTGGTGATCGAAGGGTTCGCCAGAATCGGCCCGAGCGGCGCCAGGTCGATCCCCGCGAGCGGATCGATCAGGACGTCGTCATGCCCGGGAATCGACATCTGTACGAGACAGACCTTGTCGAAATAGCTGTGGAGAGAGTCCGCCTCGGTGTCGATGGCCAGGGTCGGCGCGGATGCCACCGTCGCCATCCATGCGTCGAACTCCTGCTGCGTATCGATCCACTTCATCGAATCACCTCTCCCGCCAGACCGATCGACGAGAGCTTCCGGTTGAGCGCCTCGGGATCGAAGCGCGCGCCAGCGCGCAGGCGAAGCCGCGCGATCAACTCTTTCACACCCGGCATCCCTCCCACCAGCATGAGCAGCGCCAGGTCCTCGGCAGCGACGATGCGGATGGCTGTTTCGCCCACCATCGCGTCCGCGCCGTCCCGCACCATCGTTCCGTAAAGCGCGTTGGTGGCGAACAGGACGTGAACCCGCACACCCTCCCCTTCTCCCACCCGCGTCATCGGCAGAAGGTCGAGCTCCTCGGTCCGGCGCGCCTCCTCCTCGTCGATCCGGAAGCCGTGATGGCGCGCCATCATCGGAATCTGCCGCGATCGGTCCGTCGGGACCACGGCCAGCACATCCACCGCGCCCGAAGGTCCGAGCGGCTCCCCCATCCACGTCGCGAGCGCGACTTCACCGACCCACGCCGCGCCAATCTTCAGCCGGCCAAGCAGCTCCGTTACCGCCACGACTGCCTCCAGCCGCGCCGCGTCGCCCTCGAGGCGGAGGGTAGGAGAGATTTCCGTCTCTGATTCACTCATCGAACGACCCAAACCGGAGAGGGAGCGGCGGCATTCTCAAGCCAGAAGCCAGAAACCAGAAGCCAGAAGAAAAGGCAGAAGGCAGAAGGCAGGAGGCAGAAGGAGAGTCAAAGGCGGCGGCGTTGGCCGGACCCGTCAACCTGAGGGAGCGCCACTGAAACCTGGCGCTCAATGGATGCGTGGGCGCGACCGAAGGATCTCCAGATGCGAAAATCGCGTTGGCCGGGGCGGGGGAAAACGGGCAGGTCGCGAGATCCTGCCATTTTGAGTTCCTTCGGTCGCGCCCACGATTTCCGTGCAGCGATCGTTCGGCGCGGCGCTCCCTCAGGATGACCCCATGGGGTTGCCGTTGTCTTTACTTCTGCCTTCTGCCTTCTGCCTTCTGCCTTGCCTTCCCGTCTCCCACATCACCCACAGCATCCACATGCCCAGGGCCAGGAAGGCGATCCCTACTCCGGCGCCCAGTAGCTTGACCAGCCCTCCGATCGCCTTGTCCTGGTTGAGGAGTCCGAGGGAGGAGAGGATGTACTCCCAGTCGTGCTGGGCCTCGCCGCCGCCGATGCTGACGTAGACGCCGAACTGGTCGCGAGAGTCCGCGATGTAGCGTCCGATGCCGAACAGGTTGTACGAGAGCCAGCAGCCGAGAACGCTGATGCCGAAATAGTCGGGCTGCCGGAGGAACATCACCATGCCGGCAAGCGGGGCCAGAACCTCGGCGGCCGAACCTGCCAGTGCCGTGACGAAGAAGGGAGCGAAGCCCATGATCACGTGCCCGAGCTCGTGAATCCCGAGGCTCAAGCCCGCAAACCAGCTCGAGTAATCACTGTCGGTGATGTGGCGGAAAAGAGCGTAGGCAAGGTAAGCGACGAGCGGCAGCCGGACCAGCCACGACCGGCCGGTCGCCCAGTCGCGGGATTCGTCGAGAAAGGCCGAGAACCACCCCAATAGAGGGTGAGGTTCTGGGTGAATGCCCGGCCGTTCGTAGACGCCCATGGAGAATCATTGTACGGGGGGAGGGGACGATAGGACGATGTCATCCCGAACGGAGTGCCTGCCCTGAGGAGCGATAGCGACGAAGGAAGGGATCAGGGGGGGCGGAATTCGGTGACGCGGGAAACCTGTCGGCGCGCGGTGTTAATTCGCTCGAACTGGACACGAACTCACATCCCGCGCCGACAGCGTTGCTGCGTCACCGAATTCCACGCCCCCCCTGATCCCTCCCTTCGTCGCTATCGCTCCTCAGGGCAGGCGCTACGCTCGGGATGACATTCGTCCTATTCGAGCCATCCAAGAATTCTCTCCACGTGCCGCCACTCCGTCATTCCGTTGCCGATCGCGACGCGAATCGCGAACGTCCCGCGGAGACGGGTCGTGGCGAGGAAGAGCTCACCCGACTCGTTGATCTTTTCCACGAGATCGGCCGAGGCTTTCTCTGAGGCGGGTTCGTCCACGTTTCCGGCTGCGTCGCGGATGACCTTCCGGAAGACGACGACGCTCATCTGCTGAGGGGCGAGAAGCTCGACGTCGTCCCTTTCCGCCAGGGTGCTGGCCAGCCGGCCGGCCCATTCGATCTGAGCGCGGATGACGGCTCGCATCCGCTCGATCCCGTAATGCTCGAGCACCATCCAGAGCTTGAGCGCGCGGAAGCGCCGGCCGAGCTGAAGTCCGTAGTCCATGTAGTTGATGTCCGCCGCGTCCGTCGTCTTCAGGTAGTCGGGGACGAGAGAGAACGTCTTCTTCAGCACGTCCGGACGCCGGGTGTAGAGAACGCTGCAGTCGATCGGCGTGAAGAGCCACTTGTGCGGATTGACGACGATTGAATCCGCCCCTTCGATGCCTGGCCAGAAGCGGCGCAGCTCGGGACAGATCATCGCCGAGCCCGCGTAGGCCGCGTCGACGTGGAGCCACGCCTGGGCCTCCCGCGCGATCGCGCTGATCTCGGGAAGAGGATCCATCGCGGAGGTCGCGGTCGTCCCGACCGTCGCGACGACGGCGACGGGAAGCTTCCCCTCCTTCCGATCGCGGGCGATCGCCGCCGCCAGTCGACCTGGGCTCATCGCGAAGTGCTCGTCCGACTCGATTTTCTCCACCCCGCTCGCGCCGAAGCCGAGGGCGAGGGCGCCCTTCTCCACGGAGGAGTGAGCCTGGTCGGAACAGTAGATCTTCAGCTGAGGAAGGTCGCGGCCCGCGAGCCCCCGCCCGCGGATGTCGAGGCCGGTCGCTTCGCGCGCGGCGGCGAGAGCGAGGAACGTGTTGATCGAAGCGGTATCGTTGATGATCCCGAACCAGTCCGACGGCAGGCCGAGCGCGTCCCGCAGCCACCCGAGAACCACCGTCTCCAACTCGGTGGCGGCGGGACAGCTCTTCCACAGCATCCCGTTGACGTTGAGCGCGGTACTGAGCAGGTCCCCGAGAATGCCGGCCTGAGACCCGGTGACCGAAAAGTAGGCCATGAACCCGGGGTGATTCCAATGAGTCACGCCCGGAAGGATCTTCGACTCGAACTCCCGAACCAGCTCGTCATAGGGACGGCCACTCTCACTCGCTTCCGTTCGAAACTGGGAAGCGATCGCCCCCGGCTGGACCCGCGACATCACCGGTAGGCGGTCGATGGACGCGAAGTGATCGGCAATCCAGTCGATCAGCGCGTGCCCGGCCTCGCGAAACTCGTCAACGGAAGGGTCGAGGGGAGGAGATGTCGACATGGGCGCATTTTAGGCCCGGGGAGGGGAAAAGGCAGAAGGCAGAAGGCAGAAGTAAAGGCAGAAGGCAGAAGGCAGAAGGCAGAAGTAAAGGCAACGGCAAAGTCATCCTGAGGAGGCGCGCGACGCCGGTGTGCACTCGAGTACGGCGACGCCGACGAAGGATCTCAAAATTGCAGGATCGGGTTGGCCAGGGCGGGGGAAACGGCGCAGGTCGCAGGATTCTGCAATTCTGAGATCCTTCGGTCGCGCCACCGTTCTCATGGATCGAACGTTCAGCGCGGCGCTCCCTCAGGATGACCCGGTGTTGCCGTTGCTCTTTACTTCTGCCTTCTGCCTTCTGCCTTCTGCCTTCTGCCTTTTCTTCTGGCTTCTGGCTTCTCTTCTACGACGCTCCGCGCCCTGACAGCACCGCCGGAATCGTCCGCAGCAGGATCTTGAGGTCGAGCGAGGGCGACCAGCTGTCGATGTACTGGAGATCCATCTCCATCCAGCGGTCGAAGTCGACCTGATTGCGGCCGCTCACCTGCCAGAGGCACGTCAGTCCCGGCTTCATGGAGAGCCGGCGGCGCTGCCATCTCTCGTAGGCCCACACTTCCTCGGGGAGAGGCGGCCGCGGGCCGACCAGGCTCATGTCGCCGCGCAGCACGTTCCACAGCTGCGGGATCTCGTCGAGCGAGAACTTCCGGAGGATTCGCCCCACGCGCGTCACGCGCGGGTCGTTGCTCGACTTGAAGACCGGTCCGTTCATCTCGTTGAGATGCTCGATCTCGCCCCGCATCCGGTGCGCATCGGCGATCATCGTCCGGAACTTGTAGAGAGTGAAGATCCGGCCGTTCAGGCCCAGCCGCTCCTGACGGAACAGCACCGATCCCGGAGAGCCCATCCGAATCGCCAGCGCCGCCACCACCAGCACGGGAAGACTGAGGATCAGCACCGTCGTGGCGATCGAAATGTCGAGGAACCGCTTCATCGCGAGCTGGGTCTCGTTCGAGGGCGTCGTGGTGAACGTCATGAACGGGATCCCCTCGAGATCCTCGAGCTCCACGCGCGCCACCCGGTTCCCGAGGAAGTTCATCGCGACCCGCGTCTTGATGCCCACTTCCTCGCAGAGAAGGAAGACCGACCGCAGAGCGTCGAGCTTCCGGCGTGTCACGGCGAACACGACCTCGTCGATTCCGACCGACTGGCCGGGGATGCCGGTCTCGATCAGCCGCCGGAGATCTTCGAATCCGCCGTGGATCCGGTACTTGCCATTCCACCCGTTTGGCAGCCGGTGGCCATCGGTGATGAATCCGAGGACCTTGTAGCCCCAGTAGGGATGCCGCTCGATCAGCGAGACGATCTCGCGCGCGCGCCGGCCGGTTCCCACCACCAGGATGGTCCGGTAGTTCATCCCGCGGCTGCGCACGTAACGCGCGAGCACCCGGATCGCGATCCGGTTCAGCATCAGCAGTCCCGCGGCGAAGAAGGCGAACAGCGCGAACCACGAACGCGAGAGAAGAGAGAGCGGGACGAGGTACGCCACCGTCGCCACCAGGGCAGTGCCGAGCAGGACGATGTGAAGGACGTCGCGAAGCTCGCGCACGATCGGAACCGTGCGGTGGCTGTGGTAGCTGTGATGGGAGAAGAAGAGGAGCGACCAGACGATCAGGACGACCGGGAGGAGCTTGACGTACTCCTGGATCGAGTGAAGCCCGGTCGGGAACATCGCGGGCCAGACCAGAGGGAGAAGCCAGTCACGAACCCAGAAAGCGAGAAAGAAAGCTCCGGCTGTCAGTGTGACGTCACTGAGATATACGAGTCGTCTGACGAGCTTTGCGTGCTGCTTGAGCATCCGCTATCCGGCTGGCTGTCCGCGGTCACCCAGGTGGATCGCGACAGCTCCGATCACCTCAGATACGGACCACCGCCCCCAACCGTCCAAAAAAATCTCACCGCCGGTCAGTCGGCGAGGTTAACCCCTTCAGAATGATAATTATTGCTCATTCAGGAGGAGCCCGTCATCTCCCGGAAGAGAGCCTCGTAACGGTCGACGATGACCTCCCAGCGGTATCGCTCGGCGACCCGCCCCCGCGCTCGCTCACGATCGAAGCCGCCCCCCCGCTCCTCGGCTGAGATCGCTTCGCTGAGCATCCGGTCGAGGGAGCGGTCTCCCGCCAAACGGAAGAATCGGACCGTATCGCCCCCCACCTCCCGGTTCTCCGGCGTGTCGAGGGCCAGCACCGCCCCGTTGGATCCCATCGCCTCGATCAGCGCAGGATGCGTCCCCCCGACCTCGGTCGCCTGAACGTAAAGCCCGGCGTTCCGCTGAAGGGTCCGGTAATCGATCCCGTATAGCGCGCCCGGAAAAAGCACCCGGTCGCCCGCCGCGGCGTGCACCTGCCGGATGAGCTCCGAAGAGTAAGGGGCGCTGCCGACCATCACCAGAGGCCAGTCGGTATTCACGCGGCCGAACGCTTCGACGACCTCCAGAGGATGGTTCTCCGGCTCGAAGCGGCTGACGTAAAGGACATACCTCCCGGACCGGATCCCGAGCGATTCGAGAACCGTCGAGTCCTCTTCCTCCGGAAAATCAGCGCCGTAGGCAATCGTCACCGGATTCGCTCCGAGCTCGCGCCGGTAGTAGTCGGCGATCACCTCGGCATCCGCAATCGTGCGCGTGGAGAAATCGGCCGACATCGCCTCACCACCCAGATAGACGAGCTTTCCGAGCAGGTTCCACTTCTTTCGCTTCCGCTCGACCCCATCTACATTCGTCGCCACCGGAAGCCGCGCGGCGCGCAGCAGCGGGATGACGAACGCATTCGCCGCGTTGCAGACAAGCACGACGTCGAAATCACGCCGCAGCGCGTCGAGCGAAGAGAGGAACGTGTGCGAGACGGTTTCGAGGTACTTCTGACGCAACGCGGGAAGATGAACGAGATCCACCCCGCGCCACGATCCGGGTCTGTCGGGATAGAGCCCCGACCTGCAGTAGACGGTGACGCGATGGCCGCGATCGACGAGCCGCGTGCTCAGCTCCGCCGCGAAGGTCTCGAATCCCCCGTAGCGCGGCGGCACGCCCCGGGTTCCGAGGATCGCGACCGAGAGAGATGAGCTGGACGTCACTGGAACCAACGGGCGAGCTCCGTATCGGAGACGCGTCGCCGCGACTGGATGCGCGCGCGCCTGCGGGCAATTTCCGCCCGATGTTGCCACAGCCACCGCCAGGCGGGAAGCGAGCTTCGTTCGATGGTCAGTGTCGCCGCGAGGACGGCGAGATCGCGCGGCAGCTCCCACGGCGCGTGCGCGAGAGCGAGTCGCGGTCCCTGGTTCTTCAGGCGGAGAAGGAAACGGTTCTTCACCGAGTGCATGTTGATCTCCGGCGGAAGCTTGTGCCGGACCTCGGGAGTCACTCTCCGGACATGCCAGCCGATCGCATCCCCTGCCCACAGGCTGCGCCAGCCGAACAGTCGTGCTCTCCAGGCAAGGTCGGCGTCTTCGCGATAGGCGAAGAAGGATTCATCGAACGGCTGCCCCTCGATCGCGACGTCCTCGAGGCAGGAGCGACGGAAGACCCCCGCGGCTCCTGAAACACCGAAGACCTCTTCCCACCCGCGCGCCCGCTCGGGCGACGGCGTGGTGATATCGAGGTGACGACCGGATCGGGTCATCCGGATGCCGCGCGAGTCGAGCTCCGGGAGCGGAGTCATCTCGAACCCCGAGGCGCGGTAGAGGGTCCCGGTCGCCGAGCCGAATCTTTCGCCCGCGGCCTCGAGCGCCCTGACGCAGTTCTCGATGTAACCCTCGTGGAGGCGCACGTCCGGATTCAGGAAGAGAACGTAGTCGGAGCTGCTTGCGGCGATCCCCTGGTTTGCGGCCGCGGCGAATCCCCAGTTCGCTCCGTTGCGGATCATCCGCTCGGGATGCGCGTTCTCGAGCAGCCGCGCGGAGTCGTCAGCGGAAGCGTTGTCGATCGCGATGAGCCGGACCGTACCGCCGTCGACCTTCTGGGCGGCGAGCGACTGGAGACAGCGCGGCAGATATCCCGCGCTATTCCAGGCGATCAGGACGACTGCGACGTCGCGTCCCATCGCCGCCATGCCTGCTTCAGAATTCTGGTGTAAGTACGCATCGCTTCGCGCCGGGTGCCGGCGCGCTTCCCCAACCCGAACATGGATGCGATGACCCGCATCGCCATTCCGCCGATCAGACTCCACCGGACGAGCTCCACCTCGGTCGGTTTCATCCACTTCTCCGCGTAGCGGAACATGTTCCGGTACCAGTGCTCGAGAAAGCGGCCAAAGCCGAGGATATCGACCGAAGCCCCTCCCCAGTGACGAAATCGCGCCGACGGAACCAGATGCAGCACGCCGCCGGCGTCGGCGATCCTGCGGCAATAGTCGACGTCCTCGAACCAGGCGGGATGAAATCGCTCATCGAACGGCCCGGTCCGTTCGACCACTTCACGTCGCAGCATCAGCGCCGCGCCTGCGGGCTGCTCGATCGCGATCGGGACCGAGATGTCCGCCTCCGCGTAGCGGTAGGCAGCCGACGTTCGGTTCTTCGGGTGCAGTTCGTCGAAAAGGAGCGCGTCGGAGATCAGTGAGCGCGCCGAGGGGAAGCGCCGCAGCTGAAAATCCCGTTGCGTCTCCCCGTCGTCGCCGACGAGAAGCGGCGCGGCTCCCTCTACCCCGGTGGCGTCGAGATGCCGGACCAGCGCCTCGATCGCCCCGGGCTGCGGTTCGCAGTCCGGATTGAGAAGCAGGACGTATCGCCCACGCGCTGCGCGGATCAGCTCATTCAATCCGCCGGCAAACCCGCGATTGACCGCGGATTCGAGAATCACCGTCCGGTCGTCGGCCGCCTCGCGCGCGAGCGCCGCGCTGTCGTCTCCGGAAGCGTTGTCGAGAACCAGGGTCTCGACGGAGAGCCCGCCGGACGCCGGACGAACGGAGCGGAGGCACCGCCCGATCCATCGGGCGCTGTTCCAGCTCACCACGATCACGCTCACGTCCCGGCTGGTGAGTCCGGCCGCTGTCGAGTTCTCGATTTCGATTTCGTGCTCCAACGCGCCCATCCGCGCCATGCTGGTCACGCCTCGGCGATCGCCTGGGCCAGGGGCGCGACGACCTCGCTCCACGCAAATCGCGGGCGGACCCTTTCGAGATGTTCTACGCAGCCCGCGTGGAAAGCGTCGTCTTCGATCATCCGCCTCATCGCCGCGGCCACGGATTCGGCGGAGCCAGGCTCCACGACGATTCCAAGACCCTCCCGTTCGACGAGATCCGCCGCCCATCCTCCCCTACTCGCGATCACCGGAACGCCGAACGCAATCGCGTCGAACAGGCGCGTCCGGATCGACACTCCTGCCTCGGCGGTATCGCGGTGCAGCATCATCGCCGCGCGCGCCCCCGCGATCCAGCGGCCCCGCTCGCGATAGGGCACCCACTCCGGATTCCGGAGGACGATTCCCTCGCTTGCCTCGCCCGAAATGCCGACGCGGCCGTCGACTTCCGGATTCGGATGCGCGCCTCCGAGGAAGAGGAGCCGCGCCGGAATCCCTCCGGAGACAACCTTCTCGATTGCCTCGACGGCGAGCTGCGGATCGAGCCACTCCCAGCTTCCTCCGCTCCAGACGAAAAGCGGTGGTCCGGGCTCGAGCTTCGACGGCTCGGTGACGCCCGGATCCGCTCCGAAGGGAATCTCGAGCCACCGTTCGCTCCATCCCTCCACTTCTCCTCCCCGGGACGCGTGGACCCCGAGGTAAAAGTCACGCTGGCGGGGCGCGGCGGCGATCAGTCGCCAGCCGTTCTTGAGGGCCACGCCGAGCCGGCCCCACTCGACGGAGCGGTGCATCTTCAGCCGAAAGGAGGGGCGGACCTTCAGCAGCTCCGCGAGCTCGAGAACGACCGGATCGAATAAGTCGTAAATCGCGCGAGGGTGCTTGATCGCGAGCACCTTCCGGTGCGGCTGGGCCACGAGCACGTCCGCGGCCTCCATGGCAGTCACGCCCTCGGAGGAGCCCCATTTCAGCTGTTGGAAGTTCGAGGACTCGGCTTCTGCCAGCTGCGCGACGAGGGTCACGTCGCAGCGTTTGGCGAGCTCCTCTGCGAAATGCCAGGCCCGGATCCCGGGGCCGGCCATCCGCTCCCCGACCCGGTCGGGTGTCGCAATCGTCACACGCGTCATCGAGCCGCATTGTATGGGAAGAGGGGAGAAGACAAGCCAGAAGCCAGAAACCAGAAGCCAGAAGAAAAGGCGAAGCCAGAAAGCAGAAGCCAGAAGAAAGGGCGAAGCCAGAAACCAGAAGCCAGAAGCCAGAAGAAAGGTCAGAAACAGAACCCCGGGAGCGGCACGAAGACGTACGCAACCCCAGGGCTTGTCTTTGATTTTTCTTCTGGCTTCTGGCTTCGACTTCTAGCTTCGCCTTTTCTTCTGGCTTGTGGTTTCTGGCTTCTGGCTTCGCCTTTTCTTCTGGCTTCTGGCTTCTGGCTTCTGGCTTTTCTTTACTTCAGCCTCCTGAACATTCCCTCGAACACCGCGAGCTTGATGCGCGCGATCCGGCCGATCCGACCCTTGGCGGCCAGGCGGAGAATCTCCCGCGCGTCCTCTTTCAGTAGGGCGCCGAAGCTACCGACCTCCGGATGGAGGCGACGGACGAGATAGCGGTTCCGCGTTCGGAGTCGCGCCGAGTCGATCTGCGACTCCGACATCGATCCACGGTGGAAGGCCAGGGGCTGTTCCACGACCTGCGCGCTCCACCCCGCCGCGGCCAGCCGCGCCGCCAGCTCCACGTCCTCGTAGTAGGCGAAGAAGCGCTCGTCGAGAAACTCGTCTCCTCGGGAGACCGACTCGAGTGCCGCTCTGCGGTAGAGAGCCGCCGTGGCGGAGACTCCCCATAGCCGATCCGTCAGCGGCGCTCCGATCGGGAGCGAGTGTCCGCGCTGTCGGAACGTCCCGCCGGCGATCGTGATCCCGGCGCCGTCGATCCGGCCGTCTTCCCGCGCAATGATCGACTGAACCGCGGCGAGCGCCTCGTCGCGCATCGCCTCGATCATCGTCTCCAGCCATCGCGGCTCGAGACGAACGTCGTTGTTGATCCACGCCACGAGGGGAGCCTTCGAGAACCGCATCGCCCCATTCACTCCCCCCGCGAACCCGAGGTTCGTCTCGCTGCGGTGAACTTCCACGGGGAGCGAAGTCGCGGGGACGCGCTGCGCGAGAGGCACCCGCGAGCCGTTGTCCCAGAGAATGATCCGCCCGAAGGGGAGCGTCTGCCGCTCCATCGAGCGGAGCAGGTCCCCGAGAGCTTCTCCTCCATCGAGGTCGAGAACGATGGCGTCGAGTTCACTCATGTTCGATTCGATCGAGCGTCAGCTCCCCTTCGAGAACGCGGATCTCGAAACGATCCCGGGGAATCGCAACCCGAAAGGGCGCGAACGCACCCGCCGTCGCCGGGACTACCTGTTCCGCACCGCCTGCGTCGATTCGCGCCCCTCCATCACTCCTCGCATGAAGGACCGCATTCCCCGGTGTCATCCGGAATCGGACCGCGTCTCCCGCTCTCATCGTCCATCCGCCGGTGTAGGCGAAGCGGCCGACCTGGTAGAGGTGCGGATGCAGCTCGCCGCCGAGCCTCTCGACGTGAGCGTCCTCGAAATGCACGACGTTTCCAGGGCGCATCCCCGCGGTAATTCCGAGCACGACGACCGCCGCCACGATCAGCGGCCAGGCAAGCTCGGGCATTCGAACCCCCACGCGCAACCTCGGCAGAATCATCAGAAGAACGATGCCCAGGACGAGCAGAGTCGCAGCCACCAACGCGGCTGTATTCAGCCGGATGAAGCTGGGGAGCAGGCGCGAAAAATCGGCGCCCCATCGCGTCGAGAGCCATTCTCCCGCGATCGACTCGCCGTTGGCGATGTGGAACAGCCGCCACGGCCAAGCGAGGCCGTGGACGGCGAGCAGCAGACTGGCAACTCCGACGGGAGCAATCCAGCCGGCGGCGCGGCGCGCCAGCAACGCAGCTCCCGCAGCGAACAGCGGCATGAACACGGTCACGTAGCGGAGCGGCGGCGCCCACCCGCCATGCCACTCGTCCCGCGGAACGAGCAGGACGAGATACGGGATCGCCGCCGTCACTCCCCAGCGAACGGGCTCGGGCAGTTCCTTCCGCAAGAGCAGCAGGCCGAGAAAGCCGGCGAACCAGAAGGGCGCCTGAAACAGAAGTCCCGTCTGCGCATCGAGAAGAAGGCCGAAGGCTCCGCGCGGGTACTTCCACCACGGCCCCAGGACCAGTTCGCTGGTGTCATGAATATTGAGCGGATTTCCGGTCATCAGCCACGCGGCCGCCATCGGGACAAGCGCGACTGCGGCCGCGGCAATGACGACGCGGCGCGAGGGACGGACCGAAAGGATCACGATCGCGATCATCGCCAGCGCCACCAGAGCGAAGCGGATCTTGAGCAGCGAGAGCACGGCCAGCCAGAGGAGCATCCATCCCCAACGCCGTTTCCCCGCATTCCGAACCGCCTCGGTCAGGGCGAGCGCTCCCGGCGCCTCCGGCCAGATCCGATACGCATAGAAGAGCATCGGAGGTGCGAAAGCGATCAGCGGCCAGACGCGGGCGACGAGAACGGGAGCGAGCCCTCCCTCGACCAGCATCCTGACCAGCGAGCGGATCGCGAGCGCCGCGAGAAGGGCGATCGTCGCCATCGCCCCCCACAATCCGGCAATCGCGATCCCCGGAACGAGCAGCAACGACAGAAAAGGCTCGTGACGCGAATACTGCTCCCCTCCCGGACCGACGGGGTCGCCGAGCTGCGGAACGAGGTCGGCGCGACCCACAACCGACGCCGACGGATCGGCGTATTGATTTCGAAGGTCCAGATCGCGATCGTGGAGCAGCGATTCGGCGATGAGCACGTAGTAGGGCTCGTCGCCGTCGATCGCGAAGCGGAGCGCGCTCGTGCCGGCGATCAGGTAAACCGCCAGAACCATTCCCGCGATGATCCAGCTGTCGTGCCGGAGGTCGTCTTCCCTTCGCGCCGCGAGATATCCGGCGAAGATTGCGAGCTTCACCCCCATCACGATTGCCAGCGACAGCGCGGGCTCGAGCGCTCGACCGGTGGAGTGCAGACTCGCCAGCGCGGTCACGATGGCGATCCAGCTTCCCGCATCCAGGGCGATCCAGGTCCGGTGCGAGCGCCGGATCATCGCCAGCGGCCCCACGCTCATCACCAGAGCGAAGAAGGCGAGAAGGATCGTCTCCTGCGTCAACGGAGGATCTCCATGCGCTCGACCAGCACGCGCGCGTCCGGCGGGAGAGTCGAGGCCGCGCTCACCCGAAGCCAGCTGACGTCCGATCCGACCTCGATGGCCCCCTCACCCCGGAGCCACGCGTCGCGTCCGATCCCTTCAATCCTAACCCCTGGCTCGAGTGGAAAACGGTTCACGGCACTGCGAAGCGAGCCGGAACGAAACGCTCCCCAGTCGGCGACCTCACCCATCTCCACGACCCGGCGCAAACCGCGTCCCTCCCGATTCAGAATCTCGACCGTTGCGAAGGGAGTTCCGGCAGGCAGGCCCGCCACGTGCGCCCCCGAGAGCACCAGTCGGAGGTCGCCGGAAGCCCCCGGCGCCGCGAGCACCGCGGAGTCTCCGGGAGCGAGCGATCGCCCTGCTTGCTCGCTGTGAACCGGGACCGGAAGCGCGGCCAGCGAAACCACCGCACCCGAGGCTGCGAGAAGGGCGGCGATCGAGGAGAGAGGAACCAGAAGCGCGACCACCGCCGTCGCCGTCAGGACGAGGCGGAGCTCGAAAGGTAGCGCTGCGGGAAAAACAGGAGCGAGAGCGCCGCTGAACCCCGCCATCACCATCAGCCCGAACGCGAAACCGCCGGGAATGGCCGCAAAGCGCCGGTCCAGCGGGCCGGGGCGCTCGACGAGAAGAAGAAGCGCCACCAGAGAAAGCACGAGCCCGGGAAGCGGGCGCACGATCAGCGAGACGGCGAGGACAGCCGCGGCCGCAAGCCGCCAGGGTGCGGGAGCGGCCAGGAAACCGAGCGAGCCGCCCGGAGCGTAAAGCAGCGCCGCCGCGGCCCCGCGCAGCGTGACTCCGCCGAAAGCAGGGACCGCGACTGGAAGCCCCGCGGGCCGGAGCCAGGCGCCCGCGATGCGCCCCACCATCGCCGCCGCCGCGCCTGCCGCCATCCAGAATCCCCCGGCAAGACCGAGGAGGATCGAGGCGATCGAAAGGTCGATCCGACCGCTTCTCACGGCGAGAACCGTGAGCGCAGCCAGGGCTGGAAGAACGGCTCCGCGCCAGTCTGCGAGCGGAGCGACGAGCACGATTGCGAGGGCGAGAAGGAACGCGCCCGCTCCCACATCTCTCTCGCGCTCGGCGGCTGGGTCACGCAGGAACAGCGGGTGATGCGCGGTGGCGAAGAGGAGCCCGATGCCGCCGGCGATCGCCAGGAGAGCGTACGCCGATCCTCGCGGCTCGAGGGGAAAGAGCCGAACCCCACCCGCCACCGCGAGGAGCCACGAGGCGGCGGCGACCGGAAGCGAGCCGCGTGTCATGGCCGAGACCACGGCGACCGTCAGCGCCGCCGCGAGAAGAAAGCCCCACGCCTGGAGACGAAACTCCTCCGGCACCCCGATCGCCGCCAGAAGCAGGAGCGGAACGGTCCAGAGCCCCAGATGACTTCTCGACTCCTCCGCCTCCTCCCGGCTACCCAGGCGTGCCGATGCGAGAGCGCAGAGGACGGCAAAAAGAGGCAGCATGCCGTCGGCGGGAACGCGCTCCGGCAAAGCGCGGAGGGCGAATGCCGCCAGCAGGCCGGCAACGGCTGCGGCGATGGCGGCTTCGAGGACGGCGCGCGGGGTCACTGGTCGTAGTGTAGAGGGACTAGCGGCGAGGGGCGAGGGGCGAGGAAAGTCAGAAGGCAGGAGGCAGAAGGCAGAAGGCAGAAGGAAAGGCGAAGTCAGAAGGCAGAAGGCAGAAGGAAAGGCAACGGCAACGTCATCCTGAGGAGGCGCGGGAGGCCGATCGTCCGATTGAGGAAGGTGACGCCGACGAAGGATCTCAAAATTGCAGGATCGTGTTGGCCAGGGCGGGGGGGAACGGGCAGGTGGCGGGATCCCTGCCATTTTGAGATCCTTCGGTCGCGCCCACGGGTCTCGTGAATCGATTCAGCGCGGCGCTCCCTCAGGATGACGGCGGTGTTGCCCTTGCTCTTACTTCTGCCTTCTGCCTTCTGCCTTCTGCCTTTTCTTCACCCACTCCGGGTCGAACCCTTCCAGAGTCTCCGGGGTCATTGTTCCCTCGTAGACCACGCGGGCGTCGCCGGTGAGCCTGAGGTCTTCGACCGATGTCTCGCCGCTGCTGCGCATCTCGACGCGAAGCGTGATCCCGCTCCGGGTCAGAACCGCGACCGGCGCGGTCGCGCGGCCGGTCAGGAGCGAAGCCGCGGAGGAAGCGACCACTCCCGACCCGCACGCGAGCGTCTCCCCTTCGACCCCCCGTTCCCAGGTCCGCACCGAGATGTTGCTTCCCCCTCCCGGCGCGCTCACGAAGTTCACGTTCGCTCCATGCGGAAGATCGGGGTGGCGGCGGATCTCCCGGCCGAGAGGGTTGATGTCCATTCCCCACAGATCGTCTTCCGCGAAAATCACGTAGTGAGGAACGCCGACCATCAGGTAGGCCCCGTGGACGACCGAGCCGCTCCCCAGCCGCAAAGGCTTGTCCAGAACGCACTCCTCGGGCGGAGGGATGGCCAGCGTGACCTGTCCCCCATCGACGGTGGCGCCGACGATCGCATGTCCCGTCTCGATCGTCATCTCGGCCGGGGCAATCGACCGTACCCGTGCGAATCGGGCCGCGCAGCGTGTTCCGTTGGCGCAGAAGTCCCCAACCGACCCGTCGGCATTGAAGTACAACATCCGGAAGGAGGCCGTCTCGGAGTTGCGGATCAGGATGAGCCCGTCGGAGCCGACGCTGAGCCGGCGCACCGAGACCAGCCTGGCGAGCGCCGGGGGATCCCCGATCCGCTCCGAGCGGTCGTCGATCACGACGAAGTCGTTCCCGGCGCCCGACATCTTCAGAAACTCGAGGTGCCGTAAATCAGGTGAAAGTCCGGAGGCCGGAGTCTTCGCCACTGAAATTTTTCCCCTCTCGCGAGCGCTTGGAGGCCCTGGGTCCGCCATGAGTGACGGCGGAGCAGTTGAAGCGTATCGTTTCCCGCTCCCGATCGTCCAAGATGAAGCGCGCGCGGATCAGTCTGATCGTCGAATTCGCGATGCGCAAGCCCCGCACCCGTTCGGAGGTCTTTTGAAAGCTTCAGCCTGGTACCTGCTCACCATCGCCGCGTTTCTGAGCCTGCCGCTCGCCGCCCAGCAGCCCCCTGTTGCGCCCGAGCCTCCGGCCGAGCTGCAGCCGGGTGAAACGCCCCGGATCCTCGAAACCATCGACGTGCGCGTCATCAACGTCGACGTGGTGGTGACCGACCGGAAGGGGAATCCGATTACCGGGCTCACCAAAGACGACTTCATCGTCCTCGAGAATGGCCGTCCGCAGAACGTGACCAACTTCTACGAGGTGGTCACCGAGGCCGCCACGGGGGAGGGCGAGCCCGCCGCACCCGCGATCCGCACCGCTCCCGACGAGGCGCCGCGGCAGCCCGAACAGCCGGAGCAGCTGCGCCGGAAGATGATCATCTTCATCGACAACCTCACGCTCGGGCCGTTCACGCGCAACCGGGTGTTCGAGTCCATGAAGGACTTCGTCAGCGAATCGCTTCGTCCCGGCGACCAGGCAATGATCGTCACCTGGAACCGAAGCCTGAAGACCCGGCTCAACTTCACCAGCGACGCGGTCCAGATCCAGCAGACCCTCGACGCGATCGCCGGCGAAAGCGCCCTCGGGATCCACGCGATCAGCGAACGCCGCCAGGCGCAGGATCGCATCCGGGAAGCGCGCGATTACAACGAGGCCGTGACCACCGCGCGGACATACTCCCAGTCGATCGAGCACGACCTTCGCCAGACCGTCGCGGCGATCAATAGCCTCATGGGTACGCTCGGCGGGGTCGAGGGGAAAAAGGTCATGCTCATCACGAGCGAGGGCTTCCCCATGCAGCCGGGCCGGGACATGTTCTATTACATCGACGACGTCGCCAAGGAAAAGACCAGCTGGCGTCGCGGCTCGCCCTTCCTCGAGTCGATGAACTTCAACTCGCAGCGCCTCATCGATTCGGTGGCGCGCGCTGCCAACGCCAACGAGATCACCCTCTACACCCTGCATGCGGGAGGGCTCGTCGGATACGAGCAGAGCTCTGCCGAGAATCGCACCCCCATCTCGCCGGCCGTTCAGCAGGCGGTCATTTCGAACAGCACCGATTCCATGCGGCTGATGGCCGATCTCACCGGAGGCCTTGCGACCGTCGGCACCAACAACTTCCGCGGAGCTTTCGAGAAAATCCAGCGGGATCTGTCGTCGTACTATTCGCTGGGTTACCGCGCCGGTACCGAGCGCGTGGATCGCCAGCGCACGATCGAGGTGAAGACGAAGGATCCGTCCTACGTCACCCGCTCCCGCCGCTCGTTCGTCGAAAAGTCGATCGACTCCGAGATGAACGACAAGGTCGTGGCGAACCTCTTCTACGAGGGCACCGAAAACGACCTCGGCATTCAGATCCGAACGGGTCGCCCCACCCGCAACGAGGACGACACCTACCGCGTCCCGTTGGAAGTCCTCATCCCGATGCGCTCGCTCACCATTCTTCCGCGGGGCGAGATCTTCACGGGGAGCTTCAGCGTCTACATCGTCGTCTCCAACAGGCACGGCGACATGTCCGAGATCGAGCGCCAGCAGCATCCGATCCGCATCCCCGCGAACGCGATCGAGGCGCTGAAGGACGAAAACTACATTTACTCGGTCGACCTCATCATGGAACCGGGGCGCGGAAAGATCTCCGTCGGCGTGGTCGACGACACGACCAACGTCACCGGCTTCCGCTCGATCGATCTCATCGCGCGCGATCTTCGCTGAACATGTAGAGCATCGCGATGCGGGTTCTCCTGACGCTTCAGTACCTCGGCACCCGTTACGCCGGGTGGCAGTGTCAGGAGAACGCCCTCGCAATCCAGGAGGTCGTGGAAAAGGCGCTGGCGAAGGTCTTCGGCGTTCCGGTCAGGATTCACAGCGCGGGCCGCACGGACACGGGCGTTCACGCCATCGCCCAGCGCGCCCATTTCGACCTCCCCACCCCCATCCCACCCCGCGGTCTCGCCCGCGGCCTCAATACCATCCTTCCTCCCGACATCCGCGTGACCGATGCCGAGGAGGTGCCGCCGGATTTCCATGCGCGCATGTCGGCAGTGGGGAAGACCTACCGCTACCAGATCTGGAATGCCGAGGTCGCCGACGTCTTCCTCGCCCCCACCTGGGCGCACGTCGCCCAGCCGCTCGACACCGACCGGATGGGGGAAGCGGCGGCAGCCCTGGTCGGTACGCATGATTTTCGCTCGTTCACCGTGGCGGAGCCGGAAGTGAGCAGCACGGTGCGCCGCCTGGACAGGATCACCGTCGCGCGCGATGGCGCCCGCGTGATCATCGAGACTCACGGCGACGGATTTCTCCGGAACATGGTCCGGAGGATCGCGGGCCACCTGATCGAGATCGGCCGGGGAAAACTCGGCGTCGACTCGATCCGCCGCGCCCTGGAGCCGGAGTTCGCGGAGTCGAGGTGGACGGCGCCGGCGGAGGGGCTTTTCCTGGTGGATGTGGAGTACGGAGAGGCGAGGCAGAAGGCAGAAGGCAGAAGGCAGAAGTAAAGGCAGAAGGCAGAGGGCAGAAGGAACGGCAGAAGCAAAGTCATCCTGAGCCGGCGAAGCGCGGCGAAGGATCTCAAAATGGCAGGATCGCGCTTGTCCGCGGAAATGAACCAGGCTGGTTCATTAGAAGGGAGCGCCGCTTGGACCTCACAATTCAGCGAAGCGGTGGGCGCGACCGAAGGAACTCAAAATGGCAGGGTGGCGCCGGCCCGGCCTTTGCCTTTCCTTCTGCCTTCTGCCTTCTGCCTTCTGCCTTTCCCTCGTGATACCATTCTTCATCCAAGCGATGATCGACCGAAGCCAACTCGCGGAGCCGGGCTCGATCGAGGAGAGCCTCCTCAACCGCGTCGATTTCGAGCGGCTTCCCAACCACGTTGCCGTCATCATGGACGGCAACGGACGCTGGGCCAAAACGCGCAATCTTCCGCGGGTGGACGGCCATCGCGCCGGCATCGACGCGGTCCGCGAGATCGTGGAAACGGCGGCGCGTCTCAAGATCGGCGTGGTGACGCTCTACGCATTCTCGGTGGAGAACTGGAAGCGTCCGCGCTACGAGGTCTCGACCCTGATGATGCTCCTCAAGGAGTATCTCCGGAAAGAGCTCAAGACCCTGCAGGACAACAACATCCGGTTCGTTCCGATCGGCCGGATCGGGGGGCTCGATCCTAGCGTCCAGCGCGAGTTGCGCGCCGCCGAAGAGGCGACCGCGCCCAACACCGGGCTGCGGTTCCAGATCGCGCTCAACTACGGAGGGCGCGCCGAGATCGTCGACACGGTGAACCGCATCGTGGGCATCCTCCGCGAAAAGGGCGTCCCCGACTTCGTGGTCGACGAAGACTTTTTCTCGAATCACCTTTACACCGCGCGCGTCGCCGATCCGGACCTGCTGATCCGCACCAGCGGCGAGATGCGGGTGTCGAACTTCCTCCTGTGGCAGATCGCCTACTCCGAGATTCACGTCACGAAGGTTCTCTGGCCCGATTTCCGCCGTCGCCATCTCTACGAAGCCATCCTCGACTTCCAGTCTCGCGAACGCCGCTACGGCGGCGTCCTGGACGAGAGCACCTCGGAGATTTTCGTCGAGGCGGAGTCGGACGTCGTCGAAAGGAGCGAGCAGTAGCCCCCGGCCGGCTCTCTCCGCTCGTTCGCATCTCTCAGTGATGAAAGCGCGTTTTCAATGACGGATCAGCCGTCACCGAGTTTCCCCGCCCGCTACGCGCGCGAGCTCTCGGCGCTCGTGCTCGCTCCCATCGTGATCGCCGTCATCGGATGGGCTCCTCCCTGGGCCTACGTGGGACTGGTCTCACTGGTCACCATCATCGCGCTCTGGGAGTTCCTCACTTTCGGCGAAAAGAAGGGTTACCCCGTCCAGAAGGCGCTGTCGGTCATCCTCCTTCTCATCCTCCTCTGGACGTTCGCCGATCCAACCGTCTCGGTCGAGATCGGCGTGTTCGCGATCCTCCTCGCCATCCCGACCGCCTACGTCTTTGCCCGCACTCCGCTCGAGGAGGCTCTACCCGCAAGCGCCGTATGCGCGCTCGGAACGCTCTACGTCGGCATGCTGGGCGGAGCGCTCCTCCGGCTTCACGGCGACTTCCCGCTGGTTGGGGCGAAGCTGGTTTTCTTTCTGCTGATCGCGGTCTGGGCCAGCGACAGCGGCGCCTACTACGTCGGCAGGCGATTCGGAAAACACCGCCTTTCTCCCCGTGTCAGCCCCAAGAAGACCGTCGAGGGGGGGATCGGGGGCGCCATCACCGCGATGCTCGCCGCCGCGGTCGTCCATTTCACCTTTTTCCCCGAGTTCCCGCTGCATCACGCCCTGATTGCCGCACTGCTGCTCTCCGCAGCCGGTATCATCGGGGACCTCGCCGAGTCGATGTGGAAGCGCTCGGCGGCGGTGAAGGACTCGGGCGGGCTGATTCCGGGCCACGGCGGTTTTCTCGACCGCATCGACTCGGTGCTCTTCACAGCCCCCATACTCTATGCATACTGGTTCGTCCTGACGGAACCATGGCCCTGACCTCATGACCCGGAAAATATCCATCCTCGGCTCGACCGGCTCGATCGGTCAGAGCACTCTCGGAGTGGTCGACGCCTTTCCCGAGCTCCTCGAGGTCACCGCTCTCTCGGCCGGACGGAACGTCGAGATCCTCGCCGAACAGGTGAAGAAGTACCGTCCCTCTCTCGTCTCACTCCGCAGCTCGGAGGACGCTCGCCGCCTGGAGGCCTTTCTGGGCCCGGGCGGACCGCGGCCCGAGATCGCCTGGGGTGAGGAAGGAGCGGAGGCGGTCGCAACGCATCCCGAGGTCCATAGCGTCATTGCCGCCATCGTCGGGGCTGCCGGCATCGCCCCGGTTCACAAGGCCCTGCTCGCAGGAAAGCGAGTGGGCATCGCGAACAAGGAAGTGCTCGTCGCCGCGGGCGACATCATGACCGCGGCCGCCAGAGATCATGGCGGCGAGATCCTTCCGGTCGACTCCGAGCACAACGCCGTTCACCAGGCGCTCCGATGCGGCGGCGAGAAGGAGGTCGAGCGCATCATCCTCACGGCTTCCGGCGGCCCGTTCCTCACGCGCGAGCTCTCGAGCTTCGACTCGATCACCATCGAAGGGGCCCTCGCTCACCCGACGTGGAAGATGGGGAACAAGATCTCCATCGACTCCGCCACGATGATGAACAAGGGGCTCGAGGTGATCGAAGCGCATCACCTCTTCGGTTTCGAGGCCGACCGGATCGACATCCTCATTCACCCGCAATCGATCGTCCACTCCATGGTCGAGTTCGTCGACGGTTCGATCATGGCCCAGCTCTCGACCACGGACATGAAGTTCCCGATTCAGTACGCCCTCCTCTTCCCCGAGCGGACGCCCGCCCCCTTCGCGCGGCTCGACCTCAGCAGGATCCGGAGGCTCGATTTCCTCGACGTGGAGCACGAGCGCTTCCCAGCCGTAGAGCTCGCCTACACGGCGCTCCGCGAAGGCGGCTCCGCCCCGGCCGTTCTCAACGCCGCCAACGAAGTCGCCGTCTCCCGATTCCTGCACGGTGAGATCCCCTTCACCAGCATCGTCGAGATCGTCCGAGCGGTCCTGGAGCGCCACCTCCCACGGAAGGCAAACGTGACGTCGCTGGAGGACGTGCTGGGGTGGGACGAATGGGCGAGGGGGGAGGCAAGGGCGTAGGCGAAGCTTCCAGCTTCGCTCACAGGAGCCGAAGCTTGTAGCTTCGGCTCGGGCTTTCCCGACACCCCCGCCCCCACGCGCGGAAAGCCGCGCTTCCATTGAGCGAAGCTGGAAGCTTCGCCTACCCGCGGCTGAAAGCCGCGCTTCCTGTGAGCGAAGCTGAAAGCTTCGCCTACTCTGGATTTTCCGGGGCGGATTCGGTATTTCCCTTCCCGTGGCCTCCAACATCGTTACCAACATCTTCGCGTTCGTCATCGTCCTCGGCTTCCTGATCTTCGCGCACGAGGCCGGCCATTTCATGATGGCGAAGCTCTTCCGGGTCCGCGTCCTGGTCTTTTCCTTCGGATTCGGCAAGCGCCTCTTCGGCTTCCAGCGGGGGGACACCGATTATCGGGTCTCTCTCATCCCTCTCGGCGGCTACGTCCGGATGGCGGGAGACATGCCGGAGGACGACCGCGAAGGTTCTCCCGACGAGTTCCTCTCACGCCCGAAGTGGCAGCGCTTCCTCATCCTCGTCGCGGGACCCGCCGTCAACATCGTCATCGCGATCGTTTTCCTCGCGGCCCTGCTCATGGGCGGCCGCGAAGTTCTGCGTGATTCGAACGCCGTGATCGGAAGCGTCTCGGAGGGGAAACCCGCCGAGGCCGCCGGACTGCGCACCGGGGACCGCATCGTCGAGGTGGCGGGCGACCCGATCAAGTCGTGGGACGACCTCCGTCTGGCGATCAGCATGAATCCCGGCGTGAAGATCCCGGTGCACTTCATGCGCGACGGGCAGCGGGAGCGGACCATCCTCGTACCGGAACGCGTTGAAACCGAATACGGCATGACCGGCCTCGCCGGCATCGGCCCGTGGATCGCCGCCGAAGTCGGCAAGGTGCTTCCCGAGAGCGCGGCCGCCGCGGTCGGTCTTCAGCCGGGCGACCGCATCATCGAAGCGGAAAAACGGCCGGTCGCTCACCTTTCGATCCTCGAGGAGATCCTGACCGAGCGGAAAGGGAGGCCGGTTCCGATCGTGGTGCAGCGAGGCTCGGAAACGCTGAGCCTGACGCTCCCGCCGATGAAGAAGGAGACCGAGAACTATCCGGGGTTCATTCCGCCGACGCGAGTCGAGAAGCTCGGACCGGGCGAGGCTCTCACCGAGAGCGTGGAGCAGAACTGGAAGATGGTTCGCTATACCTTTGCCGTCATCGGCCGGATGTTCAAGGCCGAGGGGAGCATGAAGGATTTCAGCGGGCCGATCTCGATCGCGCGGATCTCGGGCGAGATGCTGCGGACCGGCTGGCAGGCCGTCATCTTCCTGATGGCGACGATCTCACTGCAGCTCGGAGTGCTGAACCTTCTGCCGATTCCCGTTCTCGACGGAGGGCACATCTTCATCCTGCTGTTCGAAGGAGTGGCCGGGAAGGACCTGTCGATCAACGCGAAGGAACGGCTCTTCCGGATCGGCTTCGCCTTCCTCGCAACACTGATGATCGTCGTGCTGTTCAACGACGTACTGTCGAACATCATGCTGATGAGGAAAGGCTAGGGGGTAGAAGCAAGGCAGAAGGCAGAAGGCAGAAGGCAGAAGTAAAGTCAAAGGCAAAAGCCGCCGTCTACAGGGTCTTGTCTTTGTTTCTGACTTTACTTCTGCCTTCTGCCTTCTGCCTTCTGCCTTTACTTCTGCCTTCTGCCTTCTGCCTTCTGCCTTTACTTCTGCCTTCTGCCTTTGCTCAGCTGAGTAGCTCGATCATCTCCCTCACCGCCCTCTCCAGCCCCACCAAACTCGCCCGGGCGATAATCGAATGCCCGATGTTGAGCTCCTCGATCTCCTGGATCCGTGTGATGGGGTGGATATTGCGGTAGGTCAGGCCGTGGCCGGCGAAAACGCGCATGCCGAGCTTCTTCGCCCCGCGCGCCACGTTCTCGATCTTTTCGATCTGATCGCGTGAGGCCTTCGGGTCGCGCCACTGCTCGGCGAACTTTCCCGTGTTGATCTCCAGCGCCGGCGCCCCCACGCGATGGCAGGCGCGAACCTGCTCGAGATCCGGGTCGACGAAGATCGATACTTCGATTCCGGAGCCGACCAGCTCGCGCACCGCCCCCTCGACGTTTCCGGAGTGGAGCACGACGTCGAGTCCCCCCTCGGTCGTCAGCTCCTCGCGGCGCTCAGGAACCAGGGTCACCCGGTGGGGCTTGAGCTGCTGGGCCAGCCGGACCATTTCGCGCGTGGCCGCCATCTCGACGTTCAGCCAGGTCTGCACGGTCTGCCGAAGCAATTCGACGTCCCGCTCCTGAATGTGCCGGCGGTCCCCCCGCAGGTGCACGGTGATCCCCGCCGCCCCCGCCATCTCGCAAATCGCGGCCGCAACCACCGGGTCGGGCTCGTCGGCCTTCCGGGCCTGGCGAAGGGTGGCGATGTGGTCGATGTTCACGGCGAGTCGCATGAACGGAGTTTATCGCGGGGAGGGGGGGTCGCGCGATTAGGGGAGGCCGGGGGACGATAGGACGAATAGGACCTATAGGACGTATAGGACGGGCGAACGGGACAAGCTCTCATCCCAGGCCGCAACCCATCCCGACGTGTCCTATTCGTCCTATTCGTCCTATAGGTCCTATCGTCCTCCCCTCCCTCCTCCCGGAATCCTCCACCCCGCCCTCGCCGTTCTCCCCCGCGGAATGCTCTACCGATTCGAAAATCTGTATAAATCCTACGGCCCGCACGACATCCTGCGCGGCGCGACGTGGCAGCACAATCCGGGGGAGCGGGTCGGGCTGGTCGGGCGCAACGGCGCCGGCAAGACCACCCTTTTCCGCATCCTCCTCGGCCAGGAAGACCCCGACAAGGGGAACGTTTTCCGCCTTTCCGGGCTGCGAATCGGCCACCTCGGTCAGCACCTGGAAGCCTCGCGCGACGCCTCACTGTTCGACTTCGTCCTCTCCGCGTTCGCCGACGTGCTCGCGATCGAGCGGAAAATGCGGGATCTCGAGCACCGTCTCGCGGACCCGAGCGAAAAGGACCACGACGGCCTGCTCGAGAAGTACTCCGAACTGCAGCACGATTACGAGCATCACGACGGCTATACGATCCATTCCGAGGTCGAGCGCGTGCTCACGGGAGTGGGATTCGTGAAGGGCGACTGGGAGCGGCCGATCGTCCGCTTCAGCGGTGGCCAGCAGAACCGCGCGATGCTTGCGCGGATGCTCCTGTCGAAGGTCGACGTGCTCCTGCTCGACGAGCCGACCAACCACCTCGACCTCCGCGGCATCGAGTTCCTCGAGGAGTTTCTCGGTTCCTACAAGGGGTCGTACCTGGTCATCTCTCACGACCGCTGGTTTCTCAACCGCACCGTCTCGAAGATCGTCGAGCTGACCCATGGCCAGCTCATCGAGTACAACGGGAACTACGACCGGTTCATCCGCCAGCGCGGCGAACGGATGGAACAGATGCGCGTCGAGTTCGAGCGCCAGCAGGACTACATCGAGAAGACGCAGGATTTCATCCGCCGCAACATCGCTGGCCAGAAGACCAAGCAGGCGCAGTCACGGCGGAAGATGCTCGACAAGATCGAGCTGGCCGAGCGGCCGCAGACCGACGAGACTCTCGCGAAGTTCCGCCTCGATGCGGGACCGCGGTCGGGCGCGATCGCCCTGGTCGCGGACAAACTCGCGGTCGGATACGAGAAAGGGTCCGTCGCACCCGGCGCGGACGGCGCTCCGTCACAGGGACAGCCGGAGCTGAAAGCTCCGGCCACGATCGTTCGCGACGTCGATCTGAATATCCGCCGCGGCGAGCGCTACGCGATCATGGGGCCGAACGGCTCCGGGAAATCGACGCTGCTCAAGACCCTCGCCGGACGGCTCCACCCGCACGGCGGCGAGCTTCGCTACGGCCACGGAATCCAGACCGGCTACTATGATCAGACCCTGGGGGATCTCCGGCCGAACGCCCGCGTTCTCGACGAGATCTGGGACCTCGACCACGGCCAGACCGAAGAGCAGGCGCGCAGCTATCTCGCCCGCTTCTCCTTCTTCGACGAAGACGTCAACAAGAAGGTCGCCGCGCTTTCCGGCGGCGAGAAGGGGCGGCTTGCGCTCGCAAAGATCATGTACGTCGGCGGTAACCTCCTGCTGCTCGACGAGCCGACCAACCATCTGGACGTTTACACGCGTGAGGCGCTCGAAGAGGCGCTCGAAGGATTCACCGGAGCGCTGATCGTGGTCTCACACGACCGCTATTTCATCGACCGGATCGCCGAGCATCTCGTGATCGTCGAAGACGGCGAAGCCGAAGTGCACGTGGGGAACTACTCGCAGGTCGTCGAACGGATGGCTGCAGCCGAAGCGGGGACTCCACTCGTCTCGAAATCGCCAGAGCCTTCGAAAGTGGCCCAGCTCTCCCGCGAAGAACAGAAGCAGCGGGAACGTGAGCTGCGGCGCGTCGAGGACCGGATCGCCGCGATTCAGGCCCGAATCGCCGCGGCCGAAGCGACCATCGAGTCCAACGATCGCGAGCTCTGCGAGGAGAACATCTGGAAGGATGGCGAGCGGGTCCGACTCCTGCAGGAGAAGTCTGCAGCTCTCCGGTCCGAGCTCGAGAAGCTGTACGGCGAATGGGACGACCTCGAGGGCCAGCGCGCAAGGGCGTAGGGACCGGCTGCGCCGGTCCGGTCGCGAAGCGACGCGTCATCCCGAGGAGGCAAAGCCGGCCCCGTCATCCTGAGGAGGCGAAGCCGACCGCGGTCATCCTGAGGAGGCGAAGCCGACGAAGGATCTCAAAAATGACGAAAACGAAATCCGAGCAAGGGACTCTCTCATGAAGGCAGCGATCTTCGCCATCGGCACCGAGCTTCTCGGCCACACCTATCTCGATACGAACTCGCTCGCGATCACGCGGACGCTCGAAAAATATGGCGTCACGCTCTGCCGGAAGTACGTGCTGCCCGACGACGAGACGATCATCGCGGAGGAGCTGCGGGACGCTCTCTCGAAGCACGACATCGTGATCACCTCCGGAGGCCTCGGCCCGACGGCCGACGACCTCACCAAGCAGGTTCTCTCGGAGGTTCTCGCCATCCCGCTGCGAGAGGATGAGCGGCTCCTCGAGCACATCTCGAAGCTTTTCTCCGATCGCGGGATGGAGATGCCGGAGGTCAACCGGAAGCAGGCGCTCATCTTCCCGGGCCAGCGCACGCTCTTCAATCGCGGCGGCACCGCCCCCGGCTTTCATCTCAACGTCGACTGGGACAATCGCCCGAAGCACGTCTGGGTCTTCCCGGGCGTGCCGAACGAGCTGGTCGCGATGATCGATGGCGAGCTCGATCCATGGCTCCGGAGCGCCTCCGTCTCGACGATTCACCGGCGAACGGTTCGGGTGGTGGGGCTCACCGAATCGGCCGTCGAGGAGAAGCTCCTCCCGTTCTACGGTAACCACAGGGACGACGAGATCACCGTTCTCGCCTCGCGTGGAGAGATCCAGGTGCACCTGCGCGCGGAGGGGGCGGCGGACGACGCCTATCCGAAGCTGATCGCGATGGAAAAGGAGTTGCGCGAGATTTTCGGCGAGCGCGTTTTCGGCCTCGATGACGAAACGCTCGAACAGGTCGTGGGGCGGATGCTCGCCTCGCGCGGAGAAACCGTCTCCACGGCGGAGTCCTGCACGGGAGGGCTCCTGGCCTCGCGCATCACCGACATCTCCGGCAGCTCCGCCTACTTCCTCGGCGGTGCGGTCGCCTATTCGGGAGAGGCGAAGCTCTTCATGGTCGGCGTCGACCCGAAGATGATCGAAGAGTACGGTGAGGTCTCCGAGGAAGTGGCGCGAGAGATGGCGAGCGGGGTGCGCAGACGGTTCAACACCACCTGGGGCATCGGAATCACCGGCATCGCGGGCCCCACCGGCGGCACCGCCAAGAAGCCGGTCGGCACCGTCCACATCGCCGTCGCCAACCGCCGCGGAAGCCACCACCGCAAGTACCTCTTCGTCGGATCGCGCGAGATGGTCAAGTACTACTCGACGCAAATGGCGCTCGACCTGCTGCGATTGAAGATGTAGGCGAAGCTTTCAGCTTCGCTCACAGGAACCGAAGCTTTCAGCTTCGGCTCGGGATGTTCCGATCAGAACCGCGCGGCTGAAAGCCGCGCTTCCTTTGAGCGAAGCTGAAAGCTTCGCCTACCTGTGGTTCCGGATGTAGCGATGGAAGTGGTCGAGGTGGGCCTGGCTGCGGATGATGTGGTCGAAGGACTCGTGCTGCCAGAAGTGTCCCTCGAGGTGCGGATACCGCTCCCGGAAACCGGGCAGCCTCCCGATCGCCCGCGCCGTGAAGCTCTTCCACGACTTGAGCACGTCCGACAAGTCGATGCCCGGCAGCGTTCGGACCGTGCAGTGAACGTGATTTCCAGCCACCGCATGCTCTCCCAGTTCGTAGCGCTCTCCTTCAAAGAAGCCCAAGGCGTCCTCCACGATACGCCGCGGCTCCTCCTCCCTCAGCACACACGACCCGAGCCCCCGGTCGAGCCAGCGCTCGATCCTCCTGCGGTACATTCTCTGGAAATCCTCGAGCTCCACTGGAGACGGATTCGGATGGAGCTCGAGCCACCGATCCCGCTGTCGTCTCCAGTCATCGAGAAGATGAGCCGGCAGCGAATCGGCCATCCGGAACGTGACGAAGTACGACCCACCATCCTGCCGCCAGTGCGGCATCTTTGCCCGCCGCACGATGACCGCCTGCTTCCCCTTGAAGAATCCGTCCTGCAACATCCCACTAAGCTCCCTCGGCTGCGAAGGCAGAGTCAACATCCTCTACGACCTGCAGGACCGAGTTCGGAGGCGGGGTGGAAGTCGCGTGGATCGAAGAGGATCCGATTCAGCTGCTGGGGGCATCGTTGGCTGGATCTACGAGCGGTAGGCGAAGCTTTCAGCTTCGCTCACAGGCACCGAGGCTTTCAGCTTCGGCTCGGGATGCCTGCAATCTGAACCGCGCGGCTGAAAGCCGCGCTTCCTTTGAGCGAAGCTGAAAGCTTCGCCTACCGGTTACAATCCTCCCGCCATGAAAGTCCTCGTTACCGGCGGCGCCGGCTTCATTGCCTCACACATCGTCGATGCGTATCTCGAGCGCGGCTGCGACGTCACCGTGCTCGACAATCTTTCGACCGGGTCACGGCAGAACGTCGACTCGCGCGCGAAGCTCGTCGTGGCCGACCTGAACGACGATGCCACCGTGCAGCTCGTCCGCAACGGCGGATTCGACCTCGTGAACCATCATGCCGCCCAGATCGACGTGCGCGTCTCGGTGAAGGATCCGGCGCTGGACGCTCAGACGAACGTGGTCGGCTCGCTCAAACTGATCCAGGCCGCGCTCGAGTCTGGAGTGAAGAAAATCGTTTTCGCCTCGAGCGGAGGCGCCGGCTACGGCGAGCCCGAGCTCTATCCCCAGACGGAGGAGCATTCCACCCGACCGATTTCTCCATATGGCTGCGCCAAGATCGCGATCGAGCAATACCTCTTCTACTACAAGGTCGTGCATGGCCTCCCTTCCGCCTGGATGCGCTACGGGAACGTTTATGGCCCCCGCCAACGGAAAGATGGAGAGGCGGGGGTGATCGCGATTTTCGCCGGCAAGCTCCTGACGGGTGAAACGGCCGTCATCAATGGCGATGGCGAGCAGACGCGCGATTACGTCTACGTCGGGGATGTCGTCCGCGCCAACATGGCGGTCTCGGAGTCGGAGCTCGAAGGGGCGTTCAACGTCGGCACCGGCATCGAGACGAGCGTCAACGACCTGTGGGCCGGCATCCAGAAGGCCGCCGGCCGAGTGGGCCACGCCCAGCACGCGCCCGCGAAAGCCGGTGAACAGCAGCGGAGCGTTCTCGACGGCTCGAAACTCCGCAAAGCCGCCAAGCTTCCCGAGCCCGAGAGCCTGGAGGCTGGGCTGCGAAAAACGGTTGAGTGGCTGCGAACGAGGTAGGCGAAGCTTTCAGCTTCGCTCACAGGAGCCGAAGCTTCCAGCTTCGGCTCGAAGATTTGCGGCCAGAACCGCGCGGCTAAAAGCCGCGATTCCAGTGAGCGAAGCTGAAAGCTTCGCCTACCTGATCCCGCGCATCCGGATCCTGGACGCTGACTTCGTGGCGTGCTCGCGGACCTGCTCGTCGGGATCCGAACCCGCGAGCGCTTCCAGCCGCGACACGACCGAGGCGTCGCCCGCGCGGCCGAGGGCCATGGCGGCACGCCAGCGAACGTCCGCCGCTTCGTCCTCGAGCGCGCCGACCAGCGCGTTCATGGCGGCTTCGCCGCCGATCTGACCCAGCGTCAGCACGGCCTCGTTCCGATCGCGAACACTCGGCGATTCGAGGACGGGCTGGAGGGCTTCAACCGTGGCATCCCCCTCGTGCACGCGGCCGAGAGAGTTGATCGCTTCCCAGCGCCGGAAGGGATCGGGGCTTCTCACGCCTCGATGGAGGGTTTCCACTCCTTCGGGCGAACCGAAGAACGCGAGACTCACGGCGGCGTTCCACGCCGTGGTCTCATTCTCCGACGCAAGCCCCGGAAGGAGCCTTGCCACGACCTCGTCGCGCGCATCGAACCGCGCGAGCGCCCATAGCGAGCGCCAGCGGACGTGCGGACTCTCGTCGGCGATCACTCGCTCGGCCAGGGGGCCGATCGCGCCATCAGCCCGGAGGTAGCCGAGCATGTTCGCCGACTCCCATCGAACCTGCTCGACATCGTGGGTGAGCGAGTGGATGAGGATGGGGACCGCCTCGGATCCGAGAGCGGTCAGTTGCTCGCGGGCATTGTCGCGCGTCTCGGGCACGCCGAGTTGCTCGACGAGCTCCACGACGCGTACATCGAACGAGGCCGACGCATCTGGAACGGATTGAGGAGAAACTGCCGGGCCGGCGCTGCATGAAGCCAGCGCCAGCCCGGCGAAGAGGATTGCTGCGAGTCGCATCCGGCTATTGTACGGACTTCGAGTACGCTTTCCGGAGGCTGTCATATGCAGCCTTGTACGCTCCGCTCTGGAACGCCGCGACTGCGTTGTTGTAATCACCGATCGCGGAGTTGATCTTCACCCCCGCCGCCTGACGCTTCTGAAGCGTCAGCTCTACGATCGCCGCCGCCATCTCCAGGAAGCCGCCGTGCTGTTCCGGGAGCTGGAAGAGGGAGATCTTGAAGTTGCCGCCGCCGAGGAGATCCGCCTCGATGAGCATTCTCAGGTAGTGGAGGCGGAGCTCGTCGAGCGTATCGTTGGTCTGCCCCTGCTGGAGCTGAAGGTTGTCGATCTTGTCCTCGAGGTCGAACGACTTCCCGTCGAGGCGGAGCGAGGTGATCTCGATCCGGTCGAGCTGCGCGTCGAGGGCGTCGAGCTTCCCTTCGACCTTGGCCACGTCGTTGTCGAGGTCGTTCGTCTGAGCCTGGGTCCCGTCGACGCTGGTCTGCGTCGCCCGGGTCGATGCGACCACGTCGAGGTTGGTGCTGACGTGATCGCGATGGTCTTCCTGCATCGTGGCGTAGTTGTCTTCCCAGGCGTTCTGCAGGCAGCGGCCGAGCCACTGCACCGGGAAGTTGGCGACGATGGTGATCGCCTGGAGATTGGCCGCGGTCATGATGTCGCTCGGGGTCAGGTCCTGAATCGCCTGTCCGGCAAATCCGATCGTCCCGGCGTAATTCGTCGAGGTACGGATCTCGCCGACCACGCCGAATCCCGGAAGGTTCACCCCGGCGGCGGGACACGGCAGACGGCCGTAGGTATCGAGGGCGCTGGCGACGTCGGCCCAGTTGATGCTGTTGAGGCCGATCATGTTCGCTAGAGCGCTGACGCTCGTCGGCAGCGCGCCCACCAGGTTGGTGAAGATGTTCTTCAGGTCATTGATCAGACCGGTCGCGTAGTTCGGAAGCGTCGTGGTGAAGAAAGTCCCGATCGCGCTGATGATGTGGTTGATCTCGCAGATGACGCCGGAGAAGCTCTGCCCGCAGTGGTTCTGCGCGCTGACGCTGTTCGACGACACCATCGCCCGGCCCTCGGCCGCGGCGGCGAGCTGCTGGTTCCATTCCGGAGTACGCGCCTGGATCTCGGCGCCGAGCTGGAGAAGCTCCTCCGTCGAGGCGCCGGCGATGAACTGCTCAACGCGGTTGATCCGCTCCTGATAGGTCGGGTCGACCCGCTCGGCCGGAATGCTCCGGAAGTTGGAGATCAGGGCCTGCAGCGTGGAGCGGACCGCTTCGACTCCGGCAGTTGCCGGTGCCGTGTCGATTCGCATGGCGATGTCGCGAGGCGAGATCGCTCCGAGGGCAGCGGGAACCTGGCGCCAGTAGGGCGAGCGGTTCATCGTCGCCTCGAGCGCGCCGAGCTCCTGGTCGGACATCGCCCGGACGGCGGCTTCCGCGCGGTCGATTGCGGTCATGTCGGTCCCGAGAGCGGCCTGGCTGGCCGGGGGGAGCTGACGCATGCCGTTGAGGTAGTCGAGCATTTCGGCTCGGAAGGTAGCGGAGGCTGGCTCGAGCCGCGGCTGGAAAGCCGCGGCCACGTCGTCAGCCGCAGCCATCATCGGGATGAGAAGAAGGGCCGCCAGGACGACGGCAGAGAGAGAGTTCGTCTTTTTCATGTCGGGCCTCCTCACTTGACTGCCTCGAAGTACGCCGACCGGTAGGCCTCGTAGGCTTTTGCGAAATCACCGGCGAGCCGCAGCTGATCGCCCCGCTGGAGCTCGCGCTCCGCGCCGAAGATCGCCTGGCTCGCGTCGAGATTCATCTGGATGGTGTCGGCGGCGATCATGGCCACCGTGTCGAGCAGCCCGTCGAAGGCCGTCGGCAGCTGGAAGAGCGAGATCGCATTCGGCTTCTGCTGGAGCAGGTTCTGCTCGATGTTCAGCCGGGTCATCATGGTGCGGAAGTCGCCGAGCCACTCCTGCTGGCCCGAGTTCCCCGCGGTGAGTGCATCGACCTTCGTGTGCATCCGGTCGCTGGTCGCCTCGGTGCGATCGACGACCGTTTCGATGCGGTCGACCGTGTTCTGGATCACGTCGAGCTTCCCTTCGACCTTCGCCACGTCGTTGTCGAGATCGAGCAGCGAGAGGCTCAGGGCGTTGACGCTCGACTGGGTCGCCCGGGTCGAGAGCTTGAGGTCGAGGTTGGTGGAGGTGAGCTGGCGGTGGGCCGCCTGATCGTCCGCATAGGCGATCGCCTCCTGGATGTCCGCGCACTGGCAGAGGAAGGTCAGCGGAAGGTGGATGACCGCGACGCCCGCCTTGAAGGCGAACGAGAGGCCGTCATCCGGCATCAGCTCGAAGAGGAGCCCCGAGAGGGCGTCTCCACCCCGGTCGCAAACGTCGGCGGCGATGTCGACCGCCTGCTGGATCTGACTGCAAGGAGGACCGATCGTCGGAATGCTGCCGGCGATGGTCGACCAGTTGATGTTGTTCCAGTCGATCCCGAGATAGGCGAGCACGTCGTCGAGCGAATCGGGGATCAGCGCGATCAGCGCGTTCAGCTTGTCGGTGACGAAGCTCGCGATCGAGTTGAACACCGCGGTGAGCTTCTCCAGCACCTTGCCGGGGAGCGCCACGATGTCGTTGATCAGGCCGGGGATCGTGTTGGTGAAGAAGTTCGTGAAGAAATTGGCGATGGAGTTGGCGAGATTCGCGACCTCGTTGAACAGGCAGCCGACCAGGTCGATCCAGCAGTCGACGCAGGTGATGACGTCGCCGCAGCAGCTTCCGCATCCGGCGTGACCGCTGACGAAGCCGCCGTCGGGACCGAGCAGGGTCGGAATCCCTGCGCTTCCCAGATCCGATCCGAGAGCCGAGTCGAGGGTGCCGAGCAGCTCACCCGACCTGCTGACGAACTCGTCTCTGAGGGCCATCAGCCCCTCCGCGGGCATCGTCTCCACTTTGCTGCGAAGATGCTCGATCTGCCCTGCCTGCAGCTCTCCGAGCATCGGCGCGAACACCGCGATCCGGTCGAGCAGAAAGATGAAGTCCTCGCGGAAGTACTCGAGCTCGCGCTCGGCCGTCGGGCGCTCGAAGCCGCTGTCGCCGATCAGCCTAGCGATCCGCATCCGCTGCAGATCCTCCTCGGAGCGCGCCAGCGAGGCCAGCATCACCGGCAGCTCGCGCCAGTTCGGAAGGTTGTCGAGACTGGCTTCCATCGCCTCGATCTCCTCGGGCGGCATGGAAGCAATGGTCTCGCGCAGGAGCGCGCCCTGCTCCTCCAGCTCGGGAAACCCCTCGAGGTCCACCGCGAACTCGGTCAGCTCGCCGCGGAAGGCCTCGATGGGATCGGCCGGCACCGTGTTCGCGCTTGCGAGCGAAGCTGCCGCCAGGATTGCCGTGAAAAGAACCACGGTCCGTACAACTCTCATAATTCCTCCGATTTCTCGTCCCCAAACGGAGACGCCAGGTGGGAAAAGGGCACTCCGATCGCCTCGCTGGTTCCGCGGACGACCGTCTTCTTCGCAATGTTGGGATTGGGCGAAAGGATTTGTAACGCCAAACGCTGCCGGGCTCAAGGGGGAGGAATGGAACATCCCGGAGCTGGAGGCTCCCGCCGCAACCCCTTGCGGCGGCAAATGATGTCGACGCCCCGTGCTGGATCTCACATCGAGGTGTGACGAAAAACGGGGAAACGTTTCAGGGGGTAGGCGAAGCTTTCAGCTTCGCTCACAGGAGCCGAAGCTTTCAGCTTCGGCGGTGGCGACCTCGCCACCCGCCCACCGCCCACCCGCGCGGCTGAAAGCCGCGTTTCCAGTGAGCGAAGCTATAAGCTTCGCCTACCGCGGCTGAAAGCCGCGTTTCCTGTGAGCAAAGCTGAAAGCTTTGCCTACGCCTGGACCAGCCGCCCTTTGATCTTCTCGCGGATGCCGCGCATCACCCCGCGCGTGTCGACGATCAGCTTCGCGTGCTCGGCGACCATTCCGTAATCCACCTTGTCGTGGTCGGTGATGAGGATGACCGCATCCTGTTCGGCGAGGATGGCCGGGGTGAGATCCGCCGAGTGGAGGCCGGCGAACTCGGGGTGGCGCCGCATCGAAGGGGCGACCGGGATGTGGGGATCGTGGTAGTTGACCGAGGCTCCGAGATCGAGGAGTCGGTCGAGAATTTCGAAGGCGGGGCTCTCGCGCGGATCGGCGATGTTCTTCTTGTAGGCGAGGCCGAGAACCAGAATCTTCGAGCCGTTCATCGCCTTGCCGCGCTCGTTGAGCGCCAGCATCGCCTTTTCGACGACGTACTCCGGCATCCGGATGTTGATCTCCCCAGCCAGCTCGATGAACCGCGTGGTCACCTCGGCCTCCCGCGCCTTCCACGTCAGATAGAACGGGTCGAGCGGGATGCAGTGGCCGCCCCATCCCGGCCCGGGGTTGAAGCGCATGAAGCCGAACGGCTTGGTTTCCGCCGCGTCGAGCACTTCCCAGACGTCGATCCCGAGGCGCTCGTAGATGATCTTCAGCTCGTTCGCCAGCGCGATGTTCACCGCGCGGAAGATGTTCTCGGTCAGCTTACTCGCCTCGGCCGCGCGCGCCGTCGAGACCCGCACCGTGCTCGAGATCACCTTGCCGTAGAAGAGGTCGGCCAGATCGCCTGAGACCGGATCGACGCCGCCGACCACCTTTGGGATCGTCGAGGTCGTGAAGTCGGCCCGGCCGGGGTCCTCGCGCTCGGGGGAGAAGGCGAGGAAGAAATCCTCGCCGCAGACGAGATGCGTCATCTGGTCGCCGTCGCGCCCCGACTCCCCTTCCAGGATCGCCTGCACCAGCTCATCGGTCGTGCCGGGGTAGGTCGTCGACTCGAGGACGACCAGCTGTCCGGGGCGGAGCGAGTTGCGGATCTGTTCCGAGGCGATGCGGATGTAGCGGAGGTCGGGCTCGCGCTGCGCGGTGAGAGGCGTGGGGACGCAAATGAGGATGACGTCGCACTCGCGGAGGCGGTCGAAGTTCTCGGTCGCCTCGTACTTGCCGCTCTCGCGGACCGCTCCGATGCGGGAGTCAGGAATGTAGTGGATGAACGACCGCCCGGCGTTGAGCGCCTCGATCTTTTCGGCGTCGACATCGAGCCCCACGACCGGGAATCCCTTCTCCGCCACCACGAGCGCGAGAGGGAGGCCGACATACCCCTGGCCAATGATCCCGACCGTTGCGGTATGGGCGTCGATCTTTTCGCGTAAAGCTATGGCGTGCTTGGACATGGGCTTGGAGGAGGCAGTCATCGGTGTCATTGTATCCGGCATGGCGGGGGGGATGATAACGGATGTAGGCGAAGCTTTCAGCTTCGCTCACAGGAGCCGAAGCTTTCAGCTTCGGCGGGCGGCGATCTCGGCCATCCGCCAGCGCGGCTGAAAGCCGCGATTCCTGTGAGCAAAGCTACAAGCTTTGCCTACGCGCGGCTGAAAGCCGCGTTTCCTGTGAGCGAAGCTTCAAGCTTCGCCTACGAGCCCCGCCAGATACCCGCCGTAGGTGCTCTTCCCCAGCGATTTCGCGAGCTCGCGCAGCTGGTCGTCGCTCACCAGCCCAAGGTGCCAGGCGATCTCCTCGGGACAGGCGATCTTGGTCGCCTGGCGCAGCTCGACCGTCTCCATGAAGTTCGCGGCGGCGAGGAGCGACTCCTGCGTCCCGGTATCGAACCAGGCGAAGCCGCGCCCGAGCTGCTCCACGTGGAGGTCGCCGTCCTCCATGTAGCGGCGGTTGAGATCCGTGATCTCGATCTCGCCGCGCTTCGAGGGCTTCAGCTGCGCCGCGTACTCCGGTGCGCGGCCGTCGTAGAAATAGAGTCCCGTCACCGCGAAGTTCGACTTCGCTTTCGCCGGCTTCTCCTCGAGCGAAACCGCGCGTCCGGCCGCATCGATCTCGACGACGCCATAGCGTTCCGGATCGCGGACCTGATAGGCGAACACGCTCGCCCCATCGGTGCGGGCGGCGGCGCGGCGGAGGATCTCAGTGAGTCCGTGGCCGTAGTAGATGTTGTCGCCGAGAATGAGCGCGCTCGGCTCGCCGGCGACGAAATCGCGCCCGATGATGTAGGCGTCGGCCAGGCCGCGCGGCTCCGCCTGCTCGGCGTAGTCGATCGAGATCCCCCACTGCGACCCGTCGCCGAGAAGCCTGCGGAACAGCGCCTGGTCGTGGGGGGTAGTGATGATCAGCAGCTCGGTCACCCCCGCCAGCATGAGCGTGGTGAGGGGGTAATAGATCATCGGCTTGTCGTAGACGGGGAGGAGCTGTTTGGAGACCACCGAGGTGATCGGATAGAGCCGGGTCCCCGAACCCCCGGCCAGAATGATTCCCTTACGCATGGCGGGGCGGATTGTAACAGGGGCAACGGCTTCCAGCCGTTGCGGGCGGATGGGCGGCGCAGGGATCTAAATGCTGAAGCTGAAAAGCTTCAGCCACGTATCAATAACTCTCCTCCACCGACTCCCATATGGCTGCGAGCCGAAAAGGGGAAACAACCATCCATGTGCGTGGCAAGTGAAGGATTCAAGACGACCGACTCCGACTCCGAAACCTCGGCTCGCACAATCCGACTCGAGCTCCTTCCAGCCGAGCCCCGCGCGAAACAGACCGAGCTCGAGCGCCTTCGCGCTGCCCTCGCCCGCGAGACCGCCGAGCGCCACCGGCTCGAGAACGTCCTCGCAGAGACTCGCTCCGAGCTCGAGCAGCTCTTCGAGACCATGCCGCAGATCGTCTGGATGGCGCGTCCGGACGGCTGGCACACCCACTTCAACCAGCGCTGGCTCGACTACACCGGCCTGACTCTCGAAGAGAGCCTCGGTCACGGCTGGAATCCGCCATTCCATCCCGAGGACCGGCCGCTCGCCGCGAAGCTCTGGAAAGAGGCGACCGAAAGCGGCCGTCCCTACCAGATCGGGAACGTG
>Ga0209347_1001120_pt1 | contig 49224 bp, 52 predicted proteins | sample AutmiccommuBRH23_FD_187382 | JGI IMG/M metagenome (GOLD analysis project Ga0209347, IMG submission 187382) | Deep subsurface microbial communities from Mt. Terri, Switzerland - Autotrophic microbial communities BRH/23 (SPAdes) (version 2) | ecosystem: Environmental > Aquatic > Deep subsurface >... | reverse complement strand
CCCACCCGCTGACACATCCGAAAGATGGGTAATACACCCACCACCCACCAAAACCACCACTGACCAGCACAAACCGCCACGATCAATCACCTAAGGCGGAAAGTCCCGCTAGGTGCTCCAGGACACCGGCAGGCGTTTGATGCCGTGGATGAACGCCGAATGCAGCCGGTCGGGTTCCTCGGTGGCGTGAATGTCGGGGACGCAACGGTGCAGTTCCTCGAAAGCGACCGTGATCTCACGCCTTGCGAGGTTGGCACCGAGACAGAAGTGGGCACCGCCCCCGCCGAAGCCGAGGTGCGGATTGGGGTGCCTGCGGACATCGAAGGTCCACGGATCGGCGAACTTCGACTCGTCGCGGTTGGCCGAGCCATACCAGAGCGTGACCTTGTCTCCCGCAGCCATTTTCACGCCGGACAGCTCCACATCGCGGGTCGTGGTTCGACGCATGTAGGCCACAGGGGAGGCCCACCGGATGATCTCCTCGACCGCCGTCGGGGCGAGCGCGTGGTAGTCCGCCCACCACAGATCACGCTGTTCGGGATATCGGCTCAGCGCCAGCATGCCGTGGCTGATCGCGTTGCGGGTGGTCTCGTTGCCCGCGACGACCAGCAGGATGAAGAACGACGCCACCTCGGCCGAGGTCAGCTGCTCGCCATCGAGTTCCGCCCGGACCAGGCTGGTCGTCAGATCGTCGCCCGGACTGTCCCTGCGGTCCTCGGCGAGCTGCGTGGCGTACGCCCCGATCGCCATGGCGACAGAGACGAACTCGTCGAAATCGGTGGCGATGTCCGGGTCGCCGAAGCCCAGGATCACGTTGGTCCAGTGGAAGATTCGTTGATGGTCCTGCTCGGGGATGCCCATCATGTCGCAGATGATCTGCAGCGGGAGCGGGCCGGCGAGCTCCGAGACGAGTTCGCCCCGACCTTCGGGGTGGGCGACCACCATCTGCTCGACCAGGCGGCGGGCGCGTTGCCGCACCGAGTCCTCGATGAGGGCGAGGACCCTCGGGGTGAAGGCGCTTCGGACGATGTTGCGAAGCCTGCTGTGGCGGGGGTCGTCCATCGCGATCATCGAACCGAAGTGCTCGGCGAGTTCGGGTGTCTGGTCGCCGATCGTGATGCCGAGGGCTGAGCTGAAGATCTCGGGATGCCTACTGGCGTAGAAGACGTCGTCGTAGCGGGTGAGTGCCCAGTGCCCGGCGGTCTCGGCCTGACCGTCCGCGACGAACGACGGGTGGAAGGTGATCGGGGCCTCGCGGCGAAGGGTGGCGAAGGCGCTGTCGCGGATGTCGTCGTCGAGCCCCCAGAAATCCCAGGTGCCCAGGTCGACCTCGGCCAGCGGCACATCCGGTGGAGCGATCCCATTGGTTCGGATGACGCCCGTTCTGAGACCCATGCGGACCCAGCGTAGCCTCACGGCCAGGCTTCATGACCTTTTCTGCCGTGAGTGCGCCGCTGCTCCTTCATCCGCGCCTCGTGGAGGTGGCGCGCACCGCCCAGGAGTTCGTCGCGCACCCGGCGCTCGTGGTCGCGGAACCGCGACCAGTAGGCGTCGTCGAACTCCTCGACCACCTGGAAGGTCCAGCGACCCTCGAGCACGTTGCGCCCGACCATGTCGATCTGCAGCCGGTCGGCCACGGCGTCGTTGCCGGCCTCGCGCAACGCGTCGCAGGCCTCGCCGAGCAACAGATCGCCATGACCGATCAGCTGATGGAACGAATACAGGTGACCCCTGGCCCGTTCGACGAACTCCAGCGCTTCGGTCACCTTGCCGACGGCATCGACGGTGTCGTCACTCGCATCGCTCACCGTGGCGTGATACCCGCAGGGAGCCGGCGGCAATCTCAGGTGTCGGCCTCCGCGACCGCCTTGATGCGCTCCAGCGTCTTTCGCATGTCCCTGAGGTTGCGGCGCCTACGGAGTTGGTCGCCGAGCAGCGAGTACAGGGACATCAGCGCATTCTGATTCAGCCGGAACGACTCGGTGACCTCGGTGGCCGAACCCGACGGCGTCAACCGGTAGCGCCAGTTGTTGACCGTCCGGTCGCCGACGAGCACCTCGAAGCCGAACTCGTGCCCCGTGTCGCAAGTGGTGCCGCGGCACGTCGTCCAATAGACCGGCCCGATCTCGTTGCGCCGCACGTGGCCGCGGAAGCGTGCGCCCAGCGCGGGGCCGGTCGCGCCGCGAGCCACTCGGCTTCGAACGTCTCCGGGGAGACCTTGCCGGTGTTGCGGACGTCGGCGATCAGGTTCCAGATCCGATCCGTCGGTGCCGCCATCGACACCGTCACCGAACCCTGCATCGTCGAGCCCCTCTCAGCGGTCCAGGTCCGAATCGTCCTCGGGAACCTCGATGGCCTGCTCGATCAGATCGGCTTCGCTGGCCTGCCAGTCGCGGTCCGCCGCGACCCGCTGGGCGTCGGTCCAGGCCTCCTCGTCGGTGTCGTCGACCGCGCGGTGCTGTTCGGCCACGTCGGCTTCAGCGGCGTCACCGAGTGGGTTGGGGTCTGGTGTCGTCATGGGCACTCCCTCTGGGCGGTCAGTGACGTACGGATTGCGTCTGCGCAGTCCGAGCTTCGGTGTACCCGTTCGCACCGCACCCACGCAACACCGGACCGCCGGGACCGCCGGGTGACCGACGCTGCCCGCGCGAACCGTTCCCGATTCGTCACCGTCGGCCGTTGCTGGGCGAGGCGACCTGGTGATTCACTTGACGAGGTGGCTGTCGGGTAGTGTGCGTGAATTGCGCAGACGACGAGACAGGCCCTCAAGCTGGGCGGGGCCGGCCATCGACCATCGACCATCATCCCGAATCTCAAAGGCTTGTAATTTGCCAGACATCAACCAGGGCACCCAGGACCTGAAGCCACACTTCGAGGACGTCCAGTCGCATTACGACCTGTCCGACAACTTCTACCGGCTGTTCCTCGACCCGACACAGACCTACAGTTGCGCCTACTTCGAACGCGACGGCATGACGCTCGAAGAGGCGCAACTCGCCAAGATCGACCTGTCGCTCGGAAAGCTGGGCCTCGAACCGGGAATGACCCTCCTCGACATCGGGTGCGGCTGGGGCGCCACGTTGCTGCGCGCGATCGAGAAGTACGACGTCAACGTGATCGGGCTGACGCTGAGCGAGAACCAGAAGGCACACGTCCAGAAGGCTCTCGACAAGCAGGACGGCTCACGATCGAAGCGCGTGCTGCTGCAGGGCTGGGAACAGTTCGACGAGCCGGTGGACCGCATCGTCTCGATCGGGGCGTTCGAGCACTTCGGGCGTGATCGCTACGACGAGTTCTTCAAGATGGCCTACCGGGTGCTGCCCGCCGACGGCGTGATGATGCTGCACACCATCATCAAGCCCACCGACGAGGAGTTCACCGATCGCGGCTTGAAGCTGACGATGAGCATCGTGCGGTTCTCGAAGTTCATCATGGACGAGATCTTCCCGGGCGGCGATCTGCCGAAGCCCACCACCGTCGAGGAGCACGCGTCCAGGGCCGGCTTCAAGCTCACGCGCGAACAGCGGCTGCGCCTGCACTACGCGAAGACCCTCGACATCTGGGCCGCGGCGCTGGAGTCCCGGAAGGACGAGGCCGTCGCCATTCAGTCCCGCGAGGTCTACGACCGCTACATGCAATACCTGACCGGCTGCGCGGATCTGTTCCGCGACGGCTACACCGACGTCTGCCAGTTCACCCTTCAGAAGGGCTGAGCGACGCGGGCGGGTCGTCCCGGTAAGACAGTGCCGGCTGGCCCGGCCGGGCGCCGGCGGCACCCCTGCGCCGGGCGGCCATCCCGGCGAGGGCTTCGAACACCACCCGGTGGGCGGCGTTGACGGTGAGTTCGGCGTGGTCGTAGGCGGGGGCCACCTCGACGACGTCGACGCCGACGACGTCGTGGTCGTAGCAGAGTTGGCGGACCATCCGCAGCAGGTCCGCGCTGGTGATACCGCCGGGCTCGGGGGTGCCGGTGCCCGGCGCATGGGCCGGGTCGAGCACGTCGATGTCGACGGAGACGTAGAGCTTGTCGGCCTTGGCGAGAGCCTCGGCGACGGCGGCGCGCATCACGTCCTTGAAGCCCCGCTCCCAGATCTCCTGCATGGTGTGCCACGTCATGCCCTGCTCGAGCATCCATTCGAACGTGTCCTGGGGTGGCCAGTAGCCGCGCAGCCCGACCTGGACGAAGTGGGTCCCCGGCACCGCACCCGATTCGATCAGCCGGCGCATCGGCGTCCCGTGGCTGGCGAGGTTGCCCTCGATCTCGTCGGCGGTGTCGGCGTGCGCGTCGAAATGCACGATGCCGACGTTGCCGTACCCGTGGACGTCGGCGACGGCGGTGGCGGCGGGCCAGGTGATGGAGTGGTCACCGCCGAGGACCACCGGGACGATGCCGCGCGAGGCGATGGCGTGGACTCGCTCGCGAATGTTGTTGTGCGACACCTCGGTCTGTCCGTGGGGGCAGTAGGCGTCACCGAAATCGACGACCTCCAGCCAGTCGAAGATCTCCAGCCCGAGATCCATGTGATAGGTGCCGGGCTCATACGCGGTGGCCCGGATCGCACGCGGGCCGAAACGCGCCCCCGGCCGGTTGGTGGTGCCGATGTCGAACGGTGCACCGACGACGGCCACGTCCGGCTTCCAGGCATCGAGTTGTTCGACCTCGGTCAGGAAGGGCCGGTGACCGAACGACGCCAGGCCGGCGTACGGCAGGTCGAGCTGCTCCGCCAAGCCCGGTGGGATCTCCCTGCGGCCTTCGGGATGGTCGTGGTCGTGGGCCATGCGCACGACCGTACCGGTCAGCGCCGCTGTGAACCGTTCGAACTCAACGCCTCACGCAGCAGTTCTGGAACGGGCCGCTTCGTCCAGTCCTGGATCGACACCACGACATAGACGTTGCGCCCGCGGACGGCGACCAACTCCGCCCCTCCCGCGGTCCTGCTGCAGACGCCGAATTCGACCGTGAAACTCGTCGTGCCGATCCGGGTGCATTCCGCGGTGACCCGAACTTCGTCACGCCACCGGACCGGCGCCTGGAAGTCGATGTCGCTGTGCACCACCTGGAAGTCCAGGCCTGCGGACATCAGGTCGGGATAGGCGATGCCGACGTGATCGAGAAGGCCGGTGCACGCCTCGTCGAACCACGTCAGGTAGTGACCGTTGAACACCACACCCTGCTGGTCCACTTCGGCGTAGCGGGGGACGATCGGCAGCGAATACGCGCTCACGCCGATCACCCTAGCCACGGTGTGTACGAGACTGGGGCCATGAACCTCGTGACGATCGACGGCATCCGGGCGGCCGCCGAGCGGATCCGCCCCCACGTCGTGCGTACCCCGCTGCTTGCGGCGCGGTGGGGTGACGCCGAGCGACCGCTGTGGGTCAAACCCGAGAGCCTGCAGCCGATCGGCGCGTTCAAGGTGCGGGGTGCGTTCAACGCGGTCGCCGCCCTCATCGAGTCCGGGGTGACGCCCACCGCGGTGGTGGCGTACTCGAGCGGCAACCACGCCCAGGCGGTGGCCTACGCGGCGGCCGTCCACGGATTGCCCGCCCACATCGTGATGCCCGAGGAGACCCCGAACGTCAAGGTCCACGCCACCCGCGAGCACGGGGCGCGCGTCGTGCTGTGCGCGGCGGGGGAGCGCGAGACGGTCGCGGCCCGGGTGGTAGCCGAGACCGGCGGTGCGATGATCCCGCCGTTCGACCATCCCGACGTCATCGCCGGTCAGGGAACGACCGGCCTCGAGATCGCCGAGGATCTGCCCGCGGTTCGCAACGTCCTCATCCCGGTCAGCGGGGGTGGGCTGGCGTCGGGCATCGGCACCGCGATCAGGGCGCTGTGCCCGCAGGCCACGATCTTCGGTGTCGAACCGGAACTCGCCGCCGACACCACAGAGGCCCTGAGCCGGGGCAGGCGGGTGGACTGGCCGGTCGAGGACCGCAATCGCACGATCGCCGACGGCCTGCGGTCCCAGCCGTCGGAGTTGACGTTCGCGCATCTGCAGCAGGTCCTCGACGGGATGGTCACGGTGTCCGAGAGTGAGATCCTCGCGGCAGTCCGTGAACTCGCTCATCGCGCGCACCTGGTCAGCGAGCCCAGCGGCGCGGTGGCGCTGGCGGCCTATCGCCAGGGCTCGACTCCGCCGGGGCCCACGGTGATGATCCTGTCGGGCGGGAACATCGAACCGCACCTGCTCGCGCAGATCCTGGCGGGGTGACCGTCGCAGCCTATTTGACAGGTGTGCGATCCCGGGCGGGCAGCGGGTAGGGTCACCCGGGATTTCGTCACACGGCCCGCAGGGGGTTGTGCACGGCTGGAGGAGTGGTTCGTGGACGCGGTGCTCGGCTTGTCGGTGACGCCGTCCGCCGTCGGCCTCGTCCTGGTGGAGGGGCAGGACGCCGACGGTGTGGCCTCCGAGGGCGCGGGGTTCGAGGTGTCCGCGCGCAGCGCCCAACAGACCTCCGAGCAGGCCGCGGCGGCGGTGCTGCGCACCGAGGCGATGGCCGCGGGCCGGGGACAGCGGGTGCACTCCATCGGCGTGACCTGGAGCGACGACGCCGACACCGAAGCGTCGCTGCTGCTGAAATCGCTGAGTGACTCCGGCTTCGACAACGTCGTCCCGGTGCGGCTGTCCGAAGCGACCGACGCGCTGGCCCGGGGGATCGCCGAGGCCACCGGCTACCAGACGACGGCCGTGTGCGTGATCGAACCCGAACAGCTCATCGCGCTGGTGGTCCAAACCGACGAAGGCGCCGTGCAGACCGCGGTCAACCACAGCATCGTCACCGAAGAGGACCTCGTCGGCTGGTTGAGTGCGGTGTTCGCCAAGGCCGACTGGGAACCCGAGGCGCTGGTGCTCGTCGGCTCCGCCGAGGACCTCGACGGGCTGCTGCCGGTGCTCGAGGAGGCGCTGGCGGTCCCGGTGGTGACCCCCGCCGAGGCGCAACTCGCGCTGGCACGCGGCGCGGCGCTGGCGTGCGCACGCAGCGCGGAGTTCACGTTCGGTGCCGGCCTCGACACCGCAGGCGAGCGAACCGCCTCCGACACGCACCCCACTGCCGGCAGGCGCATCGCGAAGAGGGGTCCAGCAGCCATGCTGGCCGCCGGGATCGTGACGTTCGTGGTGTCGGCCTCGGCGGCGCTGGCACTGCAGACCACCCCCGAGCGGCCCGCCCCGCAGCCTCGCCCCGCCGCCGAGACGTCGGTCCAGACACCGGCGGCGGTCCGGGTGCCCGCCCCTGCGGCGCCACCACCGCCCGCACCCGAGGCGGCACCGGTGATCCCGCCTCCGGAGGTCGCACCGGTCGTCGAGGCGGCACCGATCGTCGAGGAGGTGCCCCTTCCCGAGGCCGCACCGCCAGCCGATGTCACGCTGCTGCAGCCCGACGTCCCGGCCGCGCCGCCGGTGTTGCCTGGGCCCGAGGTGCTGCCGCCGCCTCCGGTACCCGAGGAACGCCCCGGCATCCTTCAGCGGATCCGCGAGCGGCTGTCCCTCGATGACGATCAGCAACCGGCGGCCGTCCCTGCGCCGCAGGCGCCCCCGCCGCCCGTCGCGCCGCCTCCTCCGCCGTCGCCGTAGGGCCGCAGTACCGCGAGACCGCAGCGCTTACCCTCGCTGTGGTGAGCCTGCCCGTCGCGCTGCCCGGAACTCCGCTGCTGCGCGTCGCCTTGCGGGTCGCGATCATCGCCGCGGTCGTGGCAGCCGTCGCCGTGGTGGCGGTGACCTCGGAACACGGTGTGTGGTGGCGCCTGATCACGTTCACCTACCAGGCCAACCTGCTCGCCGCCTGCTACTACCTGTGGACCCTGGTGGCGCCGCGCGCCGACGCCCGGGTGGGCCTGCGCGGCGCGGTGGTGCTGTACGTCGTCATCGCCGGCGTCGTGTGGAATCTGTTCCTCACCGGGCACAGCATGGGGTACACGCCGGCGAACCTGCTGCTGCACGTCGTGGTGCCGGTGCTGGCACTGACCGACTGGCTGCTCGTCGGCCGGGGAACGGCGAGGGTCTCGTGGTGGCAGCCCTTCGCCTGGCTGATGTATCCCGCCGGGTATCTGGCCCTGGCGCTGTTGGTGCTCAACAGGTTCGGTCGACGCGTACCGTATTACTTCCTCGACCCGGCTACCGTCGGGACCGCGACCGTGGCGGCCAACGTCGCCGGGCTGGCCGCGTGTGTGCTCGCGCTGGGCTACACGTTGCTGGCCGCTCACCGCGCCGCCGTCACGGCCGTGGATTGAAACGTTCCGACATGGGAATTCGATAGTCACCGAAGAGGCGAAACCGAATTCGCCGCGCGGCGGTTATCGTCGCGCCGGACCGACGACGAACTAGGATGGCAAACGTGCTGAGCGCTCGCCTACAGCGAACTCCACTCCGGCGCGGGGCCGCGCGTCGCCTCGCGGCCGCGACCGGAACTCTCGTCATGTGCGCCGGGCTGCTGGCGGTAGGACCGGCCGCCGCTGCCGGGGCCGGGTCGACGGTCGCGGTGACGGTGGCCGACGTGTCACCGGCAGGGGAGACGGTGGGGGTCGCCCATCCGGTGACGGTGACGTTCACCGGTGCCGTCGACAACCGGGCTGCGGCGGAACGGTCGATCACGGTCGCACCCGCCGGCACGTCCGGCCCGGCGGCCGGGTCATTCACCTGGCTCGACGATCACGTCGTCGAGTGGACGCCCACAGAATTCTTCCCCGCCCACACACCGATCGGCGTCTCTGTCGGCGGCTTCCAGACCAGCTTCCAGACCGGAGCGTCAGTGGTCAGTGTCGCCGACATCAGTGCCTACACCTTCACGGTGAGCATCGACGGGGAGGTCGCCCGGCAGATGCCCGCGTCGATGGGCAAGGCCAAGTACCCCACCCCGATCGGACGGTTCACCGCGCTCAGCAAGGAGCGCAACGTCACATTCGACTCGCGCACCATCGGGATTCCGCTCGACGATCCCGAGGGCTACCTGATCAAGGGGGAGTACGGCGTCCGCGTCACCTGGGGCGGCGTCTACGTGCACTCCGCACCGTGGTCGGTGGGTTCACAGGGCTACGCCAACGTCAGCCACGGGTGCATCAACCTCAGCCCCGACAACGCCGCCTGGTACTTCGACACCGTCGGACTCGGCGACCCGATCATCGTTCAGGCCTGAGAGGCCCGGTTCAGCACGCGGTCTCGATCCTGAACTTCGCCGTGACCTCCTCCATCGGATCGTCGGTGAAGTTGCCGTCCGCCGAACCGGTGATGGTGTACCTGCCGTTGGCGCCGGTCACCTCGGCGTCGCCGATGTTGTCGGCCCAGTAGGTGCCGGTGAACCCGCCGAGGCCGCGGAATTCCACGGACGTCGGCGTGACCGAACCGCCTGTCTCCAGCACCGCGGTGAAGCCGTTCTCCTTGCCGGGGGTCTCGATGTACCACGTCCAGCCCGACTGATTGCAGCGCACCGGGAGCGCGCCGCCGGTGTCGTTTCCGTCGATGGTCACCTTCGCCGTCGTGCCGCCGAGCGCCGGTTCCGGTGTCGAGCAGCCGCCCAGGATGACGGCGCTGCCGATGGCCGCAGCCACCACGAAGTGTCGGGTCTCCATGGCGCCCAACTCTATGCGCTGCGGCGCTCCCGTCCGGCCGGAATGCCCGCGTGTCCGGGATCTGGCGTCAGCGCAGCGCCGCGGCGGTGTCGTCGTCGGCGGGCAGGAACGCCTCGATGCTCAACTCTGCGGCGGTGAGATCGAGCGCGGTGCCGAACGTCGTCACCATGCTCAGGAAGCGCAGCTGCCTTCCGTCCGGCGTCTCGAGCTCGAGCGGCACCGCGACCCCGCCGAGGTCCTGGGTGTCCTCGAAGCCGCCCGGGTACGAGTCGATCTCGTCGAGCAGCTCGCCGAGCTGATCGGACTCGCTCGCGGCCACCTCGCGCCGCAACCGTTCGATCAGATGGGTCCGCCACTGCGCGAGGTTGCGGATTCGCGGTGCCAGACCGTCGGGGTGCAATGCGATCCGCAACGCATTCGGTCGCTCCAGCAGGGACGGCGCGACACCGTCGAGCAGCACCGCGACGCCCGGGTTGGCCTGCACGATCCACCATCCCCTGTCCACCACGACGCAGGGATAGGGGTCGACGGCGTCCAGCACGCGCTGCACCCCGGCCCGCACCGCCGCCATGTCCGGCGCGTCGAGTGCCCGTTCGGCGTACACCGGAGCCAGTCCCGCGGCGATGAGCAGCCGATTCTGTTCGCGCGCAGCCACATTCAGCACCGTGGCCAACCGCAACACCATCGCCCTGCTCGGGCTCGAACGTCCCGTCTCGATGAAGCTGACGTGCCGCGCGGAGACGCCCGCTTCGATGGCGAGGTCGAGTTGGCTGAGGCGGCGCCGAAGTCGCCAGCGACGCATCATCGCGCCGAACGTCCCTGACCTTCCGGTGTGCGCGTCCAGAGTCGTCATGCGCCCCAGTGTGACCGCACCGGGTGCACCCGAACACTACCTCACAGGTAATTGCGACGGTTACCTGCGCGCGGCACGGTGGAGGCACCACGCGAGAAAGGCTCGACGATGCGCAACCTCGAGAAGGTCGAATCACTGCCGAACATCCCCGGTTGGTTGCGCTTCGTCCTGATCTGCGACCGCGCGGGCTCGGCGTGGTACATCGGCGCGGGCTTCTTCTTCGCACCCGTGCTCGCGATGCTCTCGCCGTGGCAGGCCCTCACCACGGTGGCGTGGGTCGCCATCGGGCTGGCCGGCCTGTGGCTCGGGCTGCTGGGTGTCGCGATGGCCACCGGGCTGGCGATGGTGCTGCGGTCGAACGCCGAGATCCCCGAGGACTACTGGCGCTCGATCATCGACTATCCGAGTTCGGCCGGGAGCGCCTGAGCAACCTGGAACTCGACGGCGACCGTCAGGCCGAACTCGTCGGCGCCCCCTGATAGTCGACCTGCCAGTGCTTGATGCCGTTGAGCCAGCCCGACCTCAGGCGTTCGGGGGTGCCGACCGCGGCGAGATCGGGGAGGTGGTCGGCGATCGCGTTGAACATCAGCTCGATCGTCATCCTGGCCAGGTTCGCGCCGACGCAGTAGTGCGCACCGGTGCCGCCGAAGCCGACGTGCGGGTTGGGGTCGCGCAGGATGTTGAACGAGAACGGGTCGTCGAAGACCTCCTCGTCGAAGTTCGCCGACCGGTAGGACATCACGACGCGCTGCCCCTTCTTGATGAGCACCCCCGACAGCTCGTAGTCCCGCAGCGCGGTGCGCTGGAACGAGGTCACCGGCGTGGCCCACCGCACGATCTCGTCCACCGCGGTGACCGGGCGTTCCCGCTTGTAGAGGTCCCACTGGTCGGGGTGCTCGGCCATCGCGATCATGCCGTGGGTGATCGAGTTGCGGGTCGTCTCGTTGCCGGCGACCGCCAGCAACACCATGAAGAACCCGAACTCGTCGTCCGAAAGCTTGTGTCCGTCGACGTCGGCCTCGATCAGCTTGGTGACGATGTCCTCACCCGGCTCTTTCGCCCGGATCGCCGCCAGCTGCATGGCGTACACGATCAGTTCGGTTGCCGCATTGCGTCCGTCGTGGTGCGCGAACTCCGGATCGTCGTCGGCGACCATCTGGTTGGACCAGTCGAAGATCTTCTTGCGATCCTCCAGCGGGATGCCGATCAGGCCCGCGATGGCCTGCAGGGGCAGTTCGCAGGACACCTGTTCGACGAAGTCGCCGGAGCCTTCGGCGGCTGCGGCTTTGGCGATGTTCTGGGCCCGCTCGTTGAGATCCTCGCGCAACCGTTCCACGGCCCGCGGGGTGAAACCCCTCGAGATGGTCTTGCGCAGGTGCGTGTGGTGCGGCGCGTCCATGTTCAGCAGGACGAACTTGCCGGTCTCGATCTGCTCCGCGGTGGAGCCTTCCGGATACCGGGGCAGCGCCGTCTTCTCCAGGCTGGAGAACACGTCGCTGCGTTTGGAGATCTCCTTGACGTCGCGGTGCTTGGTCACCACCCAGTAGCCGCCGTCGCCGAAGGGCCCGGCCCCGCCTGCGGTCTGCTCGTTCCACCAGATCGGCGCGCAGCGACGCAACTCGGCGAGTTCCTCCACCGGTAACCGCTCCCGGTTGAGGTCGGGGTCGGTGAAGTCGAATCCGGGCGGGAGGGTGGGAGTCGGCATGCGTTGCTCCTAACCGTCGAGGGGCCGTAACCGCATTGCTACACCACGGAGGGGCCTCGGCGAGACAAGTTGGGCGAAGTGTCCACCAGAAGCCCCCGCGGGCGCTGGACTCCCGGGCTCGGCGGTGTAACGATTTCTGTACCCGGACGGATGCATCCAGTGAAAGCAGCGCAACCGCGAAACCCGGAGGGGGCTCGGTGAAGTTCGGATTCGACACGAAGACCGTTTCCATCGTCGGGGCTGCGGCGTTCGCAGCGCTGACCCTTGCCGCAGCACCCGCCACGGCCGAGCCGGCTCCACCGCCGCCGCCGGTCCCGGCACCCCTGCCTGCCGCACCCATGGCCCCGCTGGCCGCCGAGATCCCTGCGCAACCGCTCGCAGGCGATGCCGCCGCTCCCGTCGCCGAGGGCGTGCCCCACCTGCTGAGCCCCGAGAATCCGCCACCGGGCACGAGTGCTGCCCGGGTGGCGCCGCCCCAGCCACGGCTGACGTACCTGCGCGAACTGTGGCACGCCATGCAGACTCAGGAGGTCAGCGGTGGCGACGCGCTGCTGCTGCTGACGCAGCGGCCCATGGTCGCCGATGCAAGGCCGCCGGCCGGGATGCCCGCAGGACCGCAGGCGCCGCTGCCGCCCGCGCCTGTCGACGCGCCTCCGGTCGCCGCGCCGCCGGTGGCGCCTTAGTCAGCTGCCGCCGCGACCACCGGTTCCAGGCGCGCGGGAACGTGCTTGTGCCACGGCGTCCCGGCGTACGGGTCGCGCCAGTCGCTCGACGTCAGCGAATTGGGCGCCACCCCCGGCACCTGCTCGCTGCCGTCACCGTTGACGAAGTCCAGCCCGTAGCCATTGGGTAGCGAGGCGTGCCCTGGCAGCATCGCGCCGCTGACCTCGACCGTCGCTTCCGCCGCGCCGGCAGCGGTGGTGATCCGTGCGAGGCCGCCGTCGACGAGCCCGAGGGCATCGGCATCCTCGGCGCTGACCCGCAACGCCCCGTCGGCGTCGCGCTTGCGCCACGACGGGTCCCGGATGATGTCGTTCGCGGTGTACGCGCGACGCTCCCCGGCCGACAGCACGATCGGGAAGTCCGGCGTCGTCAGGCCGCGGGGCGCGTCGGCCAGTGCCCGCAGCTCGGCGAGCATCTCCGGGATCTCCAGAGCGATCCGGCCGTCCGCGTGCGAGATCAACGCGAAATCGTCCTCGTACTCGTGCACGGTGAACGTCACCCCCGAACGGCCGTCCAGGATCGCGTCGAACAGCGCGTTGCCGTCGGCGTGCCCGGCACGGCGGACCGCCTCCGGGTAGGTCATCGCCGCCTTCTGCGCCAACCCCCACAGCGCGGCCGCGCCCGAAAGCCCTTCCGGCAATGTCGGACCCAGCGTCTCGTAAAACACGAACGGCAGCACCTTGCCCAATCCGGGATTGGCGCCGACCGCCTGCAGGAACGCCTCGGTGAACACCTCACGGCCCTGCGCCGCGGCCCGGCGCAGGGGAGCCAGCTCGGCCTCGTCGACGACGCCGAGCGCACGCATCAGGCGGGCCCAGATCTCGGGTTCGGGCAGCGTGCCGGGCAGCGGCTGCATCAGCCGGTGCCGCAGATGGAAGGTGTTGTGCGGGAACTCGAGGTTGAAGAACGTCGCCTCGACCTTCTCGAACTGGGTCGCCGCGGGCAGCACGTAATGCGCCAGCCGGGCCGTCTCCGTCATCGCCACGTCGATGACCACGAGCAACTCGAGTTCGGCGAACGCCCGGGCGACCGCGTCGGAGTCCGCGACCGAGTGCGCCGGGTTGCTGCTCTCGACGATCATCGCGCGGAACCGGTCGGGGTGATCGGTCAGGATCTCCTGGGGTATCACGTTGCTGGGCATCAGCCCGCCGATGATCGGCGAGCCCGTCACCGGTGTCCGGCCCACACCGCCGGGCCGGAACAGCGGTGCGAACGACGAATGCAGGTGCTGGCCACCGCGTTTGGCGAAGTTTCCGGTCAGTATCCAGAGCATCTTGTTCAGATACGAGCACAGGGTGCTGTTGGGGGACTGCTGGACGCCGAGATCCTCGAACACCGCGACGCTGCCCGCCGTGCCGATGCGGCGCGCCGCGGCGCGCACCAGCTGCTCGTCGACGCCGCAGCGTTCGGCGTACTCGCCGACCGGCACGTGCGCGAGAGCCTCGCGGACCGGCGCCGCCCCGGAGACGTGCTCGGTGAGGAACTCCTCGTCGCACAGGTCCTCCTGGACAAGCACCGCGGCCAGGGCCGCCAGGCACCACGCGTCGGTACCCGGCCTGACCCGCAGATGGAAGTCGGCCATCTTCGCGGTGTCGGTGATGACCGGATCGATCACGATCATCGACCGGGCCGCATCGTTGGCGATCTCGTGCAGCACCACACGGGCCCGGGGAAAGCTCTGCGACATCCACGGGTTCTTGCCGATGAACACCGACACCTCGGCATGCTCGAACTCACCGCGGGTGTGGTTGCCGTAGAAATGGGCGTCGACCCAGTGCTCGCCGGTCTTCTCCTGAGCCAGGGCGTTGGAACGGTGGTGGGACCCGAGCGCCTTGAGGAAGGCACCGCTGTACGCCCCGCCGAGGTGGTTTCCCTGTCCGCCGCCGCCGTAGTAGAGGATCTTGTCGCCGCCGTGGGTGTCGGCGATCGCCTCGAACCCGGAGGCGATCTCGGAAATCGCGGTGTCCCAGTCGATTTCCTCGTAGGTCCCGTCGGCCCTGCGCCGCATCGGCGATGTCAGGCGGTTACGGTTGTTCTGGTAGTGGTCGAGGCGCAACGCCTTGTTGCAGGTGTACCCACGCGATGCCGGATGATCCTTGTCGCCGCGGATACGGGCGAGGGTGCGGCCCTCGAGCTGCACCACGATGCCGCAGTTGCATTCGCAGAGGATGCACGCCGTGGGCTGCCAGTCGCTGGGTTGGTCGGTCATCGCGGGCTTCGCTTTCTTACGGGGGGACGTGTCTCGGCGCCGATCAGCGACCGAAGCTGGGCGTGAACCGTGTCCAGGGGCTCCAGATCGCGCGCCGCCCGCGCGATCACGACTGCACCTTCGAACGAGGAGAGCACCAGCATCGCCACCGCGCCGGCCCGCTGGGCGGGGACGCCGTCGGCGACCAGCCGCCGCTCGATCACCTGCCGCCACCGGGAGAAGGCCGCCGCGGCACGCTCGATCACGGGTGTCATCTGATCGGGTTTGGCGGGGTCACCGGCTTCGACCGTGACAGCGACCACTGGGCAGCCGGCACGGAAATCACTGCGCTTCAGCTGTTTACCGTAACCATCGAACAGAGCGTCGAGCGCCTCGAGAGTCGAGCCCGCGGCATCGAGCCTGGCCGCCATGTATTCACCTGCGTAATCGACCGCCTCGCAGAGCAACTGGGTGCGCCCGCCGGGAAAGTAGTGATACGCCGAACCCCGCGGTGCGCCGCTGTGCTCGAGGACGTCGGCAATCGCGGTCGGGTGCGCACCCCGTTCCCGGATCAGCAGCGCCGCCGAGACGACCATGCGTTCGCGAGGACTCGTCACGGGGGGCCGCCTTCCGTTTGGCTATGTATGTAACCCTACATAATCTCCCACGCCGAAGGGAAGGGGCCCGACGTAGGATTCCCCCGTGCCCAGCGAATCCGCCCAGGCCCGAGGTGACGGTGCCCCTGATTCCGCACAGCGCCTGCGTGACCTCGCGTCGCTGCGCCGCGTCCGCGACCGCATCGACCGGGACTACGCGCAGCCGTTGAACGTCGAGGCGCTGGCACGCGGGGTCAACGTCTCGGCCGGGCACCTGTCCCGCCAGTTCAAGGCCGCCTACGGCGAGTCCCCGTACTCCTACCTGATGACCCGCCGAATCGAGCGCGCGATGGCGCTGCTGCGTCGCGGGGACCTCACGGTGACCGAGGTGTGTTTCGCGGTGGGCTGCTCGTCGTTGGGCACCTTCAGCACCCGGTTCACCGAGTTGGTCGGCACGGCGCCAAGCCGCTACCGGGAGCAGATGGCGCACGCGTCGGCCGGCATCGCCTCCTGCGTGGAGAAACAGGTGACAAGACCGGTCAGGAATCGAGAAGCGCCGCCGCCCCGACTGCACCTAGCGTGATCCGCATGGACATCACCATTCACAACAGCTTCCTGCCCCACGACGACCCGGAGGAGTCGCTGGCGTTCTACCGCGACGTCCTCGGTTTCGAGGTCCGCCTCGACGTCGGCGGCGGGAAGATGCGCTGGATCACCGTCGGGCCTCCCCAGCAGCCGGGCACCTCGATCGTGCTGCATCCACCCGCCGCCGATCCGGGCATCACCGACGACGAGCGCCGCACCATCGCCGAGATGATGGCCAAGGGCACGTACGCGATAGTCGTGCTGGCCACCACCGACCTCGACGCGACCTTCGACAAGCTGCAGGCCAGCACCGCCGAGATCGTCCAAGAGCCCACCGACCAGCCGTACGGAGTCCGCGACTGCGCGGTCCGCGACCCGGCCGGCACCATGATCCGAATCCAGGAGCTGCGCTGAGATGCACCCAGCCGACGGCCACGACCTGATCCGGGTGACCGGAGCACGGGAGAACAACCTCAAGGACGTCGACCTCGAGTTGCCCAAGCGCCGGCTCACTGTGTTCACCGGGGTCTCCGGCTCCGGCAAGAGCTCGCTGGTCTTCGACACCATCGCCGCCGAGTCGCAACGTCTCAATCAACGAGACCTACAGCGCCTTCGTGCAGGGCTTCATGCCGAACCTGGCACGGCCCGACGTCGATGTCCTCGAGGGCCTCACCACCGCGATCATCGTCGACCAGCAGCGCATGGGCGCCGACCCGCGCTCCACCGTCGGGACCGCCACCGACACCGGCGCGATGTTGCGAATCCTGTTCAGCCGGTTGGGGAAACCACACATCGGCTCCCCTCAGGCGTTCTCGTTCAACGTCGCCTCGATCAGTGGCGCGGGCGCGGTCACCACCGAACGTGGGGGCAGGACGGTCAAGGAACGTCGCGAGTTCAACATCGTCGGCGGCATGTGCGAACGATGTGAGGGCCGCGGTGCGATCAACGACATCGACCTCACCGCGCTCTTCGACGAGACCAAATCGCTCAACGAGGGCGCCCTCACCATCCCCGGGTTCAGCATGGAGGGCTGGTACGGCCGGATCTTCAACGGCTGCGGCTTCTTCGACGCGGACAAGCCGATCAACGAGTTCACCAAGAAGGAACGCGACGCGCTCCTCTACAAGGAGGCCACCAAACTCAAGATCGACGGCATCAACCTGACCTACCTCGGGTTGATCCCACAGATCCAGAAGTCGTTCCTGTCCAAGGACGTCGAGGCCATGCAACCGCACATCCGCGCCTTCGTGGAGCGGGCGGTCACGTTCACCACCTGCCCCGACTGCGACGGCACCCGCCTGTCGGAGACGGCGAGGTCGTCGAAGATCGACGGTGTCAGCATCGCCGAGGTGTGCGCGATGCAGATCACCGACCTCGCGGACTGGATCGGTGCGCTCGAGAAGAAATCCCAGGCGAAGTCGGTCGCGCCACTGCTGGCGGCGCTGCGGCACACCCTCGACTCGTTCGTCGAGATCGGACTGGGCTACCTGTCGCTCGAGCGTCCGGCCGGCACGCTGTCCGGTGGAGAAGCCCAGCGCGTCAAGATGATCCGACATCTCGGGTCTGCGCTGACCGATGTCACCTACGTGTTCGACGAACCGACCATCGGCCTGCACCCGCACGACATCGCCCGGATGAACGACCTTCTGCTGCAGCTGCGGGACAAGGGCAACACCGTTCTGGTGGTGGAGCACAAGCCCGAGACCATCACGATCGCCGATCACGTCGTCGATCTCGGTCCAGGGGCAGGCACCGCAGGCGGGCAGGTGGTGTTCGAAGGCTCCGTCGCGGCGTTGCGCAAGACCGACACTGTCACCGGACGGCACCTGGACGACCGGGCCGCGCTGAAGCAATCGGTACGAGAGCCCCACGGCGCGTTGGAGATCCGCGGGGCCGACACGCACAACCTGTGCGGCGTCGACGTCGACATCCCGCTCGGCGTGCTGGTGGTGATCACCGGCGTGGCCGGCTCCGGCAAGAGCTCGCTGGTCGACGGCTCCCTGGTCGGGCGCGACGGTGTGGTGTCGATCGACCAGAGTCCGATCCGCGGCTCGCGACGCAGCAACCCGGCGACCTACACGGGGCTACTCGACCCGATCCGCAAGGCGTTCGCGAAGGCCAACGGGGTCAAGCCCGCACTGTTCAGCTCCAATTCCGAAGGGGCGTGTCCGGCCTGCAACGGCGCCGGCGTCATCTACACCGAGCTGGGCGTGATGGCGACGGTGGAGTCCACGTGCGAGGAGTGCGAGGGCAGGCGGTTCCAGGCAGCGGTGCTGGAGTACGCGCTGGGCGGGCGCAACATCGCCGAGGTTCTCGGCATGCCGGTCGAGGAGGCCAGTGGGTTCTTCGCCGATGGTGACGCGAAAGTGCCTGCTGCCCAGAAGATCCTGGAGCGGATGGCAGATGCGGGGTTGGGCTATCTCACGCTCGGTCAGCCGTTGACCACCCTGTCGGGAGGCGAGCGGCAGCGGCTCAAGCTCGCCGCCCGACTGTGCGACAAGGGAGCCGACCAGGGGCGGGTCTACATCCTCGACGAACCGACCACGGGTCTGCACCCGGCCGACGTCGACCAGTTACTCGGCCTGCTCGACCGACTCGTCGACGCAGGAAAGTCCGTCATCGTGATCGAACACCACCAGGCCGTGATGGCGCACGCCGACTGGATCGTCGATCTCGGGCCAGGCGCAGGCCACGACGGCGGGCGAATCGTCTTCGAGGGCACCCCCGCGGCTCTCGTCGAGGACGCCGGCACGCTCACCGGAAAGCACCTCGCCGAATACGTCAGCGCCTGAGGCGATTTCGGTGTAGTTGGTCAACGGCAGCGCGACCAACTACACCGAAATCACTACACGCTCGCGGCCTCGTTGAGCTCGTTGAGGGTGTTCGTCGCCTCCAGGTACTCCTGCACCCAGCGCTCGATGACCGCGGAGGTCTTCTCGACCTTGGTGAACTGGCCGACCACCTGGCCCTCCGGGTTGAACGCGACGTCGACGGTCTCGTTCGGGTACTTGTGCGTCGCGGCCACCGCAAGCCCGGAAACCATGAACTGCAACGGCATTCCGAGCGGGGAAGGGTTCTCGGGATTTTCCCAGGCCTCGGTCCAGTCGTTGCGCAGCATCCGGGCCGGCTTGCCGGTGAACGAGCGGCTGCGGACGGTGTCGCGGCTGCCCGCCTTGACGTAGGCCTGCTGCTGCACGGGGGTGTTCTCGGCTTCCTCGACCATCAGCCACTGCGAGCCGGTCCACGCGCCCTGCGCGCCGAGCGCCAGCGCCGCGGCGATCTGCTGCCCGCTGCCGATACCACCCGCGGCCAGCACCGGGACCGGGGCGACCTCCTTGACGACCTGCGGCCACAACACGATCGAGCCCACCTCGCCGCTGTGCCCGCCGGCCTCGCCGCCCTGGGCGATGATGATGTCGACGCCCGCGTCGGCGTGCTTACGCGCCTGGCTGGGCGAACCGCACAGCGCCGCGACCTTGCGGCCCTCGGCGTGGATGTGATCGATCATGTCCTTCGGCGGGGTGCCGAGCGCGTTGGCGATCAACGTCATCTTCGGGTGCTTGAGCGCGACCTCGACCTGCGGGGTCGCGGTCGCCTCCGTCCAGCCGAGCAGCTGCAGGGTGCTCTCGTTGTCCTCGGCGGTGAGCGGGACTCCGTGGTCGGTGAGGATCTTCTTGGCGAAGTCGAGGTGTTCCTGGGGGACCATGTCCTGGAGCATCTTCGCCAGCTCGTCGGCGGACAGGTTCGCGTCCATGCCCTCGTACTTGTTGGGGATGACGATGTCGACGCCGTAGTTGTGGTCCCCGATGTGCTCGTCGATCCAGTTCAGCTCGATCTCGAGTTGCTCAGGGGTGAACCCGACCGCGCCGAGCACACCGAAGCCTCCGGCCTTGCTCACCGCCACGACCACGTCACGGCAGTGGGTGAAGGCGAAGATCGGGAACTCGATGCCGAGCTGGTCGCACAGGGGAGTATGCATAGTCCGCTCCTGGTGGGCCGATGGTGCTGATCACACGAAAACTGAAACGTGTTCTACTTTAGTACACCACGGAGCCGACCACGAGAGCCCTTGCCGGGGGAAGTCATCCGCAGCACCGGCCAGCCCTGCTCGACAGCCATCGCGGCCAGGCCCCGGCGCGGGTTCACCGGACGGGGGAAACCCACCAGCTTCATCAGCGCGACGTCCTCGTCGCCGTCGGCGTAGAAGTAGCTGCCCGTCAGCTCGATGTCCAGGCCCGCGGAGAACCGCTGAACAGCCGCGGCCTTCTGCCTGCCCCAGATGACGGGCTTGGTGATGCCGCCGGTGAGGCGGCCGGCGTCGTCGACGTCGAAGTGGTTGCACAGCACGTGGTCGATCCGCAGGAAGCGGGCGACGGGCTCGGCGTGGATCGTCAGCGCCGAGGAGCTCAGAACCACGGTGTGCCCCCGCCGTTGGTGGGCCTGCACGATCTGCCGCATGACGGGATACACCCGCGACTGCACGCGTTCGCCGAACAACCGTTCCCCGACCTCGTCGAGGTCGGCCAGGGACTCGCCCCGCAGATACCCGGCGGCGCGCACCAGCAGCCGCTCGAAGTGCATCCGACCGAACCGGTACCGCATCGAGGCCTCGATCACGCCCATCACCTCGCCGATGCGGGCCTGGCGTCGGCGGATACGGTCGCCCGCGTGGGCGGTCGCGGTGAAGCCGTCGACGAGAGTACCGTCGAGATCGAAGAACGCACCGACCTGGGGGCCCGGTGGGCTCGCCTCGATCTGGGCGATCGAATCCACCGTGTCTGCGGCGTCCGCGGTCACATTCCGCTCCTCTTCACGGGGCAGTCACGAGGTGTTGAGCCACCATGGTACGGGCGCCGTCTACGCTGCTGGTTTAATCTGTGGCCGGGTCGAAGCAGACGGCCACGGTAGTTTGGACTTGCCGGGTTCAGGATGCAGCCTGCGCGAGCAGCACGCAGGACCCCAACGGGTCCTCTCGAGTGTGCTCTCGCAGTATGCGTAGAGCGGCCTGACATGGAAGGTGAACCTTGGACGAGCAAGCAGCCGAAGGCATTACTGGTGCTTTGGGCGCGACATCTTCTTCGAACTGTGTCGTCACCGAGCGGTGGGTCGACCGCGTTGCGGTCGTCTCGGTGTCCGGTGTGGTCGACATGCTCACCTCGCCCCAGCTGGAAACGGCCATCAACGGGGCGCTCGAGCAGGGACCCGCAGGTGTCGTGATCGATTTCACCGACGTCGAGTTCCTTGCCTCTGCGGGGATGGGCGTCCTGGTCGCCGCGCACGACAAGGCCGGTTCCGACGTGGAGTTCAGCGTCGTCGCCGATGGTCCCGCGACCAGCAGGCCGCTCAAATTGGTGGGCATCGCGGAGATCGTCAACCTGTATCCGAGCCTCGATGACGCTCTTGCGGCGCACACCACGTAGAAAAGTCGCGTAGCAACGTGATTTCCGGGGTAGCCACCGACTGCCATGATCGATTCCATGCCGCCGGCTGAGGTAGCCAACGCAGATCGCTTCGAGCGCTTCGGCCTGGACGCCGACGCGCAGGTGGTGTCCCGGACCCGCCAGGAGTTCACCCAGTGGCTCCAACGTTTCTTCGACCTGGACCCCGTGCGGTGCAGCGACCTGGTGCTGGCCATCAACGAGGCGCTGGCCAATGCGGCGGAATTCGCCTACCTGCTGGACGACCGCCCCGGCACGATGGACATCCAGGCCACCTATCACCCCGGCGAGCAGAAGCTGACGGTGCACATCTGCGACCGCGGCACCTGGCGGAAGCGGCAGATCGACCCCGCACCCCGCACCCGTGGCCGCGGCATTCCGCTGATGGAGGCCCTGGCCGACCGGGCCAGGATCGACACCTCCGGCGAGGGCACCCGGGTGGAGCTCGAGTGGAGCGGCATCAGCCGGGGCTGATCACGGCGCCCGGTAGACACCCTTGCCGGTCACCAGGGGCAGGTCGAGCGTGGTCCGGATCCCCGGTTCGGCCGCGACGACGTCCGGGATCGCGTTGACGATGCGGCCTGCCGCAGCCAGGATCGCCGCGTAGTTGTGGTCACCGTTGCGGCTGGTCGGGCAGATGTCCATGACGTAGGAGGGTTCTCCGGTGATCTCGACCCGGTAAGACCCGCCCTCCTGCGCCGGCTGGGCCCAGTCGGGCCGCAGGTCCCCGCGCAGTCGCGTGATGTGCTCGACGACGATGGCGGGCCTGCCGTCGACCATGCCCGTGATCTCGAACCGCACGGCCGCCACCGTGCCCTTCTTGATGGTTCCGACCGCGACGTCGATGTCCTCGGGCGCCGGTTCCTGCTCGACGGAGTCCACGATGTCGTCCAGTTCCACGCCCATGCCTGCCGCGAGCTGGCGGATCGCCACGCCCCACGCCGCGCTCAGCACCCCGGGCTGGTAGAGGAAGGGCAGGTCACCGATCCGGTTGCCGAACCCCATCACATCGAACATCACCGTCGCCCCGTCGTAGGTGGCGTAGTCGGCGATCTCCATCGTGCGAATCTGTTCGATGCTCTGACAGGTGCTCGCGAGCGCGAGCGGCAGCAGGTCGGTGACGAAGCCGGGATCCACGCCCGTGACGAACACACTCGCACCACCTTGCCGCGCGGCGGCTTCCACCCGGTCGATGGACTTGTCGGGGATGACACCCCACGGGTACTCGAGGACCCCGGGAGAGGATCCGACGACGTTGATGCCCGCCTCGAGCAACCGGCGGACGTCGGCCATCGCCTCGCGCATCCGGATGTCGCCCATCGCGCAGTAGACGACACACTCCGGCGCCGTGGCGATGAGGGCCTCCATGTCACCGACCGCCGTCACACCCGTCGTGACGTCGAGGCGGGCGAGGTCACCGGCGTCCTCGCCGACCTTGGCCTGCGAGGACACCCACACCCCGGCCAGGTCGAAGCGGTCGTCCTCGATGAGTTGACGCAGTGCCAGGCTGCCGCAGTTGCCGGTTCCGATGAGAGCCACACGAATAGCCATGGCCAGCAGTATGCGTGCTGGGTCCGCAAATTGGAACAGGTTCTAGTTTGATGGGCGCGTTGCGGTAACCTGTCGCCCCATGGGACGCGTGGACGGAAAAGTGGCACTCATCAGTGGCGGCGCGCAGGGCATGGGCGCCGAGGACGCACGGGCGCTGGTCGCCGAGGGCGCCAAGGTCGTGATCGGCGACATCCTCGACGACAAGGGCAAGGCGCTGGCCGACGAGATCAACTCCGCGACTCCGGACTCCGCGCGTTACGTCCACCTCGACGTGACCCAGGCCGAGGATTGGGAAGCCGCCGTCGCCACCGCTGTCACCGACTTCGGCAAGCTCAACGTCCTCGTCAACAACGCGGGCACGGTCGCGCTGGGAATGATCGGTCAATTCGACATGGCGAAATGGCAGAAGGTCATCGACGTCAACCTCACGGGGACGTTCCTCGGCATGCAGGCCTCGGTCGAGGCGATGAAGGCCGCGGGCGGAGGGTCGATCATCAACGTCTCGTCGATCGAGGGGCTGCGCGGCGCGGTCATGGTGCACCCGTATGTGGCGTCCAAGTGGGCGGTCCGCGGCCTGACCAAGTCGGCCGCGCTGGAGTTGGGCGCCCACCAGATCCGCGTCAACTCCATCCATCCCGGGTTCATCCGCACCCCGATGACCAAGCACTTCCCGGACAACATGCTCAAGATCCCGCTGGGTCGTCCGGGGCAGCCCGACGAGGTCGCGACCTTCGTCGTGTTCCTGGCCAGCGACGAGTCCCGTTACGCCACCGGTGCCGAGTTCGTGATGGACGGCGGTCTGACCAACGACGTGCCGCACAAGATGTGACGCCCATCCGGTAGCGCACGCCGTGCGCGGCCGGTGCCGCGCCGATGCGTAGTGTCGTCTCCCGTGAGCGCACGGGCCGGAATCGTGGTGACGGGGACCGAGGTCCTCACCGGACGCGTCCAGGACCGCAACGGTCCCTGGCTCGCCGACCGGCTACTCGAGCTCGGCGTGGAACTGCGCCACATCACGCTGTGCGGCGACCGTCCCGCTGACATCGAGGCGCAGCTGCGGTTCCTCGCCGACGAGGGCGTGGATCTCATCATCACCAGCGGCGGCCTCGGCCCGACCGCCGACGACATGACGGTCGAGATCGTCGCCCGGTTCTGCCGGCGGGAGTTGGTGCTCGACGCCGCGCTGGAGTCCAGGATCGGCGAGATCGTCACCGGCCTGATGGCGCGTTTCCCCTTCGTCGACGCCGACGCGGTGCGCGCCGCGAACCGCAAACAGGCGTTCGTTCCCGCCGGCGCGGTCGTGCTCGACCCGGTGGGCACCGCGCCCGGCGTCGTTATCCCGGGGACGCCGACCGTGGTGGTGTTGCCCGGCCCGCCGCGGGAACTGCAGCCCATGTGGGGCGCGGCCGTCGTCACCGACGCGGTGCAGTCGGCGATCGCCGGCAGGACCCCGTTCGAGCAGCAGACGATTCGCATGTTCGGCCTGCCCGAATCCGGTCTGGCCGACACCCTTCGCGACGCCGAACGCACCGTCGGCGGCTTCGACCGGCTGGAGATCACCACCTGCCTGCGGCGCGGCGAGCTGGAGATCGTCACCCGTTACGAACCGCAGGACGCGGCGGCCTACGAGGAACTGCTGTCGGTGCTGCGCGACCGGCATGCGCGCGAGATCTTCTCCGAGGACGGCGCCCTCGTCGACGACCAGATCGCGGGGCTGCTCGACGGCCGCACCATCGCCACGGCCGAGTCGTGCACCGCGGGGCTGCTGGCCGCCAGGCTCACCGAGCGGCCCGGCTCGTCGGAGTATGTCGCCGGTGGCGTGGTGGTGTACTCCAACGCGGCCAAGACCGAGCTGCTCGGCGTCGACCCTGCGCTGATCGACCAGCACGGCGCCGCGTCGGAGCCGGTGGCTCTCGCGATGGCGCGGGGCGCGCTGCGGCGCCTCGGCGCCGACACCGCCGTCGCGATCACCGGGGTGGCGGGGCCCGGCGGCGGAACGCCGGCCAAACCGGTGGGCACCGTGTGCTTCTCGGTGGCGCTCGCCGACGGCACTGAGATCTCGGAGGTGACCCGCACGACGACGCTGCCCGGCAACAGGACCGATGTCCGCGAACGCTCGACGACCGTCGCCATGCATCTGCTACGACGGGCGTTGAGCGGCGGGGGATAGGGTGATGACAACACAGTGCGGAATTGGAGAGGCATCGATGGTTGACACCGACGAGCGGCAGGCAGTTGCGGCGGTCGCCGAGGAAGCCGGCTGGAACCACCGGGTGGCCGATCGCAGCGACTACTTCAACAAGGGTGTCGTCCGGGTGCACATCGTCTGGCGCGGTGACACCGCGATCAACGGCGGCTCGCTCCACCACGACGATTTCCTGCAGACCTACAGCACAGATCTGCCGACGGTGCGGGGCTGGCTGAAGCGCTGACGGGGCCCATCACCGCGCCGCCGGCGCTCTCTCAGCGCTTGCTGTAGACGTCCCACATCTCGTTCATCGTGGTCATGATGGCCTCCGCCTGTCCCAGACCGCCCAGGTGGCTCTCGCCGGGCAGCGGGTAGAGCTCGGCGTCGGGCAGCATCGCCACCACGTGCTCGCCGTGCGCATACGGCACGATGTGGTCCTTGTCGCCGTGCCACCAGCGGACGGGGACCTTGACCTCGTCCAGCCGGAAACCCCAGTCCCTGGCGAACACGACGACGTCGGCGAACGGCGCCGCCAGCTGCCTGCGGCTGCCGTTGAGCAGGTCGTCGAGGAACATCGCCTTGAACTCGGGGCGAGCCAGCAGGCGGCGGTCGCCTTCCGGCGAGACGCCGGCGTAGAGATAGAGCACCGGTTCGGCGACCGGCTTGATCAAACGGATCAGCCCCGCGGCGACCAGGCTGAGCGGAGCCCCCGCCCTCTCCAGCATCGGGGCCACCGACAGACCGAGGTTGCCCATCAGGCCGCCGCCGATGCCGTCACTTCCCCGCGTCGGCGCCACCCCGCCGAGCACCCCGACGGCGATCACGCGGTCGGGCATCGCCGCGGCGCAGCCCAGGGTGTAGGGGCCGCCTCCGGAGAGCCCGATGATCGCCATCTTGTCGATGCCGAGGGTGTCGGCGATCGTCCGCAGATCGTCGGCGAAGTCGATGACGGTCGCGTACCCATACGGTGTCGACGACCCGATACCGGGGCGGTCCACCCCGATCAGGCGGATCTGGTTCTTCTCCGCGTACAGCCGCGCCTCGACGGGGATCTGGCGGCGGGCGCCGGGGGTGCCGTGCAGCCAGAAGATCGCGCGGCCCTGCGGATCGCCGAACTCGGCGAACCCGAGGCGGCGGTCGGTGCCGACGGCGACGTTGCCTTCAAGCTTGGGTCGGGCGATCTCGACAGACATGGGCAAAGTGTCCCATGTGCCCGGCGCGCTCCGATCGGCTCTGCGAATTAATCCGCAGGCGCGAAGAGATACGACCCGGCCGTGGTCAGCCGGTCGCCCGCACCTTCGTCGTACATCTTGACGCGCACCGCGACGTTTCCGGCCGCGCCGGCAATGGCTTCGGGTTCGACGCGGAACGGGCCGGCCTTGCCGCGGGCGACGAACATGACGTGCGAGGACACCCCGTGGAGCCGGTCGGTGCCCGCGGTCTCGGCCGCACCGTGGCGCGCAGCGGTCTCGAGGGTGACGAACTGCGGGCCGATGTGCAGCGCGGCGTCGGGCGAGGCGACGTCGACGGAGAGTTCGGGAAGCGCCCAGTACCCGTCCTGGCGCAGGCGTGCCCCGAACACCTGCCACAGCGGGGGCAGGTCGGGGGAGTCGGCGATCTCGAGCGGGTTGGCCTCCATCCGCTCCAGGCCCTCGGGCGGCACACCGATGCTGACGCCCTGGCCTTCGATCAGCGCCAGCACCCTGGCGGGGTGGTCGGCGTCGACGATCTTCGCCCGGCTGTAGCCCAGCTGCCTGCCACGCCTGAGCTCCTCGGAGATGATCTCGATGCGCTCGACCCCGACCCCGGGATCGAGGATCTGGCAGGAATGGACCACCGGGTTCGGTACCGCCTCCAGGTCGGACATGTGCCCGCTTTCCGGTGCCGAGATACCGAGCACCGCGAGCAGCGGTAGCTGAGCAGCCCACCCCAGCGTCGGCGCAGCTCTTCTGCGTACTCCGCCGGCGAATCCGCCAGTTCCCGAATGTCTCTCAGCATCGCGTCCCCTCGGTCAGAGTCCGCGGACCCAGCCCGGTGGTCGGCGGCCGGCCCACGGTACCGCCACTTCCAGCTGCGCGGCCAGCTTCAGCAGGATCGCCTCGTCGGGCGCCATCAGTTGCACCCCGATGGGCAGGACCCCGTCGTCGCTGTCGGTGAAGGCCAGCGGCAGCGACACCGCGGCCCAGCCGGTCACGTTGGCCAGCGACGTCCACCCGGTGGTGGCGAACTCCACGTCGAAGAACGCGCGGGTCGACCCGCGCGGCTGATCGAGCAGACGGTACGGCGGGACCGGGGTGAGCAGCGTGGGCACCAGCAGGACGTCGTGGCCGGTCATCTGCCCGGCGAAGCGCCGCGTCTGGGCGTGGATGGCCGCGATCGCGCCGGCGTACTCGGTCCCGGTCGTGGTGAACCCCTCGCGCACCATCACCCAGGTGCTCGGCTCGAACTCGTCTTCGCGCGGTTCCCATCCGAGGTGACTGCGGGCCAGGTCGTACAGTTGCGCGTTGCTGACGGTGTGCAGCACCGCGATCGCTTCGGCGACGGCGTCGGCGTCGATGGTGGGGGCACCGGCCTCCACGGTGTGCCCCAGGTCGGCGAGCAGTGCCCCCGTCCGTTCGACGGCAGCGACGACCGCGGGATCGGTGGCCGGGCCGGGAAACGGTGAGGCGGTGGCCATCAGAATCCGTTGCGGCGGCGTCGGGGACGAAATCGCCTGCAGGAAGGGCATATCCGGCACAGGCGCCGAGTAGGGGTCCCCGACCCCGGCGCCGGTGACCGCGTCCAGCAGCGCGGCACTGTCGCGGACCGTGCGGGTCAGAGCGTGCTCGTTCACCAGCCCCTCGAGCCCGTGCCCGGCGCCGGGGGCGAACGAGGTGCGGGCGCGGCGGGGTTTGAGTCCGACGAGTCCGCAACACGCCGCGGGCACCCGGATGGACCCGGTTCCGTCACCGCCCGAGGCCGCAGGCACGATGCCCGCGGCGACGGCCGAGGCCGATCCGCCGCTGGAGCCGCCCGGGGTCACGTCGGGCGACCACGGGTTGGCGGTGGCGCCGAACAGCGACGGTTCGGTGGTGCAGTGGTTGCCCCACTCGGGAGTGTTGGTCTTGCCGAAGACGACCAGTCCGGCGTCGAGGTAGCGCTCGACGATCCAGGCCGACTCACACGCGACATGGGTGCGTAGTGCGCGGGAACCCATCGCTTCAGGGGCGCCCGCCAGTGATGCGCCAAGATCCTTGAGCAGGAAGGGAACTCCCGCCAGCGGGCCGACCTCGCCGGCGCGCAGCTCACCAGAGGCATCCAGGGCGGCGGCCTGTGCGCGCCCGCGGTCGAACAGGTCGGCGATCACGGCATTGAGCGCCCGGCCCGCCTCCAGCCGGAGGATCGCGGCCTCCAGGAGTTCGGCCGCGGACACCTCACCCGAGGCGGCCAGCGCGGCCTGGCCCATTGCGTCGGTGCCGGCGAGTTCGAACGCCGTGCGGGTATCCATGACGCGGATCATCCTGCGCTCGACCGGGACCGGCAACTCGGCGACCAGAACGGTTGGGCCGCAGCGACTCCGCCGCGACCTCAGCCGACGGCGGCGGTGTATCCGACGCCGCCGAGGAACACCGCCAGCGCACAGAGCGCGAAGGTGGCGAGCGCGAACGGCCAGCCCGGCTTGCGCCACACCAGTGCCACGACGGTCAGCCCGACGCCGACGACCCCGATGCCGCCCGCGATCAGCAGTGAGGTGAAGACGGCGTTGACGGCGCCGTCCACGCTGCACGTCGCGGGTGGGCAGTGGTCCAGGAACGCCAGCGAGAACAGCCCGAAGAACGCCGCGGCCGCGCCGAGGAGCACCGTCAACATCAGCAAGGCGATCGAGATCGCCAGGTCCGCACCGGAGCGGCGTCGGCGGAAGCGGGCACCACCTTCCTGCCTTTCGGCCAGACCCTGCGACGGTGTGACTTCAGCGACATCAAGTACGTCGGCGGCGGCGCGTACGGTCGGCCGACGGCTCAAGTGCGCACCGAGGGTGCGGATGTGGTCGCCGATATCCAGTTCGCCACCGGGTCGCCCAACACCCGCTACGTCGTCCGAGTGATCCAAGCGCCGCGCCCGTCGGCGCTGCCGTGCAACGCCGGGGACCCCGGGGTGGCGGCCGCCGCGCTCTTCACCGATTCCGCGGGTGCCGGTGCGCTGACCGTGCGGGGTCCGCGCTCCGGCGGCGCCACCGGGGTGTGGGTGCTCATCACCCGACCGAGCGCCCACTCCCAGGTCCCGGAAGAGTTCTACACCTCGGACGTGGTCGCCGCACTCTGATCCCGTCTGCGAAACCACTTGGTCCGCAACGGGATTCCTGTGAATCAGGCCGCGACAACGACGGTGAGATGGTCGCCGCGCCGTTCTACGCGCATCCCCGCGCGCCGCGCGACCCCCGCGACGGCGACCGCGTCGGTGGGCTCTGATCGGGTGCTCGACAACGCGCGGGCCAGCCGCCCCTTGTGCGCTTTGTTGAAGTGGCTGACCACGGTTCGGCGCCCGTCGGCGTGCTCGGCGACGACGTCGACGCAGACGGCCCCGGGAACCTTTCCCAGCGCCGCATAGGAACCCGACCGCAGGTCGACGACCAACTCGCGCCCGGCGAGCGCGGCGAGCACCGGATCGAGCACCGGCCGCCAACGCGAGGCGAGGGTCGCACGGCCCGGCAGCCGGGAGGTCGCCGATAGCCGGTACGCGGGGATCGGGTCGTCGGCGCGGAGCAGGCCGAACAATGCCGATCCGACGGCCAGCCGCGACCGCGCACGCGCGGCCGTCGCACCCCTGAGGGAGCCGACGTCGAGGGCGTCGTAGAGCACCCCGGTGTAGCGGTCGATGGCCGGCATCGTCGGTGCGGTGCGCAGCGCGGCGTTGCGGTCGATCTCTGCGTCCTGGGCCGCCGAGATTCCCAGCGCACGCCTGCTCGCCGGCCGGTCGGCCGCCAACGCGACCAGTTCGTCGACCAACTCGGTGCGCAGCGGCCGCAGCGCGGGCGAGCTCAACGCCTCGATGGACAGGGCCGGTCCATCACCACCGGTTCGCTTCGTCTCCGACGGCGGCAGCAGCACGATCACGCCAGAGACGCTAATGGGTGCCCGCGGCCGCGCCGGACGCGTGTCAGAGCGGTGCGCCCGGAGGAGGCGGCGGAGGGGGAACCTCCTGCCCCATCAGCACGACGGGTGCGCCGGGAGGTGGCGGGGGCGCAAACAGCGGGTCCGCGGCCGGTGGCGGGGGAGGCGGGGCCATCGGAGGCATCGGTGCAGGCATGGGCGGCGCCATCGCCGGGTCGGGTGCCGGCGGCACGTTCGCGGGCATCGGCAGGAACATGTGATTGGTGAACCGGTCCTGGTAGGCGCCGCCGCCGCCGACCTTCACACCGCCGCCCTCCCCGGAGGAGACGGGGCTGCCGTCGGGCAGGGTGGCCGCCGTGTGGCCGCTGTTCCAGCCGACGACCAGCGCGCCGGGTTGTGTTCCGTACTGGAAGCCGCGGGCGAGCAATGCGCTTTCTATGTTGCCGGTGTGGAACCTGTCCCCGTAGACGGGCCTGCCCGTCGCGGCGTTGGTCACCCACGACACCAGGCCGGAACAATCCGTGCCTGCAGGGGTGTCACCTCCGCTCACATACGGCGTGCCCGACACCTGGTTGACAAGTGTCAAGAGTGTTAGAGCAAACATGCAGCGGGACATTAACAGAGGGTCTCTAATACGGCCAAAATCTGTGATGGCGTTCACAAACCGCTGCGCAGTGACGAATGACTCACGAAAGCCATTGCGCGCGGCGTGAATTGACCAACCGTCGCAGCGGCAACCCGGATGAAACGAAATACGTTGTGTGACAAACTATTTTGATGCTCAGTCGGACCGCCACGGGGCCGGACATCCCGCTGAGCACCTCGAGCGCAGCCCCTGAACTGCCACGAGCGAGGTCCGCCGGTCTGCTGGGCTCAGTGATGGGCGAGCAGCAGCGGAATTCTCTGTTCGGCCTCGGAGAGCGACCCGTGCTGACCAACCAGCGAAGATTCAATCGGTTCGACTGCGCGTCGCAGCAGCCCCGACGAACCTCGGGCGGCAGCGACCACATCACCGATGCGCGGGCGCACCTCGTCGGCGACCCGGCCGCCGAACCACCCCGCCGCGATCGCCTCGTCGCCCGTCACCACCCACGCCCGGTCACCGAGGGTCGCCCGCCACGCGTCCAGGACGTCCTCGCGCGCCCCCGCCCGGGTGTAGACGTGCCGCGCCCGCACCTCCCCTCCGATCGCGTCCACCCCCTCGCACAGTGACCCCGTGGCGTCGATGTCCACCGCGTCGGCGTCGTCGAGAGTCACCATGCCGTGATCGGCGACCACCGCGAGCAGGCCGCCGCTCGGCAGCCCCTCCACGATCGACTCGACCAGCGTGTCGACCTGCCTCAACTGCATTCGCCACGCCGCCGAACCCGGTCCGTGCAGGTGGCCCACCAAATCGAGATCAGCGTGATACGCGTAGCAGAATCCACCGTCCACCAAGGTGTTCCGAACGGTAGCGCCCAGATCGCCGAGTGCGTGCACACCGATATAGCGCCCCCCGCGCAGCACTGCGCGGGTCAGACCCGACCCCGCGAACTGGGCGCCCGAGATCACGCTGACCGCGACGCCCGTCGATGCCGCACGTTCGAACACCGTCGGTGCGGGCTGCACCTGTTCGGGGCGCGCATCGTCGCGCAGATCCTCACCCCACGGGTGGGGGCGCCAGCGCAGCGCATTGATCACCCCGACGTCCGGCAACCGGAACGACATCCCGACCATTCCGTGTTCGCCCGATCGGAACCCGGTGCCCACCGCCGCCAGCCCGGCGGCCGTCGTCGAGGGGAAGCCGACCTGCAGGGTGGGTCCGCGAAGCCCCGCCAGAACCGGAGCATCGGCGGCGTAGGTGTCCAGGAGGTCGGCGCCGAGGCCGTCGATGAGCAGGACGCACGCCCCCGCGACGTCGTAGGGCAGCGGGATGCGCGGCGAGAAACCGGGGACCCCCATCGCGGCCAGCACCGACGGCGTCACATCCCCGAGATGGGGGGTCGCCGGGTCGAGGCGCGGCAGCTCCACGTCAGAACTGCGGGAGCCAGACCACCTGCACGAAGAACTCGTCGATCTGCCGGACCGCGTTCATGAACTGATCCAGATCGACCGGCTTCGTGACGTAGGCGTTGGCGTGCAGCTTGTAGCTGCGCAGGATGTCCTCCTCGGCCGACGAGGTGGTCAGCACCACCACCGGGATGTGGCTGAGCTCCGGATCGGACTTGATCGTCTCCAGCAGCTGACGGCCGTCGTACTTCGGCAGGTTCAGGTCGAGCAGAACCAGGTCGGGACGCGGAGCGCCCTCGTAGGCGCCGCGCCGGTACAGGAAGTCCAGCCCCTCCTCGCCGTCGTGCGCGACATGCAGGTTGTTCTTGATCTTGTTGTGCTCGAAGGCTTCCCGGGTGATCAGTTCGTCTCCGGGGTCGTCCTCGATGAGCAGGACGTCGATGGCGCGTTCGGCCGGTGTCATGTCGGTGATCCTTCCAGTACGGGGGTCTCTGTGTCATGTGCCGCAACAGGCAGGGTGAACCGGAAGCGGGTGCCGTCGGTGTAGTCCGTGTCGATCCAGATGGCGCCGCCGTGGTGCTCGACGATCTTCTTGCACAGCGCCAGGCCTATCCCGGTCCCGCTGTAGACATCGCGGCCGTGCAATCGCTGGAAGATGATGAAGACCTTGTCGATGAACTCCGGTGCAATGCCGATCCCGTTGTCCGACACCGAGAAAGACCACTGAGGATTGTCCTCGTCGACGCTGTCCCGGTATTCGATCACGATGCGCGGCTCCACCCCCTCGCGGCGGAACTTCACGGCATTGCCGATGAGGTTCTGCCACAGCATCGTGAACAGCGTGGGGTCGCCCTTGATCGTCGGCAGTCCGTCCGGCGGCCGCTCGATCACCGCACCCGACTCCTCCACGGAGGTCGCGAGGTTGCTCAGGGCCACGTCCAGCGAGCTGTCGAGGTCGACATCGACCTCGGCGGCGTTGAGCCGTCCCACCCGCGAGAAGGTGAGCAGATCGTTGATGAGCACCTGCATGCGCTTCGCCCCGTCGACTGCGAAACCGATGTACTCGATGCCCCGCTCGTCGAGTTTGTCGCCGTAGCGCTTCTCCAGCAGCTGGCAGAACGACGCCACCTTGCGCAGCGGTTCCTGCAGGTCGTGCGAAGCCACATAGGCGAACTGCTCCAGTTCGGCGTTGGAGCGCCGAAGCTCCTCGGCCTGCACGTCGAGCGCCTCGGTGGCCGCACGCGAAGCTTCGAGTTCTTCGACGATGCGTTGCCGCATGTCCTCGACGTCGATCGCGATACCGCGGATGTCCTTGGGGCCCTGCGGAACGATCTTCTCCGAGAAGTTGCCCTGCGCGATGCGCCGGCAGGAGGCGGCCAGTGACCCAAGGGGACGCACGAGTGCCCGGCGCAGAAGCACGGCCAGCACGACCATCGTCACCGCGAACACCGCCAGCATCGCCAGCAGCACCGCGTCGCGCCAGGACTTGATCCGCTCCAGCTCAGCGGCACCGTCATCGCGCGCCTGGGCCAGACGTTCGTTCTGGTCATCGAAAAGACCACGAAGCCGGTCGAATTCGGCTTCTCCCAGCTCTGTCGTCGCGGCCAGGTCGTCCCGCTGCAGTCCCGCGATCACCGGCTCGGCGTACGACGTGCGCCAGGATCCGGCAGCCTGCTCGACGGTGTCGAGATCCGTGAGCAGGTCCGGCCGGCCCTGTTCGAAAACCCGCATCTTCGTCGAGGCCGCCTGCTCGTCTGTCATGCCCTGGTTGTAGTCGTCGAGGAACTGCGGGTCGGCGGTGACGAGGTAGCTGCGAATCGCGGCTTCCTGATCGCGGAGCGCCGCCTGCATCTGGTAGGCCGCCACCCGCGACGGCTGGATCTGCAGGGTCAGTTGCCGCGACATGTCATCGGTGCGGTTGAGCAGGACCGCGGAGACGATGCTGCCGACCACCACCACCAAACCCATGATCGACAACACGACGTACTGCCAGCCCTGCACGGTCAGCTGGGCCACACGGTCGCGGCGCTGCTCGCTCATGCCCGAACAGTCCGCTCCACTCGGACCACCGCGATGTCGTCGCTGATGCCGCCGTGGGACTGCGCCCGCTCCTCGACGGCGTCGACGAGCGCGTCGACGAACTCGCGACCGGGGAGTGCGGCCAGCGACCGGGCCAACTCCAGCAACCCCTCCTCGCCGAGGCGTTCGTTGCCCCGTCCGGTATGCCCCTCGAACATCCCATCGGTGAGCAACACCAGGCCCTTGCCCGGGGGCAGCTCGACCTGTTGGGCCTTCCACTCGGTGGCACGCAATCCGAGCGCGGGCCCGCCCGGGGGCTCGACCCACTCCACGGTGCCGCCACCGTGCAACAGCATCCCGGGATGCCCGGCCCGAACCGCGGCGATACTCGACCCTTCCGGCGGAATCGCCAGGCTGAGCACGGTGGCGAAGATCCCCGTGCCCGCCCGCTCGGCAAGCAGGATCCGCTCCAGCTCCCGCATCCGATCGGATCCGCGCAGATTGGCGAAAGTCAGGGCGCGCCAGGCGATCCGCAGCGCCACCCCCAGCGCGGCTTCGTCGGCACCATGACCGGCGACATCGCCGATCATCACGTGCACGGTGCGGTCCGGCGTCTGCACGAAATCGTAGAAATCGCCGCCGAGCAGTGCATTCTCCCGGCTTGGCCGGTACTGGTGGACGATCTCCACGCCCGGATCGTCGAGCAACAGCGGAGAGGGGAGCAGACCGCGTTCCAGCCGGGCGTTCTCCCGGGCCCGCAGCTGGCTGGCATGAAGGTCGACGGCGGTCAGCTCGGCGCGTTTGCGCTCGATCGCATAGCGCACGGCTCGCCGCAGCATCTCCGGATCCACCCGGCCCTTGACCAGATAATCCTGGGCCCCGGAGGCCATGGCCGAGACGCCCACGTGCTCGTCGTTGAGGCCGGTGAGCACGACGATCGGGATGGTCGCGTCCTGTGTGGCGATGCGGTTCAGCCCGTTGATGCCGTCGGTGTCGTGAAGGTGCAGATCCAGAAGGACGCAGTCGGGCCGGGCGTTGGCGATATGGCGTTCGGCCTCGGCCATCGACTCCGCCCACACCACGTGGGTGTCGAAGCCGGCGTCGGCGATCAGCTCTTCGACGATGATCGCGTCCGCACGGTCGTCCTCGACCAGGAGCAGCGACAATTCCTCGCCGTCAGTCGGCACGTGCATGCGCCCCGGAATCCTCGGCGGCACGGGCCCCTGGCACGCACCGATCACCTCTGTTGACAATTTCTCGACAGTACCTTGGCCCGGCAGTCGCGCGTGGCGATGTGCCCGCGCGGCGTTGCGGACCGCGGTTGCGGCGGCCGCGCTGGTAAATTGCGACCCGTCGCCGTTGGTGTCCGGGGGGGTGGCCACGTGCCGTTTCCTTGACCGACGAGCATCGACCACCTGCAGAAATCCTGACGAAATGAGTCGTGTGCGCACCGGAGAGATCAGGGCCTTGTCCGGCCTGCGGATCGTCGCCGCGCTGTGGGTGGTCCTCTTTCACTTCCGGCCGCTGCTGGCCCAGGCATCGCCGTCGCTGGGTAGCGCACTGGCCCCGGTTCTCGACGCGGGCGCGCAGGGCGTCGACCTGTTCTTCATCCTCAGCGGGTTCGTCCTGACATGGAACTACCTCGACCGGATGGGGGAGTCCTGGTCGGCACGGGACACGCTGCGGTTCCTGTGGCTTCGGCTGGCGCGGGTGTGGCCGGTCTACCTGGTCACCATGCACCTGGCCGCCGCGTGGATCATCTTCACGCTGTACGTCGGCCATGTGCCGGCCGAACCGCCGGTGGTCGAATCGCTGAACGCGACCAACTGGGTCCGGCAGGTGTTGCTGGTTCAGCTGTGGTTCCAGCCCTATTTCGACGGATCGAGCTGGGACGGTCCGGCCTGGTCGATCAGCGCGGAGTGGCTGGCGTATCTGCTGTTCGGCCCCGTCGTGCTGGTGGTGTTCCGGATCGCGTCCGCCACCCGAGCACGCGGGTTGATCTGGCTCGCGATCGCCGCCTCCCTGCCACCCGTGCTGCTCCTACTGGCCAGCGGCGTGTTCTACACCCCGTGGAGCTGGCTGCCCCGAATCGTCATGCAGTTCATCGCCGGCGCCCTGGCCTGTGCTGCGGTCCGCAAGCTCCAGCTGTCCGACCGGGCCCGGCTGACCGCCGGGGCCGCGTCGCTTCTGCTGGGCGGGGCCATCGTCGGCGGGCTGTACCTGTTGGACGCGTATCCGCCCGGGTCGATCTACGACGCAGGCGGCCTCGTCGACATCCTCTTCGTGCCGCTGGTCGTCACGCTGGCTGTCGGCGTGGGCACGCTTCCTGCGCTGCTGTCCACCCGGGTGATGGTGTACCTCGGGCACATCTCGTTCAGCCTCTACATGCTCCACGAGATCGTGCACACCGCATGGGATTGGACCGCCAGGCAGTTCGACATCACGTTGACGCCGAACTGGTCGGCCAAGCTGGTCGTGCTCGGCCTGATCGTGCTGGCCGGTCTCGGGGCGGCAGTTCTGTATCACGTGGTCGAGGAGCCGGCGCGCAAGTGGATGCGCCGGATGGTCGAGACCAAGCGTCCGCGCGCGGCGCTGCCTGCTGAACCGGCACACAGCAGGTTGCAGTCCGTCGCCGCGCGTGCCGGATAGCGGTTCTCCATGCGCGGCGAGTCGGCCCCGATCCGGGGCCCGTTCGACCCTAGGATGATCCGGTGAATCGGCTGTTGACCTTGGTGCTCTCGGTCGCCGTGCTCTTCGGCACCTTCAGCGCACAGCTTCCGCGAACCCAGCATCACGAGGTGCGCCTGGCGGACTTCGCCGTCAACCGTGTTGCGGTGATCGGCGACTCGTACACCACCGGCAGCGACCAGGGTGGCAATGGCACGAACGGATGGACGTCGCAGGTGTGGCAGGCGCTGACCCAGCACGGGATCGCCGTCACGCCGACCGTCGCCGCCGAAGGTGGGGCCGGATACTGCACGCGCGGCAGTCGGGGCAGCGTCTTCGAGGACCTCACCGTGAGGGCGGTCAAACCCACCGACGTACTCGTCGTGTTCTTCGGATCGCGCAACGACATGAACGTCGACCCGACGCGGCTGTCGATCGCGATGTACGGCACCTTGAAGCTGGCCCGACAGATCGCCCGGTCGGCGAAGTTCCTCGTGGTCGGGCCGCCGTGGCCGACGGCCGACCCCCCGCAGGAGATACGGCGGATCCGTGACGTCCTCGGTTACCAATCCGAGCTGGCCGGGGCGACGTTCGTCGATCCCATCGCGGCACGCTGGTTCGTCGGCAAGCCCGAGCTGATCGGCGTCGACGGGGTGCATCCCACCGATGCCGGGCACACGTACATGGCGGACAAGCTGGCCCCACTGATCGGCGCTCAGCTGAACCCGTACTGAAACCACCGGCCCGCAGCAGAAAGGGGCGCCCGGCCCTGAAGCTCGGCCGGACGCCCCTCTCCCGTTCGGGCTGTTACTCGAGTCCCTTGCCTGCGTCGTAGCGATCGGCGTCGAGCACCTTCGCCCACGCGGCGACGAAGTCCTTCACGAACTTCTCCTTGGCGTCGTCCTCCGCGTACACCTCGGCGACCGCCCGCAGCTGCGAGTTCGAGCCGAACAGCAGATCGACACGGGTGCCGGTCCACTTCTGCGCGCCGCTGGCGCGGTCGGCGCCGACGTAGGTTCCGTCGTCGGCGGACGAGGGCTTCCACTCGGTGGCCATGTCGAGGAGGTTGACGAAGAAGTCGTTCGTCAACGTTCCCGGCTTGTCGGTGAGGACACCGTGCTTCGTGCCGCCGAAGTTGGTGCCCAGTACACGCAACCCGCCCACCAGGACCGTCATCTCCGGTGCGGACAGGCCGAGCAGGTTCGCGCGGTCGACGAGCCGGAACTCGGCAGGCAGCTGGCCACCCTTGCCCAGGTAGTTGCGGAAGCCGTCGGCGACGGGCTCCAGGTAGGAGAACGACTCGGCGTCGGTCTGCTCCTGGGTGGCGTCGCCGCGACCGGGGGTGAAGGGCACCTCGATGGCGAACCCGGCATCCTTGGCCGCCTTCTCGACACCGACCACGCCGCCGAGAACCACCAGATCGGCGAACGACACGCCAGTGGCTTCAGAGTTGAAAGACTGCTGGATCTCCTCGAGCGTGCGGATCACCTGCGCCAGCTCGTCGGGCTCGTTGACCTCCCAGCCCAGCTGGGGCTGCAACCGAATCCGGCCACCGTTGGCTCCGCCGCGCTTGTCACTCACGCGGAACGACGATGCGGCCTTCCACGCCGTCGAAACCAGCTGCGACACGGTCAGACCCGAGTCGGCGATCGCGCTCTTGAGGGTGGCGACATCGTCGGCGGACAGATCGGAGCCTGCCGGCACGAGGTCCTGCCACACCCAGGTGTCCTTCGGGACCTCGGGTCCGAGGTAGCGGACCACCGGACCCATGTCGCGGTGCAGCAGCTTGAACCAGGCCTTGGCGAACTCCTCGGCCAGCTCCTCGGGATGGTCGAGCCACCTGCGGGTGATCCGCTCGTAGATCGGATCCATTCGCAGCGCGAGATCGGAGGTCAGCATCGACGGGTGCGTCTTGCCGGTGCCGAACGCCTCCGGTACCGAGTTGGCCCAGCCACCGTCCTTGGGCCGCCACTGGTTGGCACCCGCGGGGCTCTTGAACAGCTCCCACTCGTTGCCGTACAGGATCTCCAGGAAGCTGTTGTCCCACTTGGTCGGGGTGTGGGTCCAGATGACCTCGAGCCCGCTGGTGATGGCGTCCTTGCCGACACCGGTGCCCTGCGGGTTGCGCCAGCCCAGACCCATCTCCTCCAGGGGGGCCGCCTCGGGCTCCGGGCCCACCAGTTCGGCGTCACCGTTGCCGTGCGTCTTGCCGAAGGTGTGCCCACCGACGATCAGCGCGGCGGTCTCCACGTCGTTCATCGCCATCCGGCCGAACGTCTCGCGGATGTCGATCGCCGACGCCAGTGGATCCGGATTGCCGTTGGGGCCTTCGGGATTGACGTAGATCAGGCCCATCTGCACCGCGGCCAGCGGGTTTTCCAGATCTCGCTTGCCGGTGTAGCGCTTGTCGTCCAGCCACTCGAGCTCGGGGCCCCAGTAGACATCCTCCTCCGGCTCCCAGCGGTCATCGCGGCCGAACGCGAAACCGGCGGTACGGAACCCCATGTCCTCCAGCGCGACGTTGCCGGCGAACACGATCAGATCGGCCCACGACAGCTTCTTGCCGTACTTCTTCTTGACGGGCCACAGCAGGCGACGCGCCTTGTCCAGGCTGGCGTTGTCCGGCCAGCTGTTCAGCGGAGCGAAGCGCTGCATGCCTGCACCCGCACCACCACGGCCGTCGCTGACACGGTAGGTACCTGCCGCGTGCCACGACATCCGGATGAAGAACGGGCCGTAGTGACCGAAGTCGGCGGGCCACCACTCCTGCGAGGTGTGCATGACCTCGACGATGTCGGCGCGCACCGCGTCGACATCGAGGGTCTGGACCGCGGTGGCGTAGTCGAAGTCGTCGTCGAGCGGGTTGATGACGTCGGGGTTCTTCTGCAGGATCTTCAGGTTGAGCTGGTTGGGCCACCAGTCCCGGTTGCCTCCGCCTTCGACGGGTGCGACGACACGACCGAACCCGGCGGGGCAGCCACCTTCGGTCTGGTCGGTCTGGGCTTCTCCGATCGGCGGGCTGTCTTCGATGGGGCGATCATCGGGCACGGTAATTTCCTTCCATAGGTGGTGAATTGGGCTGTGATCACGGTTGTGATCGGGAAATCTCCTTCAGCGAGCACTCGGGGCAGACGCCCCAGTAGACGACCTCGGCCTCGTCGACGACGAAGCCCTCCAGATCACCCGCCGGATCGGAGGGAACCAGGCAGGGCGCTTCGCCGACCGCACAATCCACATCGGCGATGGAACCGCAGGACCGGCAGACGATGTGGTGATGGTTGTCGCCCACCCGCGATTCGTAGCGGGCCACCGACCCGGAGGGCTGGATCTTGCGCAACAGGCCGACCGCGGTCAGCGCCGCGAGCACGTCGTAGACGGCTTGGCGGGACACGTCGGGCAGAACGGCGCGCACGGCACCGAAAATCGTGTCGGTGTCGGCGTGTGGTTGCCCCCGGACGGCCTCGAGAACGGCTAGCCTCGGACGCGTCACGCGCAAGTCCGCGCCGCGGAGCAGGTCCGCGAAGTCCGAAGGCACATAGAGATTTCTACGGCGTTTTCTGGACTGAGTCAAGTTTTTTGCGAAAGTCCTCCCAGCGGAGCGCTGTTAGGGTGCCCGAATGATCCGAAACGTGGTGCTCGCCAAGCTGAAGACGGGTTACGACGCCGCCGAGGTGGGGCAGATCCAGGACGGCCTGCGCAATCTGGGCTGTCCGGGAACCCGGCACTACACGGTCGGGACCGACGCCGGCCTGCGCGACGGCAACTGGGATTTCGTGATCGTCGCCGACTTCGAGGACGTCGCGGCCTACCGCGGCTACGACGAGGATGCCGAGCACAACGAGTTGCGCGCCCGGCTGGCTCCGTTCATCGACCAGGTGGCGCGGGCCCAGTTCGAGCTTCCAGACTCCTGACCCGTCGTTGCCGCCGGTGGCAACGGCGTGTTGGCGGGGCGGTGAGGAGTTGTTTACGCGTTCGGAAATCGCTCGGCCTCGCAGCGTTACCGGGGCGGTTCACGCTCGAGGACATGAGCATCTTCGACCAGATCGGCGGCGCCCCCGCGGTCACGGCGGCCGTCGACGATTTCTACCGCAGAGTGCTTGCCGATCCGGAGCTGACGCCATACTTCGAGAACGTCGACGTCAAGCGGCTCAAGGGTCATCAGCGCTCGTTCATCGCGGCGGCCATCGGCGGACCCGAGCCCTACCTCGGGCGTCCGATGCGAGAAGCCCACGCGCGCTTCGACATCCAGCCCGCGCATTTCGATCGGGTGGTCGATCACCTGGTGGCGACGCTGAGCGGGCTCGGCGTCCCCGGCCAGACCATCGAAGCGATCGGAGCCACGCTGGCACCGCTCAAGGGCGAGATCGCCCCGGACTCCTCGGTGCGCGCCGGCTGACTGCCCGCGTTAAGCGGACCGGGCGTACCGCTGTGCGAACCTACGCAGGATCGCCATGGGATGCTCGACTATTCGTTGTCGCGCAGCGTCTTTGAGGGAGTCCGCGGTCTCCGGGGCGAAATATCCGTGGTTCTTGTAGACGTCGATCCTGGTACATATGCCGGCGACGTCGAGTTCGGGATGGAACTGGGTGGCGTAGACGTTGCGGCCGACGCGGAACGCCTGGACGGGGCAGTCGGCGGACGTGGCCAGGCGCGCGACGTGGGCGGGAAGCGATGACGCCGCCTCCTTGTGGCCGCCGAAGGCGTCGAAGACGTCCGGCAGACCCGCGAACAGCGGATCGTCGCGGCCTTGCGAGGTGACCTCCACGGTGACGGGCCCCACCGGCTCGCTGTGAGACCGGTCCACGACGGCGCCGATCGCCGTGCCCAACGTCCCCACGCCGTAACAACAACCGAGGAACGGGAAATCACGGTCGATGATCGCGGCGAGCAACCCGCTCAACTCCGCCTCGACACGCTGCTGGGTCGGCGACTTCGCAGCCGGTTCGTCGCTGACGTTGTACGGCCCGCCCCCCAGGATGACGCCCGACCACTGCGACAGGTCGACCTCGCCCAGCGGCCGGTGGGTCAGTCGGATGCGATGCATACCGCGCTCGTCGACGCCGGCGAACCGCATCATCGCCTGGTACTCGTCGTCGGCGGCCTCGTCTTCGCCGCGGATCGACAGCAACAGGAACGGGGCGTCGGCCACGGCGTAAAGGGTAACCGCGGCGTGTTCACGGCGTCGCAGGTCGGCGATCGGCATGGCGCTCCACCGAGCGTTCCCGGCACCGGATAGCTTTGTCGATCAGTGAGAACTCTCATCGACTTCGACGACGCGCCCGTGTTCGCCATCCCGGCTGCCGGAGGCGTGCGCGAGGGCGTCCTGGTGGAGGGACCGCAGGGGTGGGGCGAGTTCGGCCCGCCCGCCGACAGCGATGACGCACTGGCGGCCCGGTGGCTGACCGCGGCGATGGAACCCAGCACCGTCGGGTGGCCCGACGCGATCCGGGGGCGCGTCCCGGTCGCCGTCGCGATCCCCGAGGTCGACCCTGCCACCGCGCGCCGACTGGTCACCGCGGGACGGAGCGTCTGTGCCCGGGTCGCGGTCGGCGCGGGCAACGACTCCCGCGGCGCGGACGCTGCCCGGGTGTCCGCGGTGCGCGAGGCGCAGGGGTCGGGCGCCTCGGTGCGTTGTGTGGTCGAGGTGACCGAGGCCGACGAGGCGATCGCGGCGATCACCCGGCTCGACAGGGCCGCAGGCGGACTCGAGATGGTGGAACTGAATTGCCGCAGCGTCGAGATCGCCGCCGCCGTCAGGCGCGGCGTCGACGTCCCGGTCGCCGTGGACGCGGTGCTGTTGAGCGAAGCGGGGTCGACCTCTGATGCCGCCGACATCGCGGTGCTGCGCTGCGGACCGCTCGGGGGAGTGCGCCGCGCGCTTCGCCGCGCGGAAGCGCTCGGGTTGCCGTGTGTGGTGAACCTCGCCGGGCTGACGAGCATCGGCATGGCCGGCGACGTCGCCCTCGCCGCGGTGCTGCCCGACCTGCCGTTCGCCTGCGGGCCCGCGGCGGTGTCGCCGGCCGACGGCGATGTCGTCGCCGAGGCCCGCTCGCTGGTGCCCGCCGGCGGCTACCTGCCCGCGGCCCCCACGCCCGCGGCGCCGGACCCCGTCCGGGTGGCCCGCTACACCGTCACCGACCCGGCCGCGGTCGGCCGCTGGCGGGAGCTGCTGCGCCGCGCCGCCGCACTACTCTAGAGATCCCGCCGAAACGGCATTCCAGCTGACGCTCTCTCGAACTTTCGCTGCTGGAATGCCATTTCGGCGCGACGTTGGCTAGTCCTGCTTGCTGATCAGCCTGCGCAGCGCCTCCCGGTCGGGGGCGAGCAGCTCCTCGATCCGCGCCTTGTTCACATCGGCGACGATGATCTCGCCCACCTCTTGGTAGACGTCGCTGAAGATGCCGTGCGACTTCATCTTCTCGGTCTGATAGATGTTGTCCTCGGTCGGGGTGACGTAGTAGACGATCTCGGCCTTGAACCGGTGGATCAGCCAGAGATGGATCACATCCATCAGCCGCTTCTGGCGCAGGTGCTCGGCGAAGGTGTTCTGGTCGCGCACCGTCAGGATGCTGCGTCCGTGCCGATCTTTGATGGGATCGACCACCACGTTGGCCAGCGGCTCGTCGCCGTCGCCGTAGATCCCCAGGTCGAGCACATCCGAGCCGGCGCGCCTGGGCCGCAGCTGCACGGTGAGCTTCTCGGGCAGCTTGTTGTGCTCGCTCCACAGCGCCAGCCATTCCTCCAGCAGCTTCTTGGGCACCTCGGTCTGCACCAGGTGCTGATGCTGGGTCGAGCCCTTGCCCATCGATTTCGTGGTCGCCGTCCGGCCCGAGGAGGCGGCCAGCGCGGCGTCGCTGCGCGGCCCTCCGACGAGGGTTTGCGGTGTCCGATAAGGAGATTCGACCAGCCGCATCTTGCGCTGCAGCCGGGCCAGCGCCAGCATGCCCTCCTGGCGAAGGGAGGTGGCGAACTCCTCGGAGGCCACACCGTCGACCTGATGGCCGCCGTAGGTGATGAAGTTGAAGACGAACCCCATCTTTCCGAGTTCCTCCGGGAACGCCCGCATCTCCTCGTCGGTCATGCCGGTGGTGTCCCAGTTGAACGACGGCGACAGGTTGTAGGCGAGCATCTGGTCGGGGTAGACGGCGTGGATGGCGTCGGCGAACTGCTTGGCGTCGGTCAGGTCGGCGGTCTTGGTCTCCATCCAGAGGATGTCCGCGAACGGGGCCGCCGCCAGCGACTTGGCGATCGCGTACGGGATGCCGCCGCGCACCTGGTAGTAGCCCTCGGGCGTCTTCACCCGCTCGCAGTCCCACGCCACGTCGGCCCCCAACTGCCTGGCCTTCTCCCTCGCCGTGTACAGCGGCGCCCGCTCGGCGAACTCGCGCCACTCCGCCACGCTCATGTCCGACGGTTCACCTTCCCGGTCGCGGAACTCGAGAAGGTCCGCCACCGCGTCGCCGTAGGTGTTCAGCCCGGCCTCGTCCTGCCAGGCGTCGACGAAGCGTGACTCCACCGTGTCGAACACGGCGTCGACGGACGACTCCGCACCGTCCTGCCAGGACGCGACCGTCTCGTCGATCAGGGACAGCAGGCCCACCCGCTCCAGCCAGGCCTCGGCGGTCGCGTATTCGCCGTCCGGCAACGCGTAGAGCAGATGCCCGTTGATCTCGGTCATCCCCTTGTCGTAGAAGCGCCGCATCATCGCCAGGAAGCACGACTTGTAGGACGGGATCTTCAGATTGGCGGCGCCGAGCAGGAACGGCTGGTCGCGCTCGTCGGCCCGGCTGTCGATCAGATTCGCCGCCTCGGCGTCGGTGCGCGCGACGATGATCCCTGGGACCCGCATGACGTCGAGCTGGAACCGGGCGGTGTTGAGCCGCTTGATCTGCTCGTCCGAGGGCACCAGCACCTTGCCGCCCTGATGGCCGCACTTCTTGGTGCCGGGACGTTGGTCCTCGATGTGGTACCCGGGCACACCCGCCTCGACGAAGCGCCGGATCAGGTTGCGCACATGAGGATCACCGCCGTGGCCGGTGTCGGCGTCGGCGATGATGAACGGCCGATAGTCGTAGGCCGGCGTCGCCTTGCGCTGATCTTCGGTCATCCGCTGCCGCAGGTACTGCTGGTTGCGGTCGGCGGTCAGCAGCGCGCGCACCAGGCCCGCGGCCTCCTCGGGCACCTGGCTGAGCGGGTAACTCGCGAGGTCGGGACCCGGATCCTCATTGATCGAACCTTTCGCCGACGTGGCCCAGCCGCCGAGGTAGACGCCCTCGATGCCCATCCGTTTCATCACCACGGCCTGGCCGGGGGAGTAGGGCCCGAACGTGGTGATGCTCTTGCCGCGCGAGAACAACTCGCGAAGGTGCGGGTAGAACTCGGTCGCCGCCTCTCGGGCGACGGGGTAGTCGGAGGGGATCGTGCCCCGCTGCTCGGCCACCTGCCGGGCGGTGTAGAGGCGGGTGATCCCCTCGAAGCGGGGACTGTCGAAGTAGCGCTGGGTTTCGGCGACATCCCGCTCGAACGGCGTCTGGGGCTGGAGGTCAGCTTCGATGATGGCCATAACCCACCCTACGGCGCGGGGTGGCCGGGTGGGGCTACTTCGACTCGGCCGCCAGACGGGAGATCACTTGGTGCCGAAGATGCGATCACCTGCGTCGCCGAGACCGGGCAGGATGTAGCCGTGCTCGTCGAGGCACCGATCGATCGCCGCGGTGTAGATCGGCACGTCGGGATGGGCATCGGTCATCGCGGCGATGCCTTCGGGGCAGGTCAGCAGGCACACGAACTTGATCGACTTCGGGTCGTGCTCGGCCAGCCGGTCCACCGCGGCCACCGCGGAATGCCCGGTGGCCAGCATCGGGTCGACCACGACCACGTCCCGCTCGCGCAGCTCACCCGGCATCTTGAAGTAGTACTCCACGGCCACAAGCGTTTTCGGATCGCGGTACAGGCCGATGTGGCCCACTCGGGCCGACGGGACCACCTCGAGCATGCCGTCGAGGATGCCGGTGCCGGCCCGCAGGATCGACACGAACACCAGCTTCTTGCCGTCGATCACCTGACCCGTGGTGCGTTCCAGCGGCGTCTCGATCTCGACCTCGTGCGTCGCGATCTCGCGCAGCACCTCGTAGGCCATGAGTACCGACACCTCATGAACCAATCGGCGAAAGCCGTTGGTCGACACGTCTTTTCGACGCATCAAGGTGATCTTGTGCTGAATCAGCGGGTGCTCGATGAGGTGCACTCCGCCTGTTCCGGTGCCCATGTCTCCTCCTGGCCAGTCCTTTTAGAAAACCGTGCCGTCACTGGCGACGGCCAATGGTGGCAGACCGTCGCGGAGGCGCCGCGCGGACGCACGACCGGCAGCCCAGGTGCCGCCCTCCAGCACGCAGGCCAGCGGCATCCGATCGGCGTCGACCCCCAGGCGGGCACGCACCAGCGGTGCCATCTCGTCGAGCAGCGCCACCGTCAGCCCGCGCCACTCGACCACCAACTCGTCGGCGGGGTTCCAGGTTCGGGAGGCGCACCCGGGATCGCGCAGGCGCAGCGCCGCGGTGTCCAGCAGGAGTCCGCCGTTGCGATACTCGGGCAACCCGGTGAGGGCGTCGAGTCCGGTCACCGCCACCCCGGCCCACACGAACGGCTCGATCAGCGAATACGTCAGCCACTGGGAGAGCTTGTGCAGCGGCAACCATCCCGCGGTCAGGCCGGGGCCCGACACCGCATCGTGGCGCCAGCAGTCACCCAGCCGGTGGACGCCGATGGTGTTCTCAGACGGCCAGATCGGCGCCAGGGAGGTCAGCAGTCGCACCAGGATGTCGTGGGCATCAACCGAACCCGCGGGACCGGCGAGCGCATCGAACAGCCCGCCCGCTCTGCCGTCCGCACCGAACACCTCGGGTTGCGCGGCCAGCGCGTCGCCGAGCCTGCGCAGCAGCTGCACGCGCCCGGCCAGGCCCACCAGCGGGTTGTCCGGCGTGGCCTGCAGCACCCCGGCCAAGCGGTCCTCGGTCAGCGCGCGCAGCGCCGCGGCATCGACCTGCAGTGGCCGGGACGCGTCGCTGGAGAACGCGCCGGAGACGAACCCGTGCCAGCTGGCGACGGCCAGGCCCTCCGATCGGGTGAACCGCGCGGTGGCGCCGTCGCGATCCTCGAGGAAGCCCCACTCGGCGCCGGCGCCGGCGTCGAGGAGAACGCTGATGACGGTCAGGTCGATCATCGCCCGCGCCCGCTCCGGCGCGTCCGCGGTGTCCAGCAGGGCGTCGAGGTCGGCGCGGCGGTCGACCCCGCCGGCCTCGAAATGGCGCCACCTGCTGTGGTAGGGCACAGCCAGGTCCGGGTAGCGGGCGCGGGTGAGGTCGGCGACGTCGGCGGCCGCAGCGCGCAGCCCGTCGTCGTGCACGGTGAACCAGCGCGATCCGCCCGCGCGGGCACGTTCGAGGAGCTGCGCGCAGCGCGTGCGCACCGCGCCGGCGGTGCGCAGCATCGCGACGGCGCCGGCGGGGTCGGCGCCGGCGGGGTCGGCGGGGTCGGCGGTGCGCTGATCCACACCCGCACTGACGGAACCGGCATTCGAGCTCATGGTTGCAGCCCCCGGCCCTTGACCTTCCTGAGCTCCTCGGCGTCCGGTGCCGCGCCGGGGGTGTAGTAGCCGGCCGCCGTCTTGGCGTCCATCTCGACCTGCGCGTCGGCCGGGATCAGTTCGTCGGGGATCGACACCCGCTCACCGACCTCGATGCCCGAGCCGGTGATCGCGTCGTACTTCATGTTGCTCATGGACACGAGGCGGTGGATCTTGGTGATGCCCAGCCAGTGCAGGACGTCGGGCATGAGCTCCTGGAACCGCATGTCCTGGACGCCCGCCACACACTCCGTGCGGGCGAAGTACTGGTCGGCGGTGTCGCCGCCGACCTGGCGCTTGCGCGCGTTGTAGACGAGGAACTTCGTCACCTCGCCGAGCGCGCGGCCCTCCTTGCGCGAGTAGGCGACCAGGCCGACCCCGCCGCGTTGTGCGCCAAGGATGCATTCCTCGATCGCGTGGGTCAGGTAGGGACGGCAGGTGCAGATGTCCGAACCGAAGACGTCCGAGCCGTTGCACTCGTCGTGGACGCGGGCGGTCAGCTCGACGGCCGGATCGGCGAGGCCGCGGGGGTCGCCGAAGATGTAGATGGTCTGCCCGCCGATGGGCGGCAGGAACACCTCGAGGTCCGAGCGTGTCACCAGCTCCGGATACATGCCGCCGGTTTCCTCGAAAAGCGCTCGGCGCAAGTCGGTTTCGCTGCATCCGAAGCGCCTGGCGACACCGGGCAGGTGCCACACCGGCTCGATCGCGGCCTTGGTGACCTGGGCCGCGCCGGTGGTGAGCAGGACTCGGCCGTCGGGGCTGAGGCGACCTTTGACGATGGCGTCGCTGACCTCGGGCAGGATCACCTGCGCCTTGGTCACCGCGATGGTCGGGCGGATGTCCAGACCCGCGGCGAGTTCGTCGGCGAATACGTCGGCGACCATCGCCCCCCACGGGTCCAGGCTGACGATGGTGGCGGGGTCGCGCCACTGCGGGTGAGGGCCGATGACGTCGGTCGGCGAGGTGTTCGTCAGATCGGCGCGGTGGTCGCGGGACAACGCCCCTGCGGCGACGGCGAGCGCCCGGTAGACACCGTAGGCGCCGCTGTGTGTCCCGATGACGTTGCGATGGGCGCGCGTGGCGGTGGTACCGACGACGGGTCCGCGCTGCGCCGCGGTGGGTGCACCCCAGTGGATGGGCGGAGCGCCGGTGCCACCGCTGTGGGAGGTCAGCCTGATGTGTCCGCCCGACGACCTGCCGGGAGGCGTCGCGGCGGCTTCGCTGGGCATCGTTCTCCTCGGCCTCCTCGGCTGCATCTCCTCGCTCAGACCCGATTTCGCGGGTAGTCGGGGGACACGCGCTGAAGTTGGCGATGGATGCTGTTGCGGGGTAGGACAATTCGAGTTGCTAAAGCTTGATTGTCGACCCCGGAAGCGAGCACCCATCTGGTGAGCAGAATACACAAGCGGAACCGCGGACGTGGACGTACGCGCAGGC